>Ga0134105_1000574_pt1 | contig 36540 bp, 25 predicted proteins | sample 16_3_2metaG_FD_94457 | JGI IMG/M metagenome (GOLD analysis project Ga0134105, IMG submission 94457) | Switchgrass degrading microbial communities from high solid loading bioreactors in New Hampshire, USA - 16_60_3.3_214_A3 metaG | ecosystem: Engineered > Bioreactor > Semi-continuous > Anaerobic... | reverse complement strand
GCTAGCGTGCCATACCTAAGCGCAAGCATTAGGCCGGTAACATATGCACTCAGAGGTCTCTTAAATGGTAATATTCTTTGGGCCGTCTCATCGCTTCCGCCCCGATCTGCTTGACACTGACCAACGAGTACAATAAGTTGACAAGCGGCTTTGTATTTGCTACAATTGCAATAAAGTATACAGTATACAGGTACTGTATAAAGTTGCACTGGCGAGGCTGAACGTCCCGGTGTGGAGTCACCTCGTCAGATCTGCCTGATCAAAAAAGCCGGCTGCAGGTATGCAGCCGTACTCTCAGTCGACAAGCCTGGGGAAGGACTCTCATACGTTAGGAGTTCTTTCTTCGGGCTTTTTCATTTGGTTTGACGTCGCGAAAATGCCGCAGTGATGGTTATTCTTTCGACAGCTGGCTAATATTCTGCCATCTCTTCAATCTTTTGCCTCGCGAGTTCCACATATTGTGCGTACTCTTCCGGAGCTCTTGCTACAAATTCCTCATACGCGGACTTAGCTTCGACGTACCTTCCGACAGATTCGCAGATTACCGCCTTAAGAAAGTAAGTTTCGACGAGTTCTGGCTGTAGGGCAGAAGTCATTGTATAGTCTTCGATTGCTGCCTCTAGGTCGCCCATAGCCACGTATGCATTGCCTCTGTTGAAATATACGGTTGCCATCGTTGGATCGAGGTCCAACACTTGTGAATAGTCTTCCACCGCTTTGGCTGGTTGGCCTAGTGCCATGTATAGGTCACCCCTATTTAGGTAGGCGTCTAGGCATTGGGAATCGACCTGGATGGCTAATGAATAGTATTCAATGGCGCCTTCATACTGTGCCATCAACTCTGACACGACTCCCGCAGTGAATGCAGGCTCCCAGAAGGTCGGGTCAGCTGCTATAGCCGCATCAAACTTCTTTAGCGCTCCTTCTAGGTCGCCACCGAGTGCTAGCTGGAGTCCTTCCTGATTGAGAGCTTCTGCCCGCTCTCTGGCAGACAAACTAGCGTTGTCAACCGTCGGTGAGCTTTCTCCAATATCCTCCGGTGCCCCAAATGGAAGCGTCCACTGGATGTCCAGCTGATTCACGGTCAAAACAGCAAAACCAGCAGAGTTTTCATCAAGAAATTGCTCGCCGTCGGGATTTCCAGATTGAAACAGCAGCAGATGCATATTCGATGCATCGTCTAGGCCGATCATCTGAGCCATGTATGGCTTGACGAGTTGAAGTAACTCGGCAGCATCAGAACTGATTTCTCTTTCTGAAAGAGGTTCCCAGACGTGGCCCGCCGAGTCTCTGAGCTCAACCGCACCTTCCAGCTCGGCTGCGGAGCTGAACCTGTAGCCGTCTTCTTCCTTTACCAAGTCTATGACCATGAACACATCGTAATCTTCAAGGGCATCCAGGTTAATAGAGGTTGACTGCTCTTTGAGAGACTCATCAGAAGTTATTAACTCCTTCCAAGCACTACCCGGAATCCACCAAGCAATTGTTGATCTATCAGTTCCTTCAATTGTTTTAAGCGTATCTTTCAGGGCAATGGATGCATCTATCTGAGAATCCTCGTTTGCCTGAACATAACCGGGAACAGTAATGAGCAGCAGGCAAGAAATGAGTAAGGGTATTACACTCCTAACGAGGGCATTGTCGTACAACCGAAGAATGAGCCTAACACCGCAGTCTTGCATAAACAGCTGAGACCTCCCGAATGTATTGTACGGTCAGATAACTTCGCCGCCGCCGGGATCATTCCCTTTAGACTGTTTACTCCTAGCTATCAGTGATGTAATCTTGGAGCAGTAAGCACAGGTTTTTCGGTAGCTGGCACCTGCATAGCCATATAATAGCCATGATGAATCTTATTAGAAGCCCTTGCAGGGTGGGCTGACAGAGGAGCGCTTGGTTATGGAGCTGACAGTTATAGACGGGCACAATGATTCACTGGGACGGCTTACACCGTTTACTCGGGAACAGCTGCTCCACTTCCTCAATGGCGACAAAGCAGGGCATATGGACCTGCCTCGTGCTCGGCGGGGCGGACTGGGAGCGAGTTTTTTCTCGGTATTTGTCCCGCCACCTCCAACTGCGAAAGAGCGTCCTTGCGCAAGTTTTTCAAGTTCTCCTTCGCGCGATGTTTTTGGCAGCACCTCAGTTGAGTCTATGCTTCCTGAACCTCTCGACTTTTCGTATGCCTCCCAGACAGCAATTTCGATGGTTGCCGGCCTTTTTCGTTTGGAGAGGTTTTCGGATGGCAGGCTCAAGGTTGTTCATACTGTAGAGGAACTTGATGAATGTCTTGAGAGAGGAGTTCTCGGCGCCATTTTGCATTTTGAAGGCGCTGAGCCCATAGACCGCGACCTCAATGCTTTGGAGGTTTTCTACAGAGCTGGGCTGCGCTCGTTAGGACTTGTGTGGAGCAGGCCCAATGCGTTCGGATGTGGGGTGCCATTTGTGTGGTCACACTCACCCGGCGTTGGCCCTGGGCTTACTGATGCCGGCAAAGAATTGGTCAGGGCGTGCAATCAGCTTGGAATCATGCTTGATGTCTCGCACCTGAACAAAAAGGGATTTTGGGATTTAGCTGCGGTTACAGAGGCGCCTATTGTCGCCACCCACAGCTGTGCTTACTCACTCTGTCCCGTGCCTCGCAATTTGACCGACAAACAACTTGACGCGATTAAGGATTCCAACGGAATGGTCGGGGTAAACTTCTCAGTCAACCTTCTGTCTGAGCTCGGGGCCAAAGATCCTGACTTGCTTGGCACATTGATCCGACATATAGATTATCTCGTTGAGCGAGTTGGAATTGACCGAGTAGGTTTTGGGTCTGATTTCGACGGCACTATAGTGCCGGATGCGGTAGGCGATGTCACGGGATTTCCTAAGATAATCGATGCTTTAAAGCGACGGGGATACGATGACGATTCCCTCCAAAAACTTGCATACAAGAATTGGCGCAGGGTCTTGCAGAAAACTTGGAGCCACTGAGCATGGCTGCAAGGTAGGTTGATTGACCTCATCCTGTCTTGCGGCTCTGCTTTCTGTACTGGAGCGGGGAGATGCCCATAATCCGCCTGAAGATTCTTCCAAAATGGGTGTGGCTTCCGTATCCAACTTGCGCAGCGATCTCAGTGATCGACAGCGATGTCTTTCGCAAGAGGCGCTGCGCTTCTTTTATGCGCACGTTGTTCAGATACTCGGTGAGCCGCATGCCAGTAGCCTGGCGGAAGACCCTACTGAGATACCAGGGGCTGATATAGAACTGCTCAGATATTGATGCCAACGAAAGAGGTTTGTCATAGTTCTCGCGAATGTAGCGAGCAATCTGGTGGGCCTTGTCATGTACCGGGCTGAGGGCGCTGCAATCTTCGCCCTGCCTGTCGATACTTATGCGGTCAAGGAACAAGAGCAGTTCTGTGAGCAGAAGCTTCTTGTACAGCTCCCCGTGTTTGAAGACCTCCTGTTCTTCTCGCAACAGTTTTGCCAGTAGTTGTTCGACAAAAGCCTGCTCGGCAGCACTCAGCCTTAGAACTCTAGCCTCGCCTCTCAGGCATCGAGTGAGGTCCCGCAACTTTTGCGGAGGTATCATTTCCTGCAGGAAGGCTTCCTTGAAATACACTACGTATCTTTCATGAGCATCTGACCCGGCGTCGGTGGTCATATGGATGACCCGCTTAGGGATCAGTACCATGTCGCCTTGATGAACGTGGCATATGGTGTCTTCGAGAAGATATATCCGTTCTCCCGACAAAAGGTAGTAGATTTCATAGTGCTCGTGGAAGTGCTGTCGGGGCATCGTATATGGTTCGGTCTGTCTCTTTCTCTCAATCTTGAAGATGTACTCTTCGAATGCTTCCACAATGGATCCTCCCGACTGGCCAAATCTGCTTCGCGGCTACTGCAGCGCTCGAAGCCCAACCTTCCTGAAATGCGACTTCTTAATCCCATCCTAGCACATGGTACGGTGGTGTGAGAAGTTTCCCGCCGGGTTAGCGTCAGCCGCAGTACGCAAAAAAAATCGAATTTTGAGGTTTAGAGCAAAATCAGTGCAGACTTCTACCTGTCGGTTGTCGTAAAATAGAGTCGAAAGAGTTAGGGAGGCGCGACTATGTCTACGAATCAAGTCAAGAGATATGCAATAGTTGGTCTAGGTGGAAGATCAAGATTCTATTACCAGGCTCTCGCGGGTCAGTACAGAGAGACCTCGCAGATTGTCGGGTTTTGTGATATCAACTATACCAGAATGAATTATGCGAACAAAGTTCTTGCAGAAAAGTTTGGCTATCCTCCTGTGAAAACTTATCACGCTTATGATTTCGAGCGAATGATAGAGGAGACTAAGCCAGACATCGTAATAGTGACATCCATTGACCGGACTCACGACAGGTACATCGTGTCCGCAATGAACCTTGGGTGCGATGTGATAACAGAAAAACCGATGACCATTGACGAAGTCCGTTGTCAGAAGATTCTCGACACTGTCAAGGCCACCGGCAGGCAATTGCGAGTGACGTTCAACTACCGCTATGCTCCGTACAACACCAAGATTAGAGAGCTCATCATGAATGATGCCATAGGTGAAGTGAACTCTGTTCATTTCGAGTGGCTGCTTAATACCACTCATGGAGCTGACTATTTCAGACGTTGGCACCGAGATAAACGCAACAGTGGCGGACTACTGGTTCATAAAGCTACCCATCATTTTGACTTGGTCAATTTCTGGCTTGGTACCAGGCCAAAGATTGTGTTTGCCATGGGCGATTTGATGTTCTACGGCCGCGAAAACGCAGAGAAGCGCGGTATACGAAACCTCTATTACAGAGCCTATGGCAGTGAAAACGCCAAGGACGATCCTTTTGCGCTCCATCTCGAGAAGAATCCTCAGTTGACCCAGATGTATCTAGAGGCTGAGGCTGAGGATGGATACCTGCGCGATCAAAGTGTGTTTGGCGATGGAATCAGCATTGAAGATACGATGGCGGTCATGGTCCGCTACGAGAATCGCGCGATGATGACGTATTCACTAAACGCCTATCTGCCGTGGGAAGGCTATCGGGTAGCATTTAATGGAACTAAAGGCAGAATAGAAGCCGAGGTCCGAGAGGCGTCCTACATAAATGCGGGTAGCAATGCCTCGGTAGAGGGGGTAGTTAAAAGTAAGAATATTACAGTCTACCCGATGTTTGGTGAGCCCTACGTGGTTCCGGTCGAGGAGGCAAAGGGCGGCCACGGCGGAGGCGATCCGAAGCTGCTTGAAGACCTATTTGGTGAAAAGCGACCGGACCCGTTTAATCGTGCAGCGTCCCACATAGATGGAGCTTATTCGATCCTTACCGGAATAGCGGCGAACAAGTCGATCCAGACTGGTTTGCCTGTGCGTATAGACGACCTCGTTAAGTTCTAGTAAGTCACAGAACGGGGTGGTTTTGTGAGAGGTAGGGCGCGCGGGCTACTCCTTTTTGCCGTTGCGTGTCTTTCGGTGCCTGCGATTTTTCTAGCCACGCCGGTGGCGGGTCCTATCAGTGCAAACGAAACCGCTGCGACCGGTGTAAGCCAAGTATCTGTTGCACCGGACACCACTGACGCATTGGCCAGTGATCTTCAACAGCTCACCGAGTATATCCGGGAGATTGACTATGAGGACTACCTCGAGGCATATCGAGGTAGTCCCAGGCCTGCCTTTTGCATTGTTGTACCTGCCGAGGCTTATTCAGCTACGGACATGGACGTTTCGATAGAGTACGGGTTAGGCGGGTACGCCGGAGCTGCTGTCATCACCCATGAGGTGGGTTTCATCGAATGGGAGATTCCGGTGCAGCAAGCTGGCCTCTATAACATCGCTGTTCTGTACTACCCGGTGCCGGGCAGAGGAGTGGCGATCGAGCGAGAGCTTTGGATCAACGGTGAGCGGCCCTTTTCAGGTGCTAGATATTTGAGGTTCCGGCGAGTCTGGGGCGACGCGGCACCACCGCGCAGAGACTCGATGGGCAACGAGATTCGGTCTCCCCAGATTGAAAAGCCCATGTGGATGGAGGTTCCGCTGACTGATCACACAGGCCGTTACGGCGAGCCTTACCTGTTTTATTTGAATGAAGGAGTTAACAAGATTCGGTTCATTTCGCGGGCTGAGCCTATGGCCATCGCCCATATTAGGGTGTACCAGGCGGAGTCCCCTCCTCCGTACAGCGAAGTAGCCAAGATGTATGAGGCTAATGGCTATAAGCCGACCGAGAATATCCTAATCAAGATTCAAGGCCAAGATGCCCTTTATCGATCTGATCCTACTCTTTTTGCTATCACTGACCACGGCGATCCTACTGTAGAACCCTATCATCCTGCTGAATTGAGACTCAATGCTATTGGCGGCCATAGATGGTCCTCTCCAGGTCAATGGATTTCATGGACCTTTGAGGTTCCCGAAAATGGTCTGTACAAGATTGCCATTAAAGCGAAACAAGACCAGAGAGTCGGAGCATTCAGCAGCCGGAGAGTATTGATAGATGGAAAAGTTCCTTTTGCTGAAGTTGATTCGTTCCGGTTTGAATACTCCAGCAGGTACAAGATGCACGTGCTTGGAGACAAAGACACTGGAGAGCCGTACCTGTTCTATCTAACCAAGGGCATTCACGAGCTGAGGCTTGAGGTTGTCCTAGGCGATATTCGGGGAATCATCGAGACGTTGGAAGACTGCCTCTACGAGCTAAACACCATTTACCGTCGTATCATCATGATCACCTCCGCTAACCCGGACCGATATAGGACCTACGAACTGCACCGCAAGATCCCTGAAGTCATCGACCGAATTCGTGCACAGGCAGAGATCTTTGACAACCTTGTTACCGAGTATTCCCGAATCACTGGCATGGAAGGCGGGCATTCCGAGATTCTCAGCAGGCATGCGAGGTTGTTGCACAAGATGGCAGACGATCCGGATTCGATTCCGGCGGTGCTCTCAGAATATCGCGACAACCTGGGCGCAATTGGCACCTGGGTTTATGAGACTAGTGAGCAGCCACTTCAGATAGACCAGATATTTGTCGCTTCATTGAACGAGGCCCTTCCGAGAGCCACTCCTACTTTTTGGCAGGTTCTCGCACATGAAATTCGGTCGGTCATTGCGTCATTCTCTAGAGAGTATGATCTGATCGGAGACATGGCGGATACGGCCGAGTTGACAAAAGGGAAAGAGCCTTTGGTCGTTTGGATTGGCGCAGGCAGGGATCAAGCTCAGATTCTCAAGCAGATGATAGACGATACATTTGTGGTTGAGACAGGCATCCCAGTCACACTGCAACTGGTTCCGCAAATCAGCCAGCTGTATATTCGGGCTGCGACCGCAGGCACTGGCCCTGACGTCGCAGTTGGACTTGCAGTGCCTGACGTGGTTAACTTCGGAATTCGCGGCGGTTTGGTGAATCTAGCAGAGTTCGAAGACTTCGAAGAAGTCGCAAAGAGATTCATGAAATGCGCGTTCGTTCCTTTCTCGTTTAGGGATCACGTCTGGGCGTTGCCGCAAATGCAGTCGTTCCCATTGATGTTTTACAGAAAGGACATACTTGCGGAACTCGGCCTGGAGGTCCCGGACACTTGGGATGACCTGTATAGAATGCTGCCGGTGCTCCAGAGAAACAACATGTTAGTTGGTATTGGCCCGGGGATTTACCAAACTTGGCTGTATCAGAGGGGAGAGCTTGTATATAAGCCAGATGGGGTCGAAACGAATCTAGACTCGGAGGTCGCAGTTCAGACATTCCGGGAGCTGACTGAGCTCTTCAGCCTTTACGGCCTGCTCCTTACATATAACGCAGAAAACAGATTTCGGCTTGGTGAAATGCCGATAGTAATTGAGGATTGGGGCCTGTATAACCGGCTGCAGGTGTTCGCACCTGAGCTGCGCGGAGAGTGGGGATTTACACTGGTGCCTGGAACTTTGCAGGAGGATGGGACCATTAATAGAACGGTCGCATCGTCTCCGTCCGGCTCGTCGCTTACACAGGCCGGAATGGGTGGGCCTGCTGTAGCAATATCGTCTCAGTCTAACCAGAAAAAGGAAGCATGGGAATTCTTGAAGTGGTTGACGAGAACAGATACTCAGGTTCGGCTGGGGCTTGAGCTTGAGAGCCTAATGGGAGCAGCAGCAAGATATCCAACTGCTAACCTCGAGGCCTTTGAACAGTTGCCGTGGACCGTTGAAGAACGCCAGATCATCCGCGAACAGTGGAACTGGATAGAGGGCACGCTTGAGGTGCCGGGCAGCTATTATTTCAGCCGAATGTTTAACTGGGCTTTCCGTGCGGTTGTGCTTAACTACGAGCCGGTCAGAGAGACGCTGATGGAATACAATACGCAGATCAATTATGAACTGCAGCTGAAGCGAAGAGAGTTTGGACTTGAAACAAGGCTGGAAGATGTTCCTCAGGAGTATATAGACCTGTTCTGGTCACGGTTCACGCATATCAAGCGCAAGTGAGGAGGGAGCGCAGTTGAGCTCTGCGGCCGGAATTGAGGCCCGCCGAACAGTCGGCGTTTCGATGCGGAATTGGCTGGTACAAGTGATCAAGCAGATATATCGCGACCGGGAGTGCTATCTCTTTCTCGCACCGTTCGGCATTGTATTTACCTTGTTTACGGTCGTTCCCGTTGTTATGTCGATTGGGCTGAGCTTTACGCATTTCAATATGCTGCAGCCTGCTAGGTTTATCGGCATCAACAACTATTTGCGGTTATTCCTTGAGGACGATGTATTCTTGATAGCTGTGAAGAACACGTTGATCTACGCAGCGATCACTGGGCCGTTGAGTTACTTGGCTTGCTTTGTCCTAGCATGGTTTATTAACGACTTTAAGCCGGTTGTGCGTGCTTTCTTGGCTCTGCTTTTCTACGCACCGTCGATTTCGGGCAATGCCTACATGATTTGGACCTTGATATTTAGCGGCGACACATATGGCCTTGTAAATGGTTTTCTGATGCACTGGGGGTTCATAACTCAACCAATTCAGTGGTTGCTTGACCCGAGATTCATAATGCCCATATGTATCATAGTTGTCCTTTGGATGAGCTTAGGAACGAGCTTCTTGGTGTTTATTGCAGGACTACAGGGGCTTAGCCGCGACCTGTATGAGGCTGGCGCAATTGATGGGGTTCGCAACAGGTGGCAGGAGCTGTGGTATATTACTCTCCCTCAGATGAAAGGCCATTTGATGTTCGGCGCAATTATGGCCATTACCAATTCATTCACTGCCGCATCTGCCATAACCAATCTGGTTCAAGATTCGCTTACAACTGACTACGCAGCTCACACCATTGTGCAACATTTGCAGGACTATGGAACCGTGCGGTTTGACATGGGATATGCTTGTGCGATCGCAGTGGTGCTGTTTTTCGCAATGGTGGTATGCCAAAGAATTGTCCAGAAACTCCTCGATAGAGTGGGTCAGTAGGGGGTTGGCGTAGATGATAAGTATACGCGAAAAGCGGTTGGCCCGGTCAGCTGGAGGCGATGCAGTAGTACTGGTTTTCTTGCTTCTGGCGGCTTCATTCACGGCGCTCCCTATTGTTTATGCGATAAGCAATGCGTTTAAACCATTGAGCGAACTGTTCCTTTTCCCTCCTAGGCTGTTTGTTAGAAACCCCACTCTGGCTAACTTCCAGGACTTATTTACCTTGATGGCCCAGTCGTGGGTGCCGATGACAAGGTACCTGTTGAACTCGTTGATTATTGTGTCGCTAGGTACAGCCGGCAACGTTATCGCTGCATCGATGGCTGCGTATGTCCTTTCGACACGCCGGTTCATAGGTGCCAACCTATTTATGGGAATGGTAGTCTTGTCGCTTATGTTTGCTCAGGAAGTGACGGCCATCCCCAATTACATAATACTTGCTAGACTGGGTTGGATAGACACCTACGCTGCGGTAATTGTCCCTGCGTGGGGATCGACTCTCGGACTGTATCTCATGAGAAAGTTCATAGATGCAATGATCCCAGTGGAGCTGCTGGAAGCTGCGCGAATCGATGGAGCGAATGAGTTTCGCATTTACTGGAACATTGTCATGCCCAACGTGAAGCCCGCCTGGCTTACGCTCATTATTCTGATGTTTCAAAGCTTGTGGGGCAACACTGGCGGACACTTCATTTACTCTGAGCAGTTAAAGACCTTACCTTATGCCCTCAATCAGATAGTAGAGGGTGGGGTGGCTAGACAAGGCGTCGGAGCTGCTGTTACTGTGTTGATGATGATCCTGCCGATAACCGTATTCGTGATTAACCAGAGCAAGATCATTGAGACCATGGGCACGTCTGGGATGGCGAACTGAGCAAGCGTAGTTGCCGATGCGGGACGGGGTGAAGACACTTGAAACTTAAGTGCATGACCGTACTGGTGCTGTTGCTTTTGCTCGCTGCGATTCCTGCTGGAGCGCAGGTCGCACCGTATCAAAGCTATACCTATGATTTCTGGGGAAGGATGGTTCCCGCACCCCAGGCATACGTTCCTGTCAAGGCGGTCTCCGGACAGGATATGGGCGTTGGTGCCTTAAAAGGCCCACAGGACCTTTTTGTGACTAAGGGTGGGGATATTTACATAGCCGATTCGGGCAATCACCGGATTGTACATGTCAACAAGGATTTCGAGCTGATCCGCGTCATTGATGGTTTTGACAGCCAGGGCAAGAGAGAGCGGTTCAACAATCCTCGGGGCCTTCACGTATCTGAAGATGGCACTATCTACATTGCTGACCGGGACAATAATCGAGTAGTAATCCTTGACGCAAATGCGCAGCTCGTAAGGATCATCGAGTCACCCGCAAAGGAACGCCCGGACCAGTTCGCCTCAGATTTTCGATTCAGGCCAGATAAATTGAGTGTAGACAAGTATGGCTCGCTTTACGTCATTTCACTTGGTGTCTATGACGGCCTGCTGGAGTTTGATGAAAACGGAGTATATTTGGGGTTCAAAGGAGCGCCCAGGGTAACGCCGAGTATAGCAGACTACATCTGGCGCTTAATCGGGACTGCAGCGCAGCGGGAAAGAATGGCCCTGTTCCTACCTGTGGAGCACAGCAATCTGTGTGTAGATGACCGGGGTTTTGTCTACGTGACGGCTGTAAGCGGCGCAATCAGGGAAGAAGAGAAAATCCGCAGGCTCAATACAGCTGGCGTCGACGTGTTACGAAGGACAGCACCATTGCTGCCCATAGGCGACCATTTCGCTGATCCTCCGTCGGTGTTTGTGGACATCCTGGCTCGCGAGTTTGATATCTACAGCGTTCTTGACCGCGAGAGGGGAAGGATCTTCACCTACGAGTCTGGAGGATACCTCTTATATGTATTTGGCGGCCTCGGCGATCAGGTTGGGTGCTTCCGCACTCCGGTTGCGATCGCGGAGCACGGCGACGAGTTCTATGTCCTCGATTCAATGAAGAACACCGTCACTGTATTTAAGGATACTTACTACAAGGACCTGATACATGGAGCAATAGGCGCTTACTATGATGGCAGATTTGATGAGTCGACTGAATTGTGGACTGAGGTGCTTGAGGCCAACGCAAACTTCGACATGGCGTATACCGGTACAGGCAGAGCGAAATTGATGAAGGGGCTGTATGCCGAGGCGATGGCGGACTTTCGCCTAGCCAATGACAGATACAACTATTCCGAGGCGTTGAAGTTCTATCGAAAGAGCCAGGTTGAGCGGTACTTCGCATTGTTACTGCTAGCAGTGGCAGTCCTAATAATCTATGCACTTTTTGCAACCAAGAGACTTCCCGAAGGGAGTGTAGCTGAGACCAAAGCACAGATTGCTGCGACATACACTCAGATTCAACAGTGGGAAGCTATGGAGAAACGGCCCCTGACAGTCAACATCAAACGAGTTCTTAAGGGGCTGCAGTTTGCGCTGCATGTGATAGTCAGCCCTTTGGATGGCTTTTGGGATCTCAAGTATGAGAAACGTGGAAATGTTCCCACAGCAGTCGTATTGTTGATACTTGCTGTGATCTCTTATCTGGTGATGATCCAGTACACCGGCTTCCCGTTTAATGAAAGAAATCCGAGAACTCTTAACCTCGTGGCGGAGGTCTTCAGCGTGGTCGCGCCGTTCATGCTTTGGTGCGGAATAAACTGGTCGCTGACTACTCTAATGAACGGCAAAGGGACTTTTAAGGACATATTCATAGCATCGACCTACTCGCTCGTCCCAATTATCCTCGTTATTCCTCCGCTTACTCTGGTCTCGAACATTATGACGATAGATGAAAGAGCGTTCTACCTGTTGTTTGCAATAGCGTCCGCAATTTGGTCTGTAGTGTTACTGTTCATTGGAACCATGGTGATACACGAGTATAGCGCCAAGCAGACGGTGGGAGTCTTCTTCGTTATAATGATTGGAATAGCTATTGCGCTGTTCATTGGATTCTTGTTTACCGACATGTTCCTGCAGTTCTTTGGGTTCTTCGGCGAGGTCTACCGCGAGTTTGTGTTCAGGCTGTAGTGGGGGGAGCGCAAGTGAAGTTAGGCAGATTCACAGCCAATTCGGTTTTGTTGACTGCAGCAGTTGTCGTCGCTCTTGCCTGGCTGTGTTCGTCCGGCATCGTGATGGCATCGGTGCCCCGCGGTTTTGAAGCTGTCGCTGAAAACGACTATTTGATCCTGTACGTCAATATGGAAACTGCTGAGATTGCGGTGACTGACAAACGGTCGGGGTATACTTGGTATTCGAATCCTCCTGATCGCGATTCAGTTGAAAAGATAGCCAGAGGAAATGCCAAGCTTGCCCTTGGAGCGCAGTTCAGGCTTACCTACTTCGAGCCTGGCGACACAATGCGAACTGTAGACAGCTACTTGTCCAGCGTGGCATACAATCAGGTGGAGATCAGGCTGATAGAGAATGGTGTTAGAGTGGATTACCTGGTCGGCAAGCAGTGGAATGAGAGAGATTTCTTGCCGATATTTGTCGAGAAGGAAGTATTCGAAAAGGATATTCTTGAGAAGATCTCTGACGGCAGGACCCGCCGAACGATTGAGGGGTCATATATCCTGATAACGCTCGAGCCTGCATCCGGCGAAGGTGCCCAAGTTGCGGGTTACAGCATTGCGGCACCCGGCCAGAATCTAAGAGATCGCGACCAGCGGATTCTGACCGAGGTCTTTGTCGATCACATAGTTGCCAACTGCAGCAGGATTAAAGACCGAACGGCTGTCAATGCCAATGCAGTGGAACCTTTTATTGGGACAGAGTTCTATATGCTTCGACAGAGAGAGCGGGATCTTCTGGCCTGGGATTTTGAGGACATAGTTGCAGCCATGCGGGAAATAGAACTCGATCCTGCAGAGCTTTCTAAGTTCTATACAAAGCTTGGATTAGACCCCCGCGTGCCAAATGTCGTCCTTTTTAGTGTGCCGATGGAGTACACACTAGATGGCGATAATCTTGTTGTCAGGATTCCTGCTTCCGAGATTAAGTACCCCAAAGATGTGCTGGACAGCGATGGCCTGAGAGTGACTTATCCTCTGGTTTCAATTGACGTTCTGCCCTATTTTGGAGCTGCCAGCATGTCTGAAGAAGGCTACATGTTTGTTCCAGACGGTTCAGGCGGGCTCATCTATTTGAACAATGGAAAAATCAATTTGCCAGCATATGCGAGCAGAATCTACGGCCGGGATAACGCGTTAAGCCCGCCGCCTATAACTGCTGAGACGAAGCAGAGCTGCTTCCCTGTGTATGGTTTAAAGAGCGGAGATAAGGCGTTTTTTGCAATCATAGAAGACGGCGATGCCCAAGCGCAAGTCACTGCTGATATAGCGGGCAAACGAGAGTCTTACAATACTATCTACCCTCAGTTCAGGCTGATTGGTTATGCAACAACCAGCTTGCAGGGCGAGGTTGATGCTACTCACAGGGAATCGGCTCAGTGGGTAATTGGTAGGACAACAATTAACGTGTATCAGTCAGAGATGTATGATGGGGACATTAAGATCAGGTACGCTTTCCTTACCGGACAAGATGCAGGCTACCAAGGCATGGCAAGGTATTACCAGCGATATCTGGAGGATAGGCATCGGATCCGCAGACTGCCGAATGAGGAACGAGTGCCTCTATACGTAGAACTGATTGGTGCGGTCAATGACGTCACTCCGATACTTGGGGTCTCGCGGGAGATAATTATTCCTCTTACAACCTATTCACAAGCTAAGGAAATCGCTGCGGCGTTAGAATCCAAAGGGATCCGCAGCATTCAGATGGCGTTCACAGGCTGGATGGCGGGCGGAATCAATCACATGTATCCGACGAAAGTCGGCTTTGAACGCAGTCTGGGTGGGCGTGCTGATATAGCTGCACTGAGAGAATACCTCCAAAGCATCGGCGGCGAACTCTACCCAGCTGTGGATTTCGTTATGGTTCACCGTGCGGATCTGTTCAGTGGATTTCTCGCTTTCAGAGATGCTTCCAGATACCTCAACCGGACCGTTGTCCACTATCAGATTGTGTCCGGCCAGAGAGCGAACATTGCAGACAGAAATCCTAGCTACATCTACATACTGTCCCCATCTCGGCTAGATGGGCTAGTTACTCGGTACCTTGATGACTACGTCAAGTACGGTTTTACTGGTCTTACTCTTGGCGACCTTGCTTTCCAGCTTCACAGCGACTTCAGATACGGCAGGAGTATCAGCAGGCAAGCGACGAAGGAAATTGTTGAGGCCCAGATTGCAAAAGCGCACAATGATTATTCGCTTCGGCTGTTGGCCAATGGCCTCAATGCCTATGCTCTTCCTTATGTTTCCGGCGTTCTAAACCTGCCTATGTTGAACGGCGGGCAGGATTTGGTGGATGCGAGCGTGCCGTTTGTCCATATGGTCCTTCACGGGTACGTGAACTATACAGGAGATCCCGCAAACTTCGCATATGATTGGCGGCACCACTTATTGAAGTCTATTGAGACAGGATCGCTCCCATACTTTTTGGGTTATTACTCTCATCCAAGTGTACTGAAGGGCAGCCAATTCGACTACCTATACACGGGCATGTATGAACAGTGGTTGGACCAGGCTATAGAGTTCTACACAACAGTAGAGCCGATTTTCAGCAAGGTGTACAACCAGCGGATAATCGATCACCGTGAGGTTGGCGACGAGGCTTATGAGACTCGCTATGAGAACGGAGTTAGGGTGATTGTGAACTACGGCTCTTCACCCGTTGTGGTGGACGGTCTCGAAATCAACCCTATGGAGTTTGTGGTTCTTGAGGGGGAGCTATATGACTAGCGGTCGACGTTTCCGAATCAGTCTTAGGGTGAGAGAGGCAATTAGCGGATACATGTTTACATTGCCGTTCACCTTGGGCTTCATATTCATGTTCTTGCATCCGTTTATTCAGTCCATTATTTTCAGTCTCTCGAAGCTGGAGCTGAGCAGCACAGGGTATTCATTGACGTACACCGGACTTCAAAATTACTACAATGCTTTATTCGTCAACGCTGAATACCCAAGGTTATTGGTTGAGACTGCAGGCGCAATGCTCTACAGCGTGCCCTTGATTTTGGTGTTTAGCTTCTTTGCTGCCTTGTTGCTGAATCAGAAATTCAAGGGAAGAACCATTGCAAGAGTGATTTTCTTCCTGCCTGTGATACTCAGCGCCGATATAATCGGCCGCATGGAATCAGCCGACTACATTACTCTGTTTCTCGAGGAAGGTATCCTCGACGTGGATGAAATGACATTTGTGGGTAGGGAACAGTTGCTGGCGTTGATCATGTATCTCAAGTTTCCGGAAGATCTGTTGACATATATCGTCATGAGCTCGTTAAGAATTGCTCAGGTTATTAGGTCGTCGGGAGTCCAGATACTCATATTCCTAGCCGGATTGCAGTCAATTCCACCTTCGTACTACGAGGTTGCAAAGATCGAAGGAGCCACCGGTTGGGAGAGTTTCTGGATGGTGACCTTCCCGCTTTTGTCACCGTTGATTGTGACAAATATAGTCTACAGCATAATCGACTTCTTCACGGCGCCCTCGAACCAGCTAGTCGAATTCATTCGAACAAGCATGTTTGGATCAGCCGGGTATGGGGTCAGCATGGCAATGAGCTGGATTTACTTCGCTGTTGTAGCCATCTTCCTGCTTATTACTGCAGGACTCATCTCTAGAAAGGTCGTGTATATGGATGAGGGATGAGAGCTTGAGACTACATGCATCCAAAGCGAGACGGAGACGTCTCTTGGGCATTGTCGTGAGTGTTTTGAGAGGGCTGGTCATTGCAAGTATTTGTTTCATCATCTTGCGGCCGCTCCTAGTTAAGCTAGTTTCCTCGTTCATGACGGAGCGCGATCTTTATGACCAGACTGTCAAGTGGATTCCTCGCACGTTCACGCTCGACAACTACAGAAATATGTTTAAGCATATGCGCTACGCCGAGGCGTTTCCAAGGACGGTTGTGTTCACATTGAGTATGGCGTGTTTACAGACGGCATCTTGTACCCTGGTGGGTTACGGGTTTGCCCGGTTCAGATTCCCGGGTTCTAACCTTCTGTTTGCTTTGGTCATTTTCACTTTGATCGTGCCGCCGCAGATTATAATCTTGCCTCTGTATTTGAACTTTAGGTTTTTCACGATGTTTGGGTTGATCCCGGAGCCGGGCATCGACCTGCTGGGAGGGTATTGGCCCTTCATACTAATGGCAGTTAGTGGGACTGGGTTCAATAACGGTCTGTTCATCTTTATCATGCGTCAGTTCTTCAAAGGCATGCCGAGGTCATTAGAAGAGGCTGCATACATCGACGGTGCTAACCCGCTGCAGACGTTCCTTAGAGTAATGCTGCCTGGTGCTAAGCCAGCGCTCGTGGTAGTATTTCTGTTCGCTACGGTGTGGATGTACAACGATTATTTCTTCACGTTGATGTTCATGAAGCAGGGCAATTTGCTGGCGCACTACCTAGATGTTGCAGCTCACAATTATGCACACTCGATAGGCGCTGTGTTTACCGGTCAGTACATTTCGCTCCTTAACAACACCGGAATGATTCTGTTTATTCTGCCGTTGCTGATTCTTTACGTAGTAATGCAGCGGTACTTCATCGAAAGTGTGGAGAGGACGGGACTTATTGGTTAGGCCGCTTTGGACGCCCGTTGTCTGTAGATTGGGAGGTGATATCTTCCTCTAGAACTTGTATGGTTATCGTATTGGAAAAAGTACCGAAACAGTATCCACGATAAGGAGGTTGATTCCCTAATGAAGCGCGCGAGATTGTTCGTAACTGCTTTGGCTGTCGTGAGCATGGTCCTCTTAACTTCTGCTTTGGCTATGGCAGATGTCTTGACCGACCATGGTTTGAAACCACTGGGAAGCTATGATTTGGGTGGGAACACAGTTACTATAATCTCTTGGACGTCAGAGCGAATCAAGAACAACTATTTCGGCGGGTACATTCCAGTAAGGGACAGAATCGCTGAGGCAGAGAGGTTGTTTAACTGCAAGATTGAGTTCCTGCAGACTCGAGACATACCACAAACTAACTTCAACCGCCTAATGGCAGGCGAGTCCGCTTATGACCTGTGGCACGTGCAGAACAAGATTGGGTATTTTGAGCTAGTGTCTGAAGGTGCGGTTTTAGCTTCGTCTGATTTCCTTCCGCCAGAGTTCTTTGAAGCGCTGCCGCCATATCTGCAAATGACTGAGGAAGCTTTGAAATTCAATGGAAAGTACTATGGCATCGGCAACATGGAGTGGAGGCCCATGTATGGGTACGCCAATGACATAGTATTTGTGGGCTACAACAAGACCCTCTTTGAGCGGGAAGGCTTGCCAGACCTCTACGAGCTCTACAGAGCTGGCGAGTGGACGTGGGAGAAGGCCGGCGAGATAGCAGCCAAGGCAACCCGTGACCTCGACGGCGATGGCGAAATCGATCAGTACGGCATGACTGACTTGCGTGCTTGGGACCTCGCAATTTCCAACGGTGCAAACATAATCAAAGTAGATGAGAATGGCAGAGTAGTCTATGCCGCCGATGAGGACGCTTACGTTGAAGCTGTGGAGCAGTTCTATGAGTGGTGGTCTACGGGCGTCCTCAACCAGTCGACGAACACTGGTAACAACCGCCAGCTGTTTATCGACGGCAAAGCTGCGATGCACTTTAATGTAACGCCCGTCACAATGGCGCAGAATCTCCTTCCCGATATGAAGGACGAGTGGTCAATTGTGCCGTTCCCGAAGGGCCCGCGTGTGACAGAGCATCTATATCCGAACCAGGCTCTGAGCACAACCTTGATCCCAATCAACGCAGCTGACCCTGAAGCCCTTGCCGCATTGAAAGTGTTCTTGTGGCAGGAGGACGACGTTACGGTAAACGACTTCCTAGCAGCGCATGTCCGAACAAAGGAAGCTGCTGAAGTCCTGCTCGAGGCTCATGAGTACTGGACCGGTACTTCGTCTCGTCTGCTCGAGACCTATATCACTGAGTTCAACGATGCCATAGCTGCTATTCGTGACGAAGGTGCCAGCCCTGCCACTAAACTCGCGGAGATACGGCCGGTCATTCAGGCAAGGATAGACGAGCTGTTCAATCAGTAAATCCTTGGGCCGCCGTGCGGCGGCCCCTCCAAATCATTTCTCTGGAGGTGAATGGATCGCGATGCGGATTGTTAGGATAACTGGTTTGGTGCTGTTGGCATTGGTCTTATCGGTCTTCACTGCAGCTTCACAAACGGCGGTTTTGAACGACTCGTTCGAAGACGGCACTGTTGGCCAGCCTCCGGCGGGATGGGAACGAAGCACTGACCATGCTGCTACAGTAGTCGGAACTGAGACGGTATCTGTGCCGGACGGCAAACTCGCAGTTAGGTTGCTTAACAGCACAGATGATTATGGCGAGATAACTAGGTATATAGGACAAGTGCCCAAAGGCAAGCTGGTTGTATGGTTTATGCAGCCAAGCAGCTCCAGAGAAAACATAAACATTGAAGTCAGGTGCGGCGAGGATCGCTTAGTCGGCGTGTTCATCACTGGAAGCGGTAACGTAAGGGTTAGAGATGCAGGGGTCCAGAGCGGAAACATCAAGAACCTGCCGAATGACAAATGGCACGAGCTCGTCATCGAGTGGGACTTTGAGACTCAGATCTTCAGGGTTGCCCACATCGAGAACGGTGAAGAGATAGCAATCACGTCGGCAGAGGGAGCTAAGTTTGATCCTGCGCACGAAGGTAAGATTCCTGACACCATTGCCCTTAACGTGTCAAAGAGAGAAACGCCTAAGGAGGCCTTCTTTGACGGAGTTAGGGTGTATAGCATGTAGTTTGTGCCAGTTCGGCTGTTCGGAGAGCTAGGCTCCACTGAGGGGAGATCGCAAGTCAGTCCGGTTCGAGCAGTACAAGTGGAGATTGGCTCGCCCCAGCTATCCTCTTCTTCCGTTGACGTGGTCTCGGGTCGCTTCTGCCTTGTTCAGAGCGGCCCGAGACCATGGTGTCTATTGCATGATGAGAAGTCAAACTCCAACAGGGAGGGATCCGCATGCGCGGCAGGATGAAGCTGATGTACCGGCTCCGGTTGATTGGACTAATAGTTCTGGTTGCTGCCGCGGTTTCGATAACTGTGTCGAGGGCCGCTGCCGATTCAGTTTCAAATACCGAGCCGGTCATTGTTGAAGGATTAGCTGAGGCTGATTTAGTCGCTCGTTTGACTGCCGAGGACAGAACACACAGGCTGGAGGCACTTAAGAATGTTATGAGCCGCGTCGAGGCCGGTGAGCCAGTCAGTGCAGAGATACTGCGGGCAGTAGTCGACAGGTTGTCAGATGCTGAGATGAATATCACCGAACAGGCAGAGGCTATCCTAGAGCGAGTTGGCTCTAGTGCCCTCGACGAACTAGCCGCAGGTCTAGAGAGGTATGCGGGCGATCGCTGGATTCTTGTTAGACGAACAATAGCACGGATCATGGGCACGATTGGATCAGCCGCAGTGCAGCATCTGGCCGCTTTGCTTGGGGACCCAGCTGCTCAGGTGCGCCTGGCTGCAGCTGAGTCGCTTGGAAAAATCGGAGAGGAGGCTTTGCAGGCAGCTGAAGCATTGAGGGAGATGGTCATGAACAAAGAGGAGGATCCCAACGTTCGAGCTGCAGGAGTGTCTGCCCTAGCTGGCATCGGCGCTTGCGATGAAGCATCTCTATTAGCACTTGTCCTCGCCAGAGCTGACTCCGATTTCCGAGTAGCTTTTGCAGCAAACAATGCGTTAACGAAACTTGCTCCAAGCACAAAAGCCTTGATTGATGTTCTTATGGAGGCCATAGATGACTCGAGGCTGGAGTTTTCCGCTAGAGAAGCTCTTGTGTGGGTAGCAACTCAGTCTGCAGACTTTGCCAATGCTGCTGTTGAGTATATACAGGAGGCAGATGTGTCTCAGCGTGCTAGGCTTGTACGTGAGCTTCAATACCTCTACGGTAGACTGAACGAAAACCGAAAGGCGGAGTTGGTCTCGATCTTTGGATATGTGCTCAGAAATGAGAACCTGGAAGTTCGTGCTGCAGCACTTGCTGGTGTATCGAAACTCGGTGATTTAGCCAGAGAGCTGGTACCTGAACTTTCGTCAATCGCACTTGATCCTGGTGAGGATCTCGAGACGAGGCGCGCAGCAATGCTAGGTTGGGAGAATATCGGCTTTAGCACCCCTGACACCGCAGCCCAGTTAATGGAGCTGGCGATTGCCCCTGACGAAGACGATGATATTAGGAGGTCAGCAGTACGCATATTGGCAGCAGTGCGGCCCGCTACTAAAGACGTTGCAGCCTTGATACTCGACAATCTGCCGTTCCTCAGCGAAGCGTGGAGCTGGAGGTTGGCTCCCGTAGTGGTCGAGGCGGGCAAGACTGATAGCTCCATAGTTGATCGGTTAGTTATGCTGCTCTCTGACTCCAGTTCCTTCGAACGTCTATTCGCTATACGGGCCTTGAGTGCGATCGGTGAAAAGGCCCGGCTAAGCGCACCTGCTCTCTCCAGAGAGCTAGAGTCAGAGAAGGATCCGTTCTATCGGAGGGCGATTGCCAGAGCGCTGGTGCAGATAGTTGGCAGCGATATGGACGGCACGGTTTTACAGACATTAATCGATGACCAGGACCGAGATGTCCGAAGAATAGTAAAGAATGCACTGGGATTGCCTGATACCGAAGGAGCAGTCGAACAGGTGAAGGCTATACCGGCATTCCCCGGAGCCGAAGGCTTCGGAATGTGGACCGTCGGCGGGAGAGGCGGAAGCGTATATGTTGTCACCAATCTAAACGACAGCGGGCCGGGCTCTCTGAGGGAGGCGGTGCAGGCCTCCGGGCCGAGAATCGTTGTATTTGCTGTGTCTGGCACGATTCATCTCAAGTCTCGGTTGGAGATAACCAACCCATACATCACTATTGCTGGCCAGACTGCTCCCGGCGATGGTATCACAATTGCTGACTACGATGTGGTGATTCGCGCTGACGAAGTTATACTCAGGTATCTGCGTTTTCGCCTAGGAGACCGGACCAGGCAAGAGGTCGATACACTGTACATCGATCGCGCACGCAATGTAATTGTAGATCACGTGTCCACGAGCTGGTCTGTAGATGAGACTCTATCAGTGAGCGCTAGCGACAACGTTACCGTGCAGTGGTGCTTCATAACAGAAAGCTTGAACCGTTCTGTTCATTCAAAAGGGGCGCACGGTTACGGGTCTTTAGTTCGAGGCGAATACGGATCGAAGTATAGTTTTCATCACAACCTGTGGGCACACCACTCTGGCAGGATGCCTCGGCCTGGCAACTACACAGACCATTCTCTTGATAAACAAGGTGCGTTAATGGATTTCCGCAACAACGTCTTCTACAACTGGGGACGCGGTTACTCAGGCTCTAATCACGATACGAACTCTATCACGATGTATAACTTCATCAACAACTACTACAAGCGCGGCCCGAATTCCACAGGCAACTTCGCTTTCCGCGAGGAGTGTCCATATGCAAAAGCCTATTTCTCAGGCAACATGATGAACGGGGTGGAGCCGGCAGACCCTTGGTCGCTTGTGGACGCGAGATTGAACAGAGGTGTCTATGAGAATGAGTATAAGCAGTCAGAACCCTTCCCAGCTGGGTTCATTAGGACTGAACCGGCTGATGTAGCCTATGAGCGAGTCCTCAACGAGGCGGGAATGCATCCAAGGGACGAGGTGGACAGGCGAATTGTCGACGAGGTGATCAATGGCCGTGGGAGGATAATCAATTCACAGGATGAGGTGGGTGGGTGGCCCGAACTGCGTTCTGAGGCTCCACCAGCAGATTCTGACGGCGATGGTATACCAGATTGGTGGTGTGTGAAGTACGGATTTGATCCGGTAATGGGCTTGGATCCAAGTGGCGACTTGGACGGAGACGGTTACACGAACATTGAGGAGTATCTGAACGGAACAGACCCGGATCACTATGTCGACTACAGTTGGTAATTGTCGCAGCGGCAAGTGAAATAACTGAGATTTGGGGTCCTCGCAGGGATCCTCTCGTGGGTAATCCCTTCAGCCTGACAGAAAACCTCGAAGTCGTATAGAGGTGCTAACTAGAGGAGTGAATTAAGCAATCATGGATAATACAGGAAACCAAAAGACTATTACAATTTTCATTGCAGGTGATTCAACTGCAGCAAACAAAACTCCTGAAGTGTTCCCGGAAGGAAGCTGGGGCGAAGTTATAGGTCAGTTCTTTAATGAGAAAGTAAAAATAAGTAACCATGCCGCGAATGGAAGAAGTTCAAAAAGTTTTGTTGAGGAAGGAAGGCTACAGGCAATTCTGGATGAAATAAACGAAGGCGATTATCTTTTTATACAATTCGGGCATAATGATGAGAAGCAAAATGATCCGACCCGGTACACAGACCCTCAAACAACATACAAGGAATACTTGAAAATGTACATTGACGGAGCGAGGGGCAAGGGAGCATTCCCGGTATTACTGACACCTGTCAACAGAAGGTTTTTTGAAAACGGCAAGATTATTAATACTCACAAAGAATACTGTAAGGCAATGAAGGAATTGGCAGAGGAGATGTCTGTTCCTCTTATAGATGTATGCGAAAAGAGCAGAGTACTCTTCGAGCAACTTGGAGAAGAAGAAACAAAGGAAATATTCCTGTGGGTTGAACCTGGAAAATATCCAGCTTACCCGAAGGGAAAACAAGATAATACACATTTTAAAAAAGAGGGTGCTGTGGAGATTGCGAAACTTATTGTAGATGGAATAAAGAATGACATTGATTGTCCTCTAAAGGAGTATCTAAAATAGCAGGATTTTGGAATTGTTTCAGTCCCCATGTCCGGATTATCAAAGATAGAGGTAGGCGGGTGGCCCGATCTGCGTTCTGAGGCTCCGGCAGTGGATTCCAATGGTGACGGTATACCTGATTGGTGGTGCGTGAAGCACGGATTTGACCCAACAAGTGAGTTCGACTTACACGGCGACTGCGACTTTTTGCCCCTAGCTGCGCTAGGGGTGTTTTCTCTGTGTCAAGCTTGTTCAATTGAATGGTGGGTAGGTATATAATGATCTAGTGACTGCGAGGAGGAATACCAATGGTCGAGGTGCTGACAAACATACCCGTTGAGTTTGACACAGAGTCCTTGATGAGAACCTGTCGAGTGCAGCCCATGAGCGAAGACGTATCCGCATTCGCGCAGTTGATAGATAGAGCCCGCAGGGTGGCTAAACCGAAGGCGCTCTACCGTGAAGCCTTTGTCGAAGATCGCACCGAGAACACCGTGCGGATAGACGGCGTGACATTCATCAGCTCGGTGCTTGCGAGAAATCTGGCTAACGTAGAGCGGGTTTTTGCCTTTGTGGCGACATGCGGACATGAGATGGACCAGGTAGACTTGCCCGCCGACGATCTCCTGATTCAGTACTGGTGGGATGCGATAAAGGCAGCCGCACTCGGGTGTGCGTCTGAGTACCTAAATGAGCACCTCAAGAGCAGATTTCGCTTGGGAAAGACTGCCCAGATGCATCCTGGATCGGGCGATGATGAGGTCTGGCCAATCCAGCAGCAGAAAGAACTGTTTTCGCTGCTTGGGGATGTAAAAGGCCTGATCGGGGTGGAGTTGACTGATTCATTTCTGATGATCCCGAACAAAAGCGTCTCCGGGGTTGTGTTTGCGACTGAGAAGGACTTTCACAGCTGTCAGGTGTGCCACAGGAAGAACTGCCCTAACCGGATGGCGCCCTTTGATGCGAAGTTGTGGGCCGAAATATCCAGATAGACTGACCAGACTGACTACGCCAGGTTCTGGGGCTAACGCGGCCCGTGGTCTTTGTCATGCGGCTACGAGCCTAGATCTTTGCAGTCATATACTAACCGACCTGAACACTGCAACTTGACCGAACATAGCGACGCAATGGAGAGTGATCATAGCTGTGACGTATGATGAGAGCCGTTGCCCGGCTCCAACACCGGCTACAGAAACGGACACCACCTCACACCCTCAAGGCATAATCGACCGGCGTATAGCCGTTGGCGGATTGACCTGCAATCATGTGCGCAACCCTATAGGTGTAGATACACCTAGGCCAAAGCTCAGTTGGAAGCTGTACTCCAACGTCAGGGGACAGTACCAGACGGCCTACAGGGTGATTGCGGCCAGTTCGGCCGAACGCCTTGATGAGGGCTCATATGATCTCTGGGATACCGGGAAGGTCCAGTCTGCCGATTCGGTTTTCGTTGAGTATGCAGGTAAACCCCTTGGTTCGCGCCAGAGGTGCTACTGGCGGGTCATGGTCTGGGACAAGGACGGTTATGCTTCTGAGTGGAGTGAGACCGCTTACTTCGAGATGGGACTGTTGAACAAGTCAGATTGGACTGCGAAGTGGATTGGCGCGGACCCGGGTTACACAGTATCACTTGATCCGGTTCCTGCCCCGTTCCTGCGTAAACAGATAAGGGTGGATCAGGACATAGTCTCAGCCAGGGCATACGTCTGCGGGCTGGGGTACTACGAGCTCTCGATCAACGGGCAGAAGGCAGGAGACTCAGTTCTTACCCCGATGTTTACGAGATATGATCGCACAGTGTTGTACGACACTATCGATGTGACCCATCTACTGAAACGGGGTGATAACGCAATAGGCGTCATCCTTGGAAACGGGTGGTACAACTGTTTCACTAAGGAGGTCTGGATGTTCGCGGAGGCACCTTGGAGGCATCGGCCAAAACTCCTGTTTCAACTCTTCATAGACCTGGCTGATGGCACCACCATGATCGTCAAGAGCGATACTAGCTGGCGGGTGACTACAGGGCCCATTGTCTTTGACGGCCTGCGGAATGGAGAGTTCCACGACGCCAGAAAGGAGCTGAGTGGCTGGGACACGCCTGGCTACGACGATAGCTCTTGGAAGCATGCCAGCATCATCTCCCCACCAGGCGGGATTCTGCGGTCGTCGCAGGCACCGCCAATACGAGTGACCGGTACAATCAAGCCGGTTGCCGTTTGGGAAGTGTCGCCCGGAACCTGGGTATACGATCTGGGTCAGAACATTTCTGGGTGGGCTCGCATAAGTGCGGAGGGGCCTGCGGGCACCGAGATTGTTCTGAAGTATGGCGAGAGGTTGGCCAAGGATGGTGGCCTGGACCAGACCCATATCGGGACGTTTATCAAGAGCGGCGAGTTTCAGACCGACCGGTATACGATGAAGGGAGTAGGGACAGAGGTATGGGAGCCGCGATTTACTTATCACGGCTTCCGATACGTTCAGGTCACGGGGTTCCCGGGAACGCCGACACTGGACAATCTATCCGGACGGGTCGTGCACACAGACTTCGACCAGCGTGGCACCTTCGAGTGTTCGAATGAGATGCTCAACAGTATACAGAGGTGTGCGAGATGGTCGACACTTACGAATTTCCACGGAATTCCTACCGACTGCCCTCATAGAGAGAAGAACGGGTGGACTGGAGACGCACATCTCTCGGCCGAACAGGCTCTGCTGAATTTCAATCCTGCTACAGCCTATGCTAAGTGGATGCGAGACTTCCAGGACGTTCAGAGACCGAGCGGACAGTTGCCCGGGATCGTTCCGACGGGTGGATGGGCATACAACTGGGGAAGTGGGCCCGCATGGGATAGCGCAATAGTGCTCATTCCTTGGTACGTTTATCTCTACACGGGAGATCGAACAATCATCGATGAGATGTACGAAAGCATCAAGCTGTATGTCGACTACATGACTGAGATGTCGGAGGACCATATCGTCGAATTCGGGCTCGGCGATTGGTGTGATCCCAACCACAGTAACGGCGGCCATCCGAAGTGCCCGACGGCCGTCACTGATACGGCCTACTATTACACAGACGCATTGCTCTTGTCCAAGATGGCACGCTTGATTGGACGAGAGGACGACGCTGTGAAATACGGTCAGTTGGCGGATGACATCAAGAAGGCGTTCAGGGATAGATTCGTTGATAGCTCGACGGGCGTCGTCGAGGGAAACTGCCAGACATCTATGGCTTGCGCGCTCTACCACGGCCTGGTCGACGAAGATGACAAGGGGCTCGTGCTGGACAGACTTGTCGAGCAGGTTGAACTGCACGGGAGGCACATAGATTGTGGGATCTTGGGTGCTAAGTACATCATGCATGCCCTCACGGAAAACGGAAGGGCGGACCTCGCATATGACATCGCCACACAAAGGACATACCCGGGCTGGGGCTACTGGATCGAGCAGGGCGCAACGACCCTATGGGAATCGTGGAACGGCAATGCTTCCCTCAACCATCACATGTTCAGTGACGTGAGTGCATGGTTCTACAAGGGACTCGCAGGCATTAATCCGGACGAGAACGCTCCTGGCTTCAAGCATGTCGTGATTCGCCCAAACCCTGTGGGCGGATTGAAGTGGGTAAGGGCCACACATGAGTCGATGTACGGGACTGTTTCCTCAGAGTGGAGGGTCGACGGAAACAGATTTGAGCTCAAGGTGAGCGTGCCTGTGAACTGCACGGCCACGGTCGTGATACCTCATCCGTACTGCGAATCAGTCGAGGAGGTTCTGCCCTTCAATGGGGCGGGGAAGGCGGCCAGCAGTGACGCGCGCATGTCGCGCCGCAACAATAAGGTCGTCATAGAGATAGGCTCAGGCAATTACGTGTTTGTGGCTTTTTCATAGTCTCCAGATCTGACACCATGCAGAAAGCAAGGTCGAAGGCTACTTGGTAACCCCTTCTTCACAGTCTGACTAAGTAGGGAGGAGTTTTGGGCCTGCTATGATCAAGCGTTGGGCAAGCGAGGTGTATAATCAGCTACGACCACACCAAAACCTGGGGTACATGACCCCCGCTCGCTGCCTGGAAACGCTCGGAATAGGTCGGTGTATCGCATGACCTCAACGAGTACACAGTCTTGGAATTCCATCCTAAGCATGCTATTCTTTAAGTAGTCGCATCTGGCGGCGTCGACCTTAGGCATACATTCACCGGAGTATGAGTAAAGGACCGGAGGTAGGATCGATGATCAAGATGGTTGTCAACTCGGACATCAGGAAGGGCACTATCGACAGGAATATCTACGGGCACTTTTCAGAGCATCTCGGACGATGCATCTACGAGGGTTATTGGGTTGGCGAGGACTCTCCCATACCTAACACCCGGGGAATACGCAACGATGTCGTCGAAGCGCTTAGAAGGGTCAAAATACCAGTTCTGCGTTGGCCCGGTGGGTGCTTCGCCGACGAGTACCACTGGAAAGATGGAATTGGGCCACGCGATAAGCGTCCATCCATGGTGAATACGCACTGGGGAGGCGTGACCGAAAACAATCATTTCGGAACTCATGAGTTCATGGATCTATGCGAGCAGCTCGGGTGCGAGCCGTACATCTGCGGCAATGTAGGCAGCGGAACTGTCCGTGAAATGCAGGAGTGGGTCGAGTACATCACCTTTGACGGGAAATCTCCCATGGCTGACCTTCGCAGACAGAATGGCCGGCTTGAACCCTGGAAGCTTACATACTTCGGCGTCGGCAATGAAAACTGGGGCTGTGGCGGCCACATGCGAGCGGAATACTATGCAGATGAGTTCCGCAGGTATGCGACGTACATCAGGGACTTCTCAGGGAACAAGATTCGCAAGATCGCATGTGGACCTGGCGGTGCTGACTATCACTGGACCGAAGTGCTGATGCGTGAGGCCGGCAATCTAATGTGGGGATTGTCGCTGCATTATTACACCGTGCCGACCGGAAACTGGCGGCAGAAAGGATCAGCTACTCAGTTTGATGACAACCTGTGGTATGCCACTATGAAACGAGCCCTGCATATAGATGAGCTGATTACAAGGCACTCTGCCATCATGGACATGTACGATCCGGGCAAGCGTGTGGCGTTGGTAGTTGACGAGTGGGGCACCTGGCACGATGTTGAACCGGGCACTAACCCAGGCTTTCTGTATCAGCAGAATACATTGAGAGATGCGCTTGTGGCCGGGGTCACTCTGAACATTTTTAATGATCACTGCGACCGAGTGAAAATGGCCAACTTGGCCCAAACAGTCAATGTCTTGCAGGCACTGATCCTGACCGACAAGGAGAAGATGATCGTCACGCCAACATATCATGTGTTCGATCTCTACAAGGTCCACCAGGATGCTGAGCTGCTCGACACTTACCTCGAAAGCCCTGTGCTGCAGCACGGCGACGTCACCATACCGCAGCTTTCGGTTTCATCCTCTGTCGACACAGAGGGAACGGTCCACATTTCGCTGTGCAATATGAGTCTCGAAGAGACTGCCGAGATCAGGTGTGAGATTAGGGGTATGGACGCATCGTCGGTTACCGGCCGTGTACTGACAGCGGACGAGATGAATGCTCATAACACCTTTGAGAAGCCAAACGCTGTCGAGCCGGCAGAATTTGATGGAGCGTCTGTATCGAACAATGTGTTGAGCGTTTCTCTTCCGCCAAAGTCAGTGGTTGTACTAAACATTCGGTAGCAAAGGAGGAATCACTGTGGTGCCATTGCGCGGGCCGTATTATGGAGCAGCGTACTATCCCGAGGACTGGCCTCTCGAGCAAGTCGACGAGGACATTGCATTAATGAAGGAATTTGGAATGAATGTTGCTCGAATTGGCGAGTTTGCCTGGCATCGTATGGAGCCGGTAGAGGGCCAGTATGATTTTGAATGGCTTCATTACGTTGTGAATAAGCTTGGTGAAGCAGGAATAGGGGTGATTATGGGCACCCCAACCTGTACGCCTCCCATATGGGTCGCTCAGAACTACCCCGAGTGTATAGTGGTTGACGAGAACGGAGTGCGAATGCAGCATGGTGCGCGGCGGCATGCTTGTCCAAATAGCCCGATGTATAGGGAGCTGTCGAGACGCATTGTGACGGCGCTGGCTAAGGAGTTCGGCCACAACAAGTATGTCATCGGCTGGCAAATCGACAACGAGCTCTACACAGTCGGCCGAAGGGGCTGCTGCTGCCCTGAGTGCCACCGGAAGTTTCAGTTGATGCTTCAGAAACGCTATGGCTCGATTGACAAGCTCAACGAAGCGTGGGGATTGAATCTTTGGAGCCAGGCTTACAGCTCATTTGCAGAGATCCCTATACCCAAGTCAACGGTTTGGCATCATCCTTCCCTCATTACAGCTTGGATGGATTTCCAGTCTGATAGCTACGTTGACTTCTGCCATATGCAGGCTGATATACTGCACGAGCTGACCACCCAGCCTGTGGGCACCGACATGATGCCGACGGGTGGAGTCAATTACGCAAAGATTCACCAGAAACTTGACTTGGTGCAGTTCAACCATTATACTCCTCCAGAACGCCTGCACAAGGTGCCGTTCTGGTTTGATTTCATTCGGACTTTGTGCGACAGGCCTTTCTGGAATACTGAGACTTCCACCTGCTGGAATGGGTCGACAACTGCTAACGGGTACAAGGAAGAGGGATTTTGCAGGGCAAACAGCTGGCTTCCGATAGCGCTCGGCGGGGAGGCGTGCTTGTACTGGCTGTGGAGGTCGCACTGGGCTGGTCATGAGCTCATGCACGGCTCTGTTATATCTAGTTGTGGGCGGCCTTTGCACACGATTGATGAGGTTCGAGAAGTGGCTAAGGGGTTCCAGGCCTCCGCGGATTTCCTCAATAGCACGGAAGTAGTACAGCCAAAACTCGCACTCCACTTCTCCTGCTTCGAGTTTCAACTATTTGGCGCTCAGCCCATGGTAAGGGATTTCAGATACCTAGATCAGCTGATTGACCAGTTCTACGTCCCAATGACAGAGAACCAGTTGCGTTTAGATGTAATCGATCCATCTGCATCGCTCGATAGCTATGACGTAGTGATCTCACCGTTCGTGGCGGCGCTCGATGAGTCGGGCCTGAGAGAGCGGCTCAGACAGTGGATCGAGAACGGTGGCACGTGGATCGCAGGCCCTCTGACTGACTGCCGTACCATGGACTGCACGAAGTTCACGCACTCGCCGTTCGGAAGCCTGGAGGAGTGGACTGGTGTGTATTGCAAGTACCAAATCCCAGGCGATCCTCGCGATTTTGCCCTACGCTACAGCAATGGCGAGGAATCTACCGGCAAGGTCTGGTACGATGGATTCGAGGCGAGAGGGGCCGACGTGTTGGCAGAGTACATCGAGGGGCCGCTCAGCGGGTTAGCAGCGATAGTGAGGAAGAAGTTCGGAAAAGGACAGATTATCCTGCTAGGCACCATCCCGGATCCTCAAAACCTGGTGAGGCTCATCCGCGAAGCCGGCTCACCCGCAATCAAACCCTACATGCAGGCGTCGCCGAACGTCCTCGTTGTTCCAAGGCAGGGGAACGGCAGGGAAGGCGCTATCGTGGTTGAGTTGAGAAATGAGCCCGGCCAGATTGAGCTGCCGCATACGTACAGAGATCTTCTTTCCGGACAAGATGTCACCGGCGAGCTCGAGGTTCCTAGGTACTCTGTGATGGTGTTGGAGCGAGTGTGACTGCCTAACTAGGTTGCGATTATCTGGGCGGAGACGGCTCTGACCGTTTCCGCCCAGTTTCTGTGTACTGGTCAGCCGGCCTTTTCTCTGTTTGTTTTGGGTCCTGTAAAATACGTTTGACATTATGCTAATCTTGCCATATAATCCAAACAAATAGCATGTACCGACATCAAGGATGGACTCAGATACATGTGTTCGAAACGGCGTGAGCTGGGAGACGAGGTGGGTGAAGATTGTCTCTTATCGTCGATAACGTTACAAAGCGGTTCGCGAACGTGGTGGCCATTGACGGACTGAGCTTGGAGATCCCGCGGGGTTCCATGTTTGGGCTGCTCGGGCCAAACGGGGCCGGCAAGACCACGACGGTTCGCGTGATACTGGGAATTATCAAGGCTGACCAAGGAACGGTCAGCTGGAACGGCAAGCCGTTCGGAAGAAACCGGGGCGTTAGTTTCGGATACTTGCCTGAGGAGCGGGGCCTGTATCCGAAAATGCGGGTCCACGAGCACCTTGTTTTTTTCGGACGCATTAACGGCCTTGATAAGCACGAAGCAAGCAAGAGGGCGGTTGCTTGGCTGGAGAGGTTCGGCCTGGCCGACCAAAGCAATAGAAAGGTCGAGGAGTTGTCTAAAGGTAATCAGCAGAAAGCCCAGATCATAGCAGCTTTGATGCATGAACCCGAGATAGTCTTTCTTGATGAGCCATTTACCGGATTGGACCCGGTCAACTCCGAGCTGCTGGCAGAAATTATCTCTGAAGGCAATGCTAAAGGACAGACTGTGGTTCTGCTGAGCCATAGGATGGAACAGATAGAAGATCTTTGTACTCACATTTGCATCATTGACCACGGTCGTGCAGTTCTAAAGGGGGAGCTGCGATCGATAAAGAGGTCCATGGGGCGGAACATTCTAAGGGTGTCGGTTGAAGGTAACAGCGAGTTCTGGAAGTCTCTCAACGGGGTCGAATTACTTGGGGAGAGACCTGACTACGTGGAACTTAGAGTCCTTCCTGGAGTAGATTCAGACGAGCTACTCAAAGCCGCTATGCAGGCCGGCAAGGTGATACGGTTCGAACTCCGCGAGCCGTCGCTGCAGCAGATCTTTGTTTCTGCTGTCGGCAAAGGCCGGGACTTATCCAAGAGCCAACAACAGGCGAGAGGAGGCGTATCCTCGTGAGCAAGCTTTCGGTGATCGCATCCCGCGACTTTACGACGCGGGCCAGAGGCGGGGCCTATATAGTCACTACAGTACTAGGAGTACTCATCTTGATTGCGATGGCATTCATGCCCGCCATCGTTCAGAGAATCAGGAGGTCATTTGATTCCGAAGCTCTTGAGATGTATGTGGTTGACAACACAGGGATCGCGTATCCTCTGCTCGCCGAGGTAGTCGAGGAGATGGGAACGAGTGCTTCAGTGCGGGGAGAGTTACTCGAGCAGGGTGAGTTGCCTTCCACGGATGATCCGGCATTCTCCAATGAAGCAGCTAATCTCATACTGAGTGGCGATAAAGATGGAATTCTGGTGGTAAATGAGGCGCGGGACCAGCAACATTCGCCCTTTGCTTTTACCGTTATCCTTAAGAATGCGTCCAATATCTTGACAAACGACGCCGTGCAGAGCTTTCTCAACTCGGTAGTCAGAAAAGCCAATGCTAAGAGGCTCAATATGACTAGCGAGGAGCTTGCTATGCTTTGGGCATCTGCCCCCGTCAGTTTTCAAGAATTGCGGGTGGATGAGGGCCAAGATGCCTCTGTAGAAGAGGTCAGTGAGCGGGAGCGCGCCATGTCTATGGTGCTTGCGTATACACTTCTGTTCATTCTTTACATGGCTATGATCCTCTACGGCAACATGATAGCTTCCGGTGTAGCTGAAGAGAAGAGTAGCCGTATCATGGAGATCATGGTGTCTACTGTTAAGCCAATCGAGCTGATGACTGCAAAGATAATAGGCGTCGGCGCTCTCGGCTTGCTTCAGTTTGGAATCTGGATCGCTGCCGGCCTGGGACTTAATGCACTCAGCAAGTCAGGGGTTCTGCAGGGGGCTTTATTTGGTGCAATAGATGTCGGTGAGATTCCCCCCGGCTTATTGATTTGGTTCGGACTGTATTTCGTATTGGGATTTGTCCTGTATGCTGCGTTGTTTGCTGCGGCCGGTGCTAGCGTGAGCAGAGTGGAAGAGGTCAACCAGGTATCGACAATGATAACGTTGCTGCTAGCTGCAGCGTTCATTGTGGCCTATTACAGTTTCCTCAACCCTAACGGTTCTCTCTCAGTAGTGTGCTCGATGATACCTTGGCTGTCGCCGATGGTCATGTTCACAAGAATTGCGCTCAGCTCTCCGCCTGCGACAGAAATAGTCGTTTCACTCGTGTTGTTAGCAGCGGCGATAGTCCTGAGCGCATGGGTTGCTGCCCGTATTTACCGGGTCGGGGTACTGATGTACGGAAAACGGCCAAGCATCAAGGAAATGCTCAAGTATGTTCGCGAGCCGTAGTCCTCAGTAGATGAAAGGTGTGGTCGTGAAGGTTGCCCTTGCTCCCAGCAGCCGGATTGTGATATCCGCAAATATCGCCTCCTTGCCGCTTTCGGGGAGAGGCAGCTCGAACTCTGCTACGGGACCTTGAACCGGCTCTCCGATTAAGGTCCATTTGGACCCGCGGAAGTCAGTAGTAGCCGATGAAGCCTGCCACAGCTGCACAGTTGCGTCTTCGGGCGCATGGACGACTGCGCGCACTACTTTCGTCTCCTCGTCAACCGCGAAGCTCCAGCTGAGTTTTGGAAGCTTGCCGAGGCCTGACACATGGCGCAGAAATGCCACGACGCTCGAAAGCAGTCGGTCCATGTCTCCGGCTTCATGGCCGGTGTTTGGCATTATAAGGAGGTAGTTGTCATCTCCTCTTAGCCGGTCGTAGTAGAGATTGACCGATCCGAGAGGCCAGTATGGATCGTTTGAGCCGATCACGATCAACTTAGGCATGTGCATTCGGTCGAGATAGAAGTACGGATCAACCATCTCTGCTAAGTAAACTCCGGCCTCGGTCTCCAGAGCTCGCTGAATACCTAGATCCGTGTAGTCATGGATCTGCGGGCTGTACTCTCCCCATACAGCTAATTGATTGTCCATCTGAGCCTTGAGGTTAAGGTTATCGTAGACCAGTGGAATTATGCCGATCACTCTTGGATCTACTGCTGCAGTGAGCCAAGTGGTCCAGCCGCGTTTTGACGCTCCTGTGATCACATATCCGGTGGGAGTGAATCGGCCTTTAGAGGCGAAATACGAATCGAGTGCGTCCATACATGCGACGACACTCTTGGTCATCGGGAACAGCAGGGGCCACGTCTCGTCCGCTGTTTCAAGGTACTTCACGAAGGTATATGCAATCAGCGCGTCTTCCCGGCGATCGTAGATTGGCTGGTTAGGCACACTGCCGAGGATAACGACCGGAGTCTGAGTTACAATTGCTATCGCGCTCAGCGATTCCAGATCCTTTGACGGCTTTGACCCACCGTCAACAAATATCGTGACCGGCCCTTCTCTCCGGGAGAATAGCGGATTATATATGGTGATCAGATGGGACCATGTCGTGTCTTGCCATTGTTGCGAATAGACTCTCAGGGTGGTGACCGAGTAGAGTCCAGCACTGACCGAGTCGCTTAGCACCTCGTACCGAAACGCGGGATCGTCTGCTAGGACATATCTGTCAAGGGCGGTCGGCAGCCGGTTACTGTCAGAAGCCCAGGCAGTAGGAACCACTATGAGCCATACGATCAGAAACACGTGTAAGACCTGAAACACACTTTTTCCCCGCGGACGCCAACTCATGTCTTTGTTCCTCCTCGGAAAATGTCTGTGGGTGTGTTAGCTCGCCAAGATTATTCTACCACGGTTAGCAGAGTATATGGCTCTACAGCGCCCGTTGTACGGAGTATCTGTTGAGATCGGTCTTACGCGACTGACAGGAACTTTGAGACCGTGTAAAGAAGATTACTAAGTCGATCCAACTGTTTTTTCAGTTTCCCGCGTTATCCCAAGATGCAGAGGTGTGCAAGAGCGATAACGCGGCCTCGTTGGAGGAGATAGAATGGCGTTTGGGATGATCAGCTATCGTAACAATGCACTGTCACAGACCGAGCCTCTGAGCATAATCCTTCCTGAAGCTAGTTTGGGCAAAGGCCCGTTCCCAGTGTTGTATCTCCTGCACGGGATGGGCGATGACCATACCACTTGGATGCGAATGACTCGCATTGAAAGTTACGTCAGGTCGCTGCCGCTGATTGTAGTCATGCCGATGACTCAGTGGAGAAGTATGTATGTGGACGCGGTCAACGGGCCCAAGGCTGCAACTGCTATAGCTCAGGACCTTGTAGATTTCATTGACAGCCGTTTTAACACGAGAGCCGAGCGCGGGTACCGCGCTATTTGTGGCCTCTCAATGGGTGGGTACGGCGCATTTCATTTAGCTCTGTCATATCCGGACCGCTTTGGGGCAGCTGTAAGCCATTCCGGGGTTCTGCTTTACGGTCATGTCAACGTTTATGAACTTCCTAATGATGACGAAGGAGCCCGAATGAAGGCGATCATTGAACGCACAACGGGTCCGACGCCAAAGGGCGGACCGGCGGATCTGTTTGCTGTTGCGGAAAGCTTGCCTCTTGATCGGCGTCCGGCACTGCGGTTTGACTGCGGCACCGAGGACTTCTTGATTGAGCATAACAGAGCTTTTCACCGTCATTTGGAGAGTATAGGCTACGATCACGAGTATCAGGAGCATCCTGGGACTCACTGCTGGGACTACTGGGATGAGCATATCAAAGAATCAATTGACTTCTTTGTTCGAAAGCTAGGGTGGCTAACTTCCTAGTCCTCAGTATTGCTTTGGGAGGCCGTGCGTGCAGTGGCAGATCTGCTCCCTCGTGTATCCTCAGTATTTGAGTATGCCGGGATCTGTGGCGACTCACAGGTGTGGGCAGCTTGATCGTCAAGCTCCATTTCCCCCTGTGGCGAGAGGACTACGAGGTGGAAAGAATCGTTCTTTCGCACCTCTCCGGGTTGCCCACGTCACAGATTGTTGCATTGGGCGAAATCGAGGGCGGGCCTTACTTGGTCATGTCCGCAGTCAACGGACTGCCTGCTGTTAAGGTGTGGCGCAGACTGCACTACGCCTACGGCGATCCTGATCTATCAGTGGCATTGATTAAGGCATACGGACTTGATGTGACAGACGCTGTAACTGATGTGCTTATACTGCTTGCTTCACGAGTTCGGCAGATTGCGCGACTTCCTTGAGCGATATCCTGTTTCTGATCCCAAGAGCTTTGTGGAAACGCTATGGGGACCGAGCTAGCAAAGACCCGACTGTGACGGATGTAAGGCCCGTAATGAGGGCATGTTTCCACAAGCAGGACGAAGGCAATCCGCATGGCTAAGTCAGGTATCTAGGAACGTCCCGTGGACATCTTTTTGGGCCCCCCCGGGGTGGGAAAGACCCACCTGTCAATAGCCTTGGGTGTCAAGGCTTGCATGGCCAAATATCGGGTGGGATTTGTTACCGTTCAGAAGCTATTGGAAGAACTGCT
>Ga0134105_1000562_pt1 | contig 37182 bp, 36 predicted proteins | sample 16_3_2metaG_FD_94457 | JGI IMG/M metagenome (GOLD analysis project Ga0134105, IMG submission 94457) | Switchgrass degrading microbial communities from high solid loading bioreactors in New Hampshire, USA - 16_60_3.3_214_A3 metaG | ecosystem: Engineered > Bioreactor > Semi-continuous > Anaerobic... | reverse complement strand
GATCGGGTCTTCTCAGGATGTAACTTCCCCATCTTTCAAGCTTTTCCCCGTCTTTGGCGTCAATGCACTCATAATCAGAAAATCCGCTTGCAACCCACATTTTATCCTCCGAATTTCCAAAAAATTTTAGCGATAATCATTTTACCACTTATAGTATTATTCGTCAATAAACGAATGTCCCAAATAAGAAGCCGTATCTGCATGGCTTTTTTATCTTGCATTTTATTATGTTTTATATTAATATTAAAAAATATATACATTAAGTAAAAAGTAAATTGCAACCAAATCCGGCATAAGGGGGATTTTCATGAATATTTTTGAAATCTTGAAAAAATCATACCTTGTGTTTGACGGCGCAATGGGGACATATTACCAGGAAAAAACCAAAAGCACAAAAAAGTGCGAGTTTGCAAATTTAGACGAAGAGGACATAATTTATAACATCCACCGTGAATATATCTTAGCAGGGTGCGACGCGATAAAGACAAACACCTTTGCCGCAAACCCGTACAGCTTAAACTGCGATTTTGAAACCGTAAGCCAGATTATAAAAAAAGGCTATGAAATCGCCGCAAAAGCTGCGGGGAAAAACGCCTTCGTCTTTGCCGATATCGGACCCATCCCGCCCAACGCCACAAAAGACCCTTTCAAGGTCTATAAGGAAATCGTGGACATCTTTTTATCCATGAACGCAAAGTACTTCCTCTTTGAAACCCTAAGCTCGGATGAAAATTTATATAAAATTTCAAAATACATAAAGAAAAAAGCCCCCGACAGCTTTATAATCGCAAGCTTTGCCGTAAGCCCCGAAGGCTTGACAAGGGAAGGGCTTTCAGGAAAGGTCTTGTTTGAAAGAACCTGCCAAAACCCGTATGTCGACTGCGTGGGCTTTAACTGCATATCGGGGGCATACCACCTTTTAAAATACATAAAAAATTTTGACCTTACCAAAAAATATGTATCCGTAATGCCTAACGCAGGATACCCCACCGTGATTGACAACCGCACCTATTTTGAAAATAACCCCGTATATTTTTCCGACAAAATGGCCCAGCTTGCCCGCGCGGGGGTTAAGGTGCTGGGGGGCTGCTGCGGCACAACCCCTGAATTTATAAAATATACCATAAACAATTTAAAATACCTTCCTGAAGAAAAAAGCGCCGAACCCAAAATCTCCATAGCCGCGGCTTTAGAAAAAAAGCATGAAAATATTTTAATTGAAAAGATGAACAAGGGCCAAAAAGTTATCGCGGTGGAGCTTGACCCCCCTGTTGACACCGACATATCCTTTTTCCTAAAAGGGGCGGAAGAGCTCACTTTAGAAGGGGCCGACGCCATAACCATAGCCGACTGCCCCATCGCGAGGGCCAGGGTGGACTCAAGCTTGCTTGCCTGCAAGCTGAAGCGGGAAAAAAACATAAACACCATCCCCCACATGACCTGCCGCGACAGAAATATCAACGCCACAAAAGCCCTGCTTTTAGGCTTAAACATAGAAGGGGTGGAAAATGTCCTTGTGGTAACGGGGGACCCCATACCAAACGCCCAGCGGGATGAAATCAAAACCATGTTTGCCTTCAATTCCGCGATTTTGGCCGGCCATATAAAAACACTAAACGAAACCGTGTTCCAAAAACCCTTTACCATTTTCGCGGCGTTAAATGTAAACAGCAAAAACTTTGACCACCAGCTTGCGCACGCCCAAAAGAAAATTGAAAACGGTGTTTCGGTGTTTTTAACCCAGCCTGTGTTTACCGAAGAAGCCTTAAAAAACCTAAAACGGGCAAAGGAAAACCTTGACGCCAAAATCCTTTGCGGGATTTTGCCGATAGTTAGCTACAACAACGCCAACTTTATAAATAACGAAATATCGGGAATAACCGTTTCCGAAAGCATAATCGAAAGGTACAAGGGCATATCAAAGGAAGAGGCCTCAAAACTTGCGGTTGAAATCTCCCTGGACATAATAAATGCGGCAAAGGACTACTGCGACGGCTACTATTTAATCACCCCTTTTAAAAGGATTGATATAATAAAAGAATTAATCCGTGAAATTAAAAAGATGTAGAAAAAGGCGCCAGTTTTTAGGCGCCTTTTTAGTTAACCGTTCCTGCCCGCGCGGGTGGGATTTTTATATGCTGCGGGTTTTTATGATTAATTAACCCCAAGGATTTATAAGGCAGCATGGGCTTACTACCTTATATCCATAAGCTTTTCCCGCATTAAATTCAGAACCTTTTTTTCAATCCTTGAAACCTGCACTTGTGAAATCCCAAGCATTTTCGCAATCTCCGACTGGGTCTTTTGCTTAAAATACCGCAAAATGATAATCTGGCGCTCCCGTTTGTCAAAATCCCTCAGCGCCTCTTTTAACGCAACCTGGTTTATTATGTCCTCCTCATGCCCTGTGTCAACCGTCACCTTGTCAATTAAAAGCACCGGGTTTTGGTCCCCGTCATGAATAGTTTTATATATGGACTCGGTGTTTTGGGTGGCCTCAAGCGCCAATACCACATCTTCCTCGCCATACCCGATGTAGTCCGCGATTTCACCGATTGTCGGCTCCCTTAAAAGCTCTTTTTTTAGTATCTCCTGGGCGCTTTTGGCCTTTTGCGCGGTTTCCTTCACCGCCCGGCTCACCTTAATTATGCCGTCATCCCGCAAAAACCTCTTTATTTCCCCCATAATCATGGGCACCGCATATGTTGAAAACTGCACATTGTAGGAAGGGTCAAACTTATTTACCGCCTTAAGGAGCCCTATACAGCCTAGCTGGTATAAGTCTTCGCAGTCAACCCCTCGGCCCAAATACCTTCTTACAATACTCCAAATAAGCCCCGAATTGTTTTCAATCAAAAGCCTTTTTGCTTCCTCATCCCCGTTTTGGGCCCGCTTTATCAAACTATGGTTATCTCTCTGCAAAACTATCACCTCGATTTACCAGAGAGAAATTCACTTTATCTTTTTGGTCATAATAACCGTGGTACCCTTACCCTTTTGGGAAATCACTTCCAAAGTGTCCATAAAAGTTTCCATAACGGTAAACCCCATTCCGCTTCGCTCTTCTTCAGGCTTTGTGGTAAACAAGGGCTGCATAGCCTGCTTTACATCCTCAATCCCCTTTCCTTTATCCTCAACAATTACCTTTACTTCCTTCCCGTTAAGCTCGCAGGTTATGTACACAACGCCTTCCTCATCGTCATAGGCATGAATTATGGCGTTTGTCACCGCCTCACTCACCGCGGTTTTAATATCCGCAAGCTCGTCTAAAGTGGGGTCAAGCCTTGAAACAAAGGCCGCCACCACAATCCGGGCAAGACTTTCGTTTACGCCCTTGCTTTTAAATTCAATTTTTATGTAATTATCCATTTTAAAACACCCATTCCTTTCGTTACAAAAGTTTTTTTATTGCTTCATCCAAATTGTCATTCACAGGTATCAGCTTTTGAATTCCCGATATGTCAATAATCCTTTTTATCTGCCGGTTGGGCTTTACAATAATCACCTTGCCCCCCACAGCCTTGATGGACTTGTACCTGCCGATAATCACGCCAATACCCGACGAATCCATAAACTCAAGGCGGGAAAAATCAAATATTAAGTTTTTAACTTTTGAATTTAGTATCTCATTATCAATCTTTTCCCTTACAAAACCAGCGTAATGGGCGTCCAGTTCCCCTTTTAGCGTCACAACCAGCGTATTAAAATGCCTCTTCATTTTTATGTCCAATCCTAACACCTCTTTTAATTTAGATTTAGCACTCCTTAAATTATTATCATTCTTCGTTTGTAAAAATTTTCCTTTATATTTTTTTGAAATCTTTTGTCAAATTATGCGGTTGCCCTCCTAACCTTATTATTATTTGCATATTTGAAAAAGATTATACATATAATTTTAAGTTATATTAAAAAATTTTATGAACAATTAAATTTTTTGTTAGTAAAGAACGTGTTGCAATTTCAAATAAATTGGATTATAATTTTTGTATTGCAAAAATTAAGGGGATGGTTGCCATAAGGTCAAAAAAGGTTGCGGCGCTTCACGATATTTCAGGCGTTGGAAAGTGCTCACTAACTTGCATAATTCCCATATTGTCAAAAATGAAGCACACCGTTTGCCCCGCGCCAACTGCGGTGCTTTCCACCATAACGGGGTTTTTTGAAAATTATGAGTTTATAGATTTAACAAAACACTTACCCGGCTACTTTAAGCATTGGAAAGAGGAGGGCCTATCCTTTGACTGCGCGTATTCGGGCTTTTTAGGCTCCCATGAGCAGATTGACATTGTGATAGACTTTTTAAACTGCTTTGAAATCCCCCTTAAAGTCATAGACCCTGTATTCGGGGACGACAAGGAAATTTACCCTTGCTTTGACAAAACAATTGTGGATAAAATGAAGGAACTAATAAAACACGCCGACATCATCACCCCCAACGCGACGGAGGCGGCGTTTTTGCTTGACGAAAAACAAAGGGATATCGTTGAGTTATCCCTCATAAAAGAAATGCTTGTAAGGCTTTCGGAAAAAGGGCCAAAAATTGCGGTTATAACCTGCGTGCCTGTAAAGGCGGGGGTTTTGAGCACCGCATGTTTTGATAAGGAAAACAACAAATTCTATATAGTGCAAAACGACATCCTCCCCGTTGAGTACCCGGGAACAGGCGATGTTTTCTCAAGCGTTTTTTTAGGCTCCATTTTAAGAGGGGATAAAATTACCGACGCGTTAAACTACGCGGTAAATTACATTTATAATTTAATCAAGCACGCAATCAGCAAAAACTACCCTCCACGGGAAGGGCTTCCCATTGAGGAAATGATTGATGAAATAGGTAAAAACATAATTTTTACCGCAGCGGAATTTTAAAAAACCCCCGTATCCGGGGGTTTTTTATTTTTATCCCAAAAACAAAAAGGCGGCCCCGCCGCCTTACCCGTTTAAAATTTGATATAACCTGTTTATTTCTTCTTCCTCCGCCTCAGGAGTGTCTTTTAGGGGAAACTCAATGCCCATTTCGTCGTATTTGTCAAGGCAGAGTTTCCTAAAGGGCAAAAGCTCGATTTTTTCAATGCACTGATACATTTCCTTTAATGCTTTCAAATAAAGCATATCTTCTTCTTTCCCCGTCAAACCAGGCACCACCACATGGCGGACCCATGTGGGGATTTTCTTTTCATTTAATATTTCCAAAAATCTTAAAACCTTGTCCATATCAGCCAAGGTATTTTTTTTGTACTCATCTTTTTTCGTGAATTTTATGTCCAAAAGCACCAAATCCGTAACTTCCAAAAGGCCGTCAATATTTTTGGGGATTAGGCTTCCCGAGGTGTCCAAGGCTGTATGGATTCCTTTTTCCTTGCAAAGGGTAAAAAACTCCTGTACAAACTCACTTTGCAAAAGGGGCTCCCCTCCTGAAACCGTAACCCCGCCCCCGTTTTTAAAAAATGGCTCATACCTTATGATTTTTTCATAGAGGGCCTTACTTGTAAACCTGCTGCCCCCTTCTTTCAGCGCCCATGTTTCAGGATTGTGGCAGTACAAGCACCGCAGATTACACCCCTGCAAAAAAACGCAAACCCTTATTCCCGGCCCGTCAACCGTGCTGCCTGTGTGAATGGAATTAATATAGCCTGCCATAGCTCCCCCTTCTTGACAAAGCCAAATATATGATAGTATTTATTATATTTATTGAAAAAATGCAAATATTAAAATTCCTACATATTTAATCGGAAAAACCCGCAACGGATTTTGGGAAAAACCAAAAGCACAACCGCAAAAGGACGGGCTTTTTGGCTAAATTTGTTTTACACAAATCTTTTAAAAAATTCAAAAGAACGCTTTTTCAATATATTTTTCTATCTGCAAAAACTAACGAAAAAGGGCTGATTAACAAGCCCTTTTTAAAACCAAATCCTTATATTAAGTTATACTTCATTTAAACGCAAAAAACAAGGGTGAAAATTGACATAATTTCACATTATTTTAAAACGTTTTTTATCCTTTTTACCGCCTCAATGGTCTTGTCCCTGTCCCCAAAGGCGGTGAGCCTGAAAAATCCTTCCCCGTTTCTGCCGAAACCTTCCCCGGGGGTCCCCACCACATGGGCTTTTTCCAAAATATAGTCAAAAAATTCCCATGAGCTCATGTTGTTGGGACATTTTAGCCAGATATAGGGCGAGTTTTTGCCCCCCGTATACCAAATCCCAAGCTCTGACAAAGCCTCGGCAATTATCTTTGCGTTTTCCATGTAATAGGCGATATTTTTCTTAACTTCCCGCTGCCCTTTTTGGGTAAACACGGCGTAGGCCCCCGCCTGCACTATGTAGCTGACCCCGTTAAACTTGGTGCTCTGGCGCCTGAACCACATCTGGTTTAAATTCAGCCCCCCTGCCTCAAGGTTTTTTGGGACTATTGTGTAGCCGCACCTTACCCCTGTAAAGCCCGCGGTCTTTGAAAAAGAGCAAAACTCAATGGCGCAGTCCTTCGCCCCGTCTATTTCAAAAATGCTTCTGGGTAAGTCCTCATCCTGGATAAACGCTTCGTAAGCCGCGTCAAATAAAATAACTGCCCCGTTTTCCTTTGCGTATTTTACCCACTGGGAAAGCTGCTCTTTTGAATACACCGCCCCTGTGGGGTTATTGGGGGAGCAAAGGTAAATTATATCCGCCTTAACCGAATAATCAGGCAGGGGTAAAAATCCGTTTTCCTCATTGGCGTCAAGATAAATTATTTTCCTTCCCGCCATAATATTGGTATCCACATAAACGGGGTATACAGGGTCGGGAATTAGCACCGTGTTATCCCCGCTAAACAAGTCTAAAATATTCCCTAAATCGCTTTTTGCCCCGTCGGAGACAAAAACCTCGCTCATTTTTATGGGGACATTCCGCTTTTCATAATACTTTACAATCGCTTCCCTCAAAAAGTCGTAACCCTCATAAGGGCCATAACCCCTGAAGGTTTCCTTTTGCCCCATTTCTTCCACCGCGATATTAAGCGCGGATACCACCGCTTGGGGAAGGGGCAGCGTAACATCCCCGATTCCCAGCTTTATTACTTCAGTTCCCGGGTTTTTGCTTTGAAATTCCGAAACCTTCTTTGAAATATTTGAAAAAAGGTAAGTCTCCTTCACATTTTTATAGTTTTCGTTTAACTTTACCATAAATCCTCCTACTTACAGAAGTTCTCCTTCAAACACGAAAGTGGCGCCCCCGCTCATAAAAACAGTGCCGTCGGACTGATAAATTATTTCAAGTTCCCCGCCTGAAAGTATAACCTTAACGGGGGTATCATAACCGCAGTACCCGTTTAGCACCGCAGCAACCACGCTTGCGCAGGCCCCCGTGCCGCAGGCCATGGTCTCCCCGCTTCCCCTTTCCCACACCCGCATTTTAAGGGTAGTATTATCAATAACCTGTACAAATTCGGTATTGACCCTGTCGGGGAAAACGGGGTGGTGCTCAAATTTTGGCCCTATTTTTGAAATATCACCAATTTCCTCATCCAAAAACACAACGGCATGGGGGTTTCCCATGGAAACGCAGGTTACAAAAAAATCCCTTCCATCCACATTGAGCTTTTCATTTATAAAAACATCCTTATCAGTCAGCACGGGTATTTTTGAAGGCTCAAGTACCGCCTTTCCCATATCCACCCGCACTTTTTCCACTTTACCGCCTTCAACAAACAGCTTTAAAGCCTTAATCCCTGACTTAGTCTCAATGGTGATTTCATCTTTTTTCGTGTAATTTTTCTCATATACAAACTTCCCGACACAGCGGATGGCGTTTCCGCACATTTTACCCTCGCTGCCGTCCGAATTAAACATACGCATTTTAAAATCCGCAATAAGCGACTTTTCAATTAACACAATCCCGTCCCCGCCCACGCCGAAATGGCGGTGGGACAAAACTTTCGCCGCGCTTTGCGGGTCAAAATCACACGGGCTATTGATGCAGTCAAAATATATATAGTCATTCCCTATCCCATGCATCTTCGTAAACTTCATAACATCCCCCATTTATTCGTATTTAGCCAAGATTGATTCGGCAATTTCCCGCTTTGTTTTTCTTGTGTCCATCGCGGTTTTTTCAATATATCTGTGGGCTTCTTTTTCCGTCATCTTCAAATGCTCAATTAGCGCGCACTTTGCCCTGTCCACAATTTTTAAGTCCTCAACCTTTTTTAGAAGGCTCATTTTTTCGCTGTTTATCATGGAAATTTTTTTGGCAGTGGCCAAAACAAATTTAATCCCTTGAAACAAAATCTGACGTGTAAAAGGCTTTTGTATCACAAAAACCCCAAAATCCTCAACATTTTCCGAGACGCTGTCAGCCATCTCCGCCTTCACAAACATTATAACCCCTGTCCTATTTGTCTGAGTAATGGATATAGCCAAATCCGAACCAAACTCATCCGGCAAAGGAGTGTTAATCAAAACCAAATCATATTCGCACTCTAAAAGCCTTCTTCTTGCGCCGCTGCCGCTTGATTGGGTGTCAAAGTCAAAATATCCGCATGCCTTAAGCGACTCGGAAATTGCCTCAATACCCTTCTTTGTGCCTGATACAATCAATATCCGGTCCATAAGACACCCCCGCATAATTAAAATAAAAATTAATATTTATAAAAATAGTTCTTTATTTCAAAGTCAGAGATGCCCTTTTCATATTTTGAACCGGACACAAATTTGTCCCATTCCTCTTTTTTGCGGCTGATAATTTTATCGCAAAGCACCTTCCCTAAAACATCCTTGCAAAATTCACTTTTTTCCATTATTGATAAAGCCTCATCCAAATCCTTCGGAAGAATATCCAGTTTTTTAATATCCACATTCCCCTTATATATGCTTTCATTTATGGGCGCGGGAAGCTTCAGGCTGTTTTTTATCCCGTAAATCCCGGCATTTATAATTAGCGCGAGCGCAAGGTACAAATTCACGCACGGGTCGGGGCTTCTTAACTCAAAATTGGTGCATTTCCCGTCAAATTGGGGTACCCTGATTAGCTGGCTACGGTCATTATGGCTCCAAGAGATAAAATATGGCGCCTGGAATGAGCCAAACCGCCTGTATGAGTTGATTGTGGGATTTAGTACGGCGGTCATTTCCCTGATTTTTGACATAATGCCCGAAATAAACCCCTCAACGGTTTTATCCCTGCCCTTTTCATCTATCAAGGAAAGCTCTTTTCCGTCTTTATAAAGGCTCAAACTGATATGAAGGCCGCTGCCGTACTGGTTAGCCAACGGCTTGGGCATAAAGGTGGCGTAAACCCCGTTGTTTGCGGAAATTGTCTTTACAACGGTTTTAAAGGTGATGAAATTATCCGCGCTCTTTAGTGGGGAGTCCGCCATAAAATCAATCTCATGCTGCCCCGGGCCTGCCTCATGCTGTGAAATTTCAGGCCTTATCCCCATTTCTTCAAGGGTAAGGCAGATTTCCCTGCGGATATTTTCACCCCTGTCCACAGGCGCGATATCGCAGGACCCCGCAATGTCATGGGGGATTAAAACAGGCTGGCCCTCATCGTTAATCTTAAACAGGTAAAATTCGCACCTTGCCCCCACTTTTAAGGACAGGCCCTCATTTTTTAACTTATCTTCCGCGCACTTTAAAACCATGCGGGAATCAGCCTCAAAGGGGGTTTTGTCGCTGCGCCTGATATGGCACAAGAAACGCACCACCCTGCCCTGCTGCGGCCGCCACGGAAGTACGCTTAACGTGGATATATCGGGGAATAACAAGATGTCGCTGTCTTCAATATTCAAAAAGCCTTCAATGGAGGACGGGTCAATCCTGATCCCTTCGGTAAACGCCCTCTCCAGCTGTGAAGGCATAATTGATATATTTTTCAAACTGCCGAATATATCGCAGAATTGAAGACGTATGAACTTCACGTCATTCTCCTCGACAAACTCCATCACGTCAGTAATAGTTGACATAGTAATACCTCCGTTTTTGATATTTATATATTATATATTTGATTTTACACCAAAATTTACCTGGAGTAAATCAATTTTTTGTATAAAGCTGTTTATAGGGGTTTTTGCTGTTGGGATAAAGCTTTATAAAATCATCTTTTAAAATCTCCTGTGCGTTCCCGCCGAAGTATTTTACATATTTTTTGACATAGGGCTCCACTTCTTTTTTGTTTTCTAATTTTTCAGCCACCACCTGCTTTGGAAGCCCCACGGGGATTTGGCTTGACCTGATATAGATTTTCCCCCCGTGCATGCCTGTGCCGCAGAAGGCGCCCACAGGGATTCCCTCAACACCAATCCCCAAAACCACAATTATGCCGCCGGCCTGGTATTCACCCAAAAAATCCCCGACTTTTCCGCCAACCACAATCACGGGGATTTTGTCGGCGTATTCCTTCATATGGATACCAACGCGGTACCCTGCGTTTCCTTTAATATATATCTCTCCGCCCCGCATTGCATATCCCGTCGTGTCCCCGCAGTTGCCATAAACAATTATGCTTCCCGAATCCATGGTATCCCCCGTGGCGTCCTGGCCGCTTCCGTTAACTATTATGGTGCTGTCCATCAAATACGCCCCCAAGGCGTTTCCCGGGGTACCGTTTATGATTATTTTTTTCCCAATCACGCCGCTTCCGATATAGCGCTGCCCCAAGACATTGTCCACAATAATTTCCTTGTCCCGCGACGCTTTTATGGAATAATTCAAATCCTTAAAACTCACATTGCTGGCATTTAACTTCATCTGTGCCCAACCCCCAATTTCTGCTTTCTAACATCTTTAGGGAACATCATTAAATTCGGCTTTTGCAATAAAAGCCCCATATCGATGGTAGAAAGGTCAACTTTGTCTTTTATAAGGGAGGTATAAATACCCGCCCTGTTAATTTCACCTATCATAATATATCCCACAAGGCGGTTATCATTAATAAACAGCCTCTTGTAGGAGTTTTCGCCAATAAATTCATAGCTTTCGCCCCTGTATGACCCCGCGGTGATAATGTGAAGCCCGAAAAACCCGATGGCGTTCATGGGGATTGCCTTTTCATATTTTACCTTATCCCCCGCCATGTTTTTCCCTGCCACTTCGCCCTGCATATAGGCGTTGGGCAAAAGGGCCAAAATCTTTTGCTCGTTGCATGATATATCCAAGCTTTCGGTGCAGTCCCCCGCGGCGTAAACATCTTTTATGCTTGTCATTTGGAATTCATCCGTCACAATCCCGCGGTTTACCTTACCCCCCGCCTCTTTTACAAGTTCCACGTTCGGGCGGACGCCGATTGCTATTACCAAAATGTCAAAGGGAACCTTGCGGCCTGAATTTAAGGTTGCCATATTCTTTTCATATGCCTTGACGGAGTCGGACAGAATTATTTCAATCCCCGCATTTTCCAAATGCTTTTTCATAATTTCCGAGCCTTTTTCGTCAAGGATACTGGATAGCACCCTGTCAGCCAAATCCACAACGGTAATGCTTTTAACTTTTTTATTTAATCCTTCGGCGCATTTTAGCCCGATTAACCCCGCCCCCACGATTAAAACCCTTGTATCGGGGGTAATGCTCGCTTCAAGGCTTTTCGCGTCATCATAGGACATAAATGTAAATTTGTTTTCCACCCCATCCAAGCCTTCGGTGGGAACTATAAAGGGTTTTGAACCAGTTGCCACAAGGAGTTTGTCATATTTTACGCTTTTTCCGCCTTTTAATTCCACTTCTTTTTTGTCAGGGATTATCCTTACAGCTTCTTCCCCCAGCATAACCTTGCAGTTATTTTCCTCATAAAAGGATAGGGGCCTGTAATACATTTTATCTTCCGTAACCTTCCCTTGAATTAAATAGGAAATCAAAGGGCGGGAGTAGGTGTGGTATTTTTCCTTTGAAATTACCACAATCCCCCCGTCTTTGTCCACCTGCCTTATCCCTTCAATGGCGCCAACGGCCGCGGCGGAATTCCCGATAATTACATATTTCATTTTTTCACTTCCTTCCTAGTAAACCTCTTCTAATACAATGGCGCGGTTGGGGCAGTTTGTAACGCAGGCGGGTATCCCGCCGTTTGATATGCAAAGCTCGCATTTTTTCGCCGCTTTCCCTTCCTTGTTCGGGACCACTGCCCCGTAGGGACAAGATAGTATACAGGTAAAACAGCCCACGCATTTTTCCGTGTCAATGGTAACTACCCCGTCTTTTACCGAAATCGCCCCCGTGATACAGCCCTTTTTGCACAAGGGCTCATCGCATTGTCTGCAGTTTACCGCAAAGTTAATCCTGTCCCCTTCTTCAACGGTAATGTTGGGGACATTCTGCCTGTTTAAGGCAAAGGCTTTAGGCATGTATTTTTCCCCGGAATTTACAAACGCGCAAAAGTATTCGCAAAGATGGCACCCCAGACACCATTCCTCATTCACGTATATCCTTTTCACAAAACCCAACCCTTTCTTAAAATTTACTCTCCGGCATGCTTAATCCCAAAAATCTCAAGCTCTTTTTCGTTAAGCCCCACGCCCCTTAACATGAGACGGTTGCCCCTTAAGGCCTCGATTGAGTTAATACCCATGCCGCCCATCATTTCCATTATTTCATGGTTCCAAGCGGTTAGTAAATTCACAAGCCTTTTGTAAGCAATATCAGGATTTAATCTTTTTACCAAATCTTCCCTTTGTGTCGCAATGCCCCAGTTGCACTTCCCGCTCTGGCAGTCGCGGCATAGGTGGCAGCCTATCGCCAAAAGGGCCGCGGTACCGATATACACCGCGTCTGCCCCTAACGCCACCGCCTTTACTATGTCGGCGGAATTTCGTATGGAGCCCGCAATCACAATGGAAACCTCGTTCCTTATCCCTTCTTCCCTAAGCCTTTGGTCAACCGCAGCTAAAGCAAGCTCAATGGGGATACCCACATTGTCCCTAATCCTTGTGGGCGCCGCCCCGGTCCCCCCGCGGAAACCGTCAATGGCGATAATGTCCGCCCCGCTTCGGGCAATCCCGCTGGCGATTGCCGCCACATTGTGAACGGCGGCGATTTTTACAATTACGGGTTTTTCATAATTGGTTGCCTCTTTTAGGGAATACACAAGCTGCCTTAAATCCTCAATTGAGTAAATATCATGATGCGGCGCGGGGGAAATGGCGTCGGTGCCTTGGGGAATCATTCTGGTTGCTGAAATATCCTCCCCGATTTTTTCACCGGGCAAATGCCCGCCAATCCCGGGCTTTGCCCCCTGCCCCATCTTAATTTCAATGGCAGCCCCCGCCTCAAGGTAGCCCTTGTGCACCCCGAAACGGCCTGAAGCCACTTGGACAATGGTGTTTTTCCCGTATTTATAAAAATCCTTGTGAAGGCCCCCTTCACCTGTGTTATAGTAAATCCCAAGCTCTTGCGCCGCGCGGGCCAAGGCCTCATGGGCGTTTTTGCTGATTGAGCCGTAGCTCATGGCAGAAAACAAAATCGGCATGCTCAATTCCAAATTAGGATATCCCTTTGTAATCACTTCCCCGTTTTCGTCAAATTCCACCTTTGAAACTTTTTTCCCTAAGAAAACTTTTGTTTCCATGGGCTCGCGCAAGGGGTCAATGGAGGGGTTTGTAACCTGGCTTGCGTTAATTAAAAGCTTATCCCAGTAAACCGGAAAAGGTTTTGGGTTTCCCATGCTTGACAAAAGCACCCCGCCGCTTTCCGCCTGGCGGTATATTTCATTTATAAGTTCCCCTGTGAAATTGTAGTTTTCACGGAACGTGTGGTCGGTTTTCACGATTTTTAGCGCCCTTGTGGGGCAAAGGGCCACGCACCTGTGGCAGTTTACGCACCTTTCGTTGTGTTCATAAAGACAGTCCAATTCCTCGTCATAGGTATGGGCCTCATTGGAACACTGTCTCACGCAAACCTTGCACTTTATGCATTTATTTTTATCCCTGATTATTTCATATTCCGGATAGATATAGTTTATCGGCATATGCTCGCACCTTCCTTTTCATAGAGGGTCGCAATTATGGGCTCGCCGCCCTTCGGGGACCAGATTTTGTCCACATCGGGGCAGATTGCCCTGATTGCGCATTCCTCGCTTGCCACATATAAAGTATCATCTTTTTCCGCTGCAACCATTGAGCGTAATTTTAGCCTGTCGTTTAGCGCCATCAAGCCCCCTTCAAAGCCAACCAGGATTGAGAACGGCCCTGTGATTAAGAGGCTTGAGAAAGTGTTTCTGAAAAACTTGAATTTTTCCCTTTGATTTGGCTCCATCCTTTCAATATGCTCCCAAAAGGGCGCCGCGATAATGTTTGCCACATCTGTATATGAAAGGTTTTGCCTACGTGTGAGATAGTCAAATATATATGTTATAACTTCCGTATCCGTCAAAAGGGTGCATACATACCCGAACATTTCAACGAAACGGCGGTTGGCGTCATAGGAGGAAATTTCCCCGTTGTGAACAATGGTGTGGTCAAGTAGCGCAAAGGGGTGCGCCCCGCCCCACCAGCCGGGGGTGTTTGTAGGATACCTTCCATGTGCGGTCCACATGTACCCCTCATATTCTTCCAGCCTGTAAAATTCCCCGATATCCTCAGGGAACCCCACCGCCTTAAACACGCCCATGTTTTTCCCTGAAGAAAACACATAGGCCCCTTTTATGTCCGAGTTGATTTTTAAAACCTTCTGCACCACATATTCCTTTTCATCCAGCTGGCTTGCCGCAAGCTTTGTGGAAATGGGCTCCACAAAGTAGCGCCAGATTAGCGGTGAGTCGGTTATGGATTTAACCTTTTTAACAGGGATCCTGCTTAAGTTCACAATGTCAAAATACTTTTCCAAAAACCTTTCGGTTTCAACCCTTGCGTTTAAATCCTCAAAAAAGATATGAAAGGCATATAAGTCCTTGTATTCAGGATAAATACCGTACCCGGCAAACCCGCCGCCAAGCCCGTTTGACCTGTCGTGCATATAGGAAATGGATTTAACGATTACATCGCCGGATACCTTTTTGCCGCTTTTATTAATAAAGCCGCATATGGCACATCCTGACGGAATCCTGATTTCCCCTTCTCTTTTAATCATTTTAAATCCCCCAATCTAAAAAAATTACCAAACAGATAAAAAAAATGTGCCTAAAAAACATACCCCCAAGGCCTTTGCTTTTTCATTAAAACAGCCCTGTTTTAAAAGCAAAACGCCTTAGTATGTTTTATAGACACATCATTGTGTTTATGCTATTAAATTTTTTGTCTAAATTTTGTTTGGAATATAATTATACCACATCTATTGATGTAATATCAACCATTTCTAACTCAAAAGTTGCACAATTATTATCTAAACTTTTGCATAAAGCTTTGGCAGTATCGATAGAAGTTAAGCACGGAACCTGACATTCCACCGTTTTCCGACGTATTTTGACACTATCCCTTTCCGGGGTTTTATTCCCGGCGGAGGTGCTAATTACATAATCCATTTGGGGGATTATGTCTAAAATATTATCGTCACCTTCCCTGATTTTCTTGACATATTTAGCGGAAATCCCGTGTTCTTCCAAAAATTTCTTGGTCCCGCCTGTGGCGTATAGCTCAAAGTTTAACTCTTGGAATTTCCTTGCCACGGGCAAAAGCTCTTCCTTGTCAATGTCCCTTACGGTAAAGAGGACTTTCCCGCCTTTATTAAGCTTAAACCCTGCGGCGCACAATCCTTTTTGCAGCGCTTCCTCAAATTTTTTTGCAATCCCCAAAACTTCACCCGTTGATTTCATCTCAGGGCCTAGATGTACGTCAACATCATCTAGTTTTGAGAAGGAGAATACAGGAACCTTTACCGCCACATACCCGTTTTCCTTGTATAAGCCGTAGTTATACCCCATCTCGGGGATTTTTTTGCCCAGCATGCACATGGTGGCAAGCTTAATCACGGGAATTCCCGTTACCTTGCTGATATAGGGAACCGTCCGGGAGGAGCGTGGGTTTACCTCAATTACGTAAACCGTTCCTTTATATATAACATATTGGATATTTACCATCCCGATTACATTCATTTCTTTTGCAAGAATCCGGGTATATTCAATGATTGTTTCCTTTTCTTTTTCAGTTAAGGTCTGGGGGGGATATACGGAAATGGAGTCCCCGGAGTGAACCCCCGCGCGCTCAATGTGTTCCATAATTCCGGGGATTAACACGTCGGTGCCGTCGCAAATGGCGTCAACTTCAGCTTCCATTCCCATGAGGTATTTATCAATTAAAACGGGGTTTTCAATGCCGCTTCTTAAAATTATGTTCATATATTCCAAAACATCGGCCTTGCTGTACGCAATAATCATGTTCTGCCCGCCCAGTACATAACTTGGCCGCAATAGCACAGGATAGCCCAAGGTTTCCGCGATTTGTACCGCCTCGTCAATGGTAAAGGCGGTAGCCCCCTTCGGGCGCGGGATATTGCACTTTTCCAAAATGGCGTCAAAGCGCTTTCTGTCTTCCGCCGCGTCAATCATTTCAAACTGCGTTCCTAAAATCTTTACCCCTCTTTCATGAAGGTGTTTTGCAAGTTTTATCGCCGTCTGCCCGCCAAACTGCACTATAACGCCGTCGGGCTTTTCAGTTTCTATGATATTGTCAATATCGTCCTCACAAAGGGGGTCAAAGTAAAGCTTATCCGCGGTGTCAAAGTCCGTTGACACGGTTTCGGGGTTGTTATTTGCGATAATCGCCTCATACCCTGCCTCTTTTAAGGCCCAAACCGAATGCACCGTGCAGTAGTCAAACTCAATCCCCTGCCCTATCCTGATGGGGCCTGAACCTATAACCAAAACCTTCTTTTTATCAGAAGGCACGGATTCGTTTTCTTCATCATATGTGGAATAATAATATGGTGTTACCGCCTCAAATTCCCCGGCGCAGGTGTCAACCATCTTAAATGAGGCATACCTTTTGTTTTCAATTTTCTTCCCTGAAAGCCTTTCTATGGTCTTGTTTGTAAAGCCCAAATTTAGGGCCTTCTTGTATACTTCTTCATTAAAGTTATTCTTAATTTCATCTTCCACTTCAATTAAGTTTACAAGCTTACTTAAAAAGAAGGGGTCAATTTTTGTAAGGCTGTTTAATTCCCTGACCGTAATCCCCCGCTTTAGGGCTTCATACACTAGGAAAATCCTGTCGTCGTTTGCTTCCAAAATCGCCCGCTTTAATTCGGCGTTAGAAAGCTTTTTAAACTCAGCGATTTCCAATGTGTCAATTTTCCGCTCAATGGAGCGCACCGCTTTCATTAGCGCCATTTCAAAGCTGGTGCCTATCGCCATAACTTCCCCCGTCGCCTTCATCTGGGTACCGAGGTTTCTTTTTGCGTAGACAAACTTGTCAAAGGGGAATTTGGGAAACTTTATTACGCAGTAATCAATTGACGGCTCAAAGCAGGCGCAGGTCTTTTTAGTAACCGCGTTTTCAATCTCATCCAAAGTATAGCCTATTGCGATTTTTGCCGCGACTTTCGCGATAGGATACCCCGTCGCCTTTGAAGCAAGGGCTGACGACCTTGAAACACGGGGGTTTACTTCAATTACCGCATATTCAAAGCTGTCGGTGGACAGCGCCAGCTGCACGTTGCAGCCCCCCTCAATCCCAAGGGCGGACACGATTGAAAGCGCCGCGCTTCTTAACATCTGATACTCCTTATCCGCCAAAGTCTGGCAGGGCGCCACCACAATGGAGTCCCCCGTATGTATCCCCACAGGGTCCACATTTTCCATGCCGCAGACTACAATTTTATTGTCGCGGCTATCCCGCATTACCTCAAACTCAATTTCCTTCCAGCCCGCAATACACTTTTCAATGAGGCTTTGCCCCACACGGGAAAGCTTCAATGCGTTGGATAAAATCTTTTTAAGCTCAGCCTCGCTGTGGGCAATCCCGCCCCCAGAACCCCCCAGGGTATAGGCGGGCCTTACTACCAATGGATAGCCTTGCTCTTTCGCAAACTCAAGGGCTTCTTCAATGCTTGTAACCACAACGGAGGGTATTAAGGGCTGGTTTATGCTTTCCATGCATTCCTTAAACGCCCCCCTGTCTTCCGCCTTCTTTATTGTTTCAGGTTTTGCCCCTAAAAGCTTAACATTGTATTTATCCAAAATCCCCCGCTCATAAAGTTCCATGGCGGTATTTAGCCCCGTCTGCCCCCCCAAAGTGGGAAGGATACTGTCAGGGCGCTCAATCTCAATGATTTTTTCCACCACTTCAACAGTGATGGGCTCAATGTAGATTTTGTCCGCCATGTTTTTGTCGGTCATGATTGTGGCGGGGTTTGAGTTTATCAAAACCACCTCAATCCCTTCTTCACGAAGAGCCTTGCAGGCCTGTGTCCCCGAGTAGTCAAATTCCGCCGCCTGCCCGATAACAATGGGGCCCGAGCCAATAACCAGTGTCTTTTTAATATCCGGATTTTTCGGCAATTCCCTCAACCCTTTCTGCTAAAATTTCAATTCAAACTAAACCAAAAACTGCGTTATCTGTTTTTATCTAATTATCCGTAAATGCCTTTTGCGTCTAAACCGTTCTTTATGTGCTTGTCAAGTTTTTTCCTTAATTTATTTAATTTACCCTTTTTACTTTTTTTCAGCGTAAGCCTTTATGCGCTCCATGAATTTGTCAAACAAAAACCCCGTATCCTGCGGCCCCGCGCAAGCCTCGGGATGGAACTGCACCGTAAAGGCGTTTATGTTTTTATACTCAATCCCTTCCACCGTATGGTCGTTTAAGCTGATGTGGGTAACTTTTGCGCGGCTTTCGTCAAGGGAGCCTGCGACTATCGCGTAATTGTGGTTTTGGCTTGTGATATAGGCTTTCTTTGTTGCCAAATCCATCACAGGGTGGTTTGCGCCATGATGTCCGAATTTTAACTTTTCGCGCTTTCCCCCCTGGGATAGGGCCAAAAGCTGGTGCCCGAGGCAAATCCCGAACATTGGGATATTGCTTTGTGCGATAACTTTTAACTCCTCGATAATTTCCACGCACTCCGCCGGGTCCCCCGGCCCGTTTGAAAGCATAATCCCGTCAAAGCCCATGTTTAAAACATCCCTAGCCTTTGTGTACGCGGGAAGCACCGTCACCTCGCAGCCCCGCTCAACCAAACTATTTATAATATTCCTTTTGCTTCCATAATCAAAAAGCCCAATCTTGTATTTTCGGTTTTTTGAAAATACAACATATGGGCTTTGGCAAGTAACGCTTCTTACAGCCTTTTGGATTTTGTAATTATTAATTTGTCCCAATAGTTCATTTAAAGAAAATTCGCCATAAACGATGCCTGCGTTCATAGCACCGTAATTTCGAACAATTTTTGTAATCTGGCGGGTATCAATATCATAAATCCCCGGAATTTCATGCTTCTTCAAATATTCATCTATTGTAATATCCATCCTGAAATTTGACGGCTCATTGCAAAAAGTGCGGACAACAAAGCCAAGCAATTGGGGCTTTTGTGACTCATCGTCAAAAGAATTGCACCCGTAATTTCCTATTAAGGGATAGGTCATGGTAACAATCTGGCCAAAATAGGAAGAGTCTGACAAAACTTCCTGATAACCTGTCATGGAAGTATTAAAAACAAGTTCCCCAATTGTGTTTTTCGGATAACCAAAGGCTTTACCTTCAAAAACTGAGCCATCGGCCAAAACTAAATACGCCTTCAATGAAACAACCTCCTTACATAACCTAAACGGCCCTAACACCCTAAAAAAGGGTAAAAAAATTTTGCAAAAATTTTTACTTTTAGCCCTTTTAAAAATTATACAACGTATAATTATGCATGTCAATATTATAATTATGAATTTTCTATGTAAAATCTAACAAAATCAGCTTGTCCATTTAAGCAGGTTTATGCCTAAATTTACAAAAAATATAAATTTTGAAAATCTAGTTGACAAACGCCAAAGAAGAAAATATAATAATAAATGTGAACAGCAACGACGCTGTGCGACATCTGTTGCGCGGCGTTTTTTTATTGCAAAAAACGATTAGAAAGGAAGCGCACAGATGGTAAAGCTGCATGAAGAATGTGGAGTATTCGGCATTTATTCTGAAAATCCAAAATACCTTGCAAACACAACTTATTCCGCACTTTTCGGCCTTCAGCACAGGGGGCAGGAAGCTTGCGGGATTGCGGTAGCCGACGGCAAAAGCATAAAGTTCACCCGCGGGCTTGGTTTAATCAGCGATGTGTTTAACTCGGACTCATTAAAGAATTTAGGAAAAGGTATCGCTTCAATCGGTCACTGCAGATATTCCACCACCGGAAGCGACAGCGAAGCAAATATCCAGCCAATTGTGTGCAGTATAGACGACGGAATGCTTGCTGTTGCCCACAACGGAAACATAACAAATGCCTATGAGCTTAGAAAGATTTTATCAAAAAGCGGTTCAATTTTTTACACAACCATGGATTCCGAAGTTATCCCCCATCTTTTAGTCAGGGAACTAAACATGGGGTTTAGCATATCAGAAGCCGCATGCAGGCTTATGGACTTTTTAAAAGGCTCTTTTTCACTGGTAATCATGACCCACGATACCCTAATCGCATGCCGGGACCAGACAGGGTTTAGGCCCCTTTGCATGGGTAAAACCGCTGACGGCTACATGTTTTCCAGCGAATCCTGCGTCATTGACAATTTAGGCGGGGAATTTATAAAGGACATAAAACCCGGCGAAGTGGTTACGGTAAACAAAGACGGGGTCAAATTCGACGAAAGCAGGGTAATGAGAAAACCCAGCATTTGCATATTTGAACATATATACTTTGCAAGAAACGACTCTGTAATAGATGGCGTTAGCGTTCACGAAGCAAGGGTTAACGCAGGCAAACGCTTAGCGATAACCCATCCTGCTGATGCAGACATAGTAATAGGCGTTCCCGATTCTGGAATTGGGGCAGCGATTGGATTTTCAAAACAAAGTGGTATACCATATGAAATGGGTTTTGTAAAAAACAAATATGTGGGCAGAAGCTTTATTGAGCCCACCGACACCGAAAGAAAATCAGTATTAAATGTAAAACTAAACCCAATTGTTCCGGTGGTCAAGGATAAAAGGGTGGTATTGGTTGACGACTCCATTGTCAGGGGAAATACCTGCAAAAAAATAATTACCCTTTTAAGAAACGCCGGCGTTAAAGAAATCCATATGCGTATAAGCTCGCCACCGTTTTTGTATCCTTGCTATTTCGGAACGGATATCGACTCCCAGGAAAACTTACTTGCATGCAAGTACTCCATTGACGAAATCTGTAAACTTATCGGCGCCGACAGCCTCGGCTACTTAAATGTCGAGGATTTGGCAGAACTAGTCAAAGGCGGAAACTGCGACTACTGCCACGGCTGTTTTACAGGCCAGTACCCTGTTGATGTCAAAGACGCATCACACAAAGATATTTTTGAGTAAGAAAGGATGTTTTGTATGAGTTGCAGTAACCAAATCCCTGAAATTTTTGGCTGTAACGTGTTTAATGACGAAGTAATGCGTCAAAGGCTACCAAAGGAAATATATAAATCTTTGAAAAAAACCATTGATTTTGGCTTGCCCCTTGACCCGCACACCGCGGATGTAATTGCCACAGTTATGAAGGACTGGGCAATTGAGCACGGGGCAACCCACTTTACCCATTGGTTCCAGCCAATGACCGGCATTACAGCGGAAAAGCACGACTCATTTATTTCGCCGGCACCCGGCGGCAGGGTTTTACTGGACTTTTCAGGAAAAGAACTAATCAAAGGTGAACCTGACGCATCCAGCTTCCCGTCAGGCGGCCTTAGGGCAACTTTTGAAGCCAGGGGCTACACCTCATGGGACCCGTCATCATACACCTTTATTAAAGATAAAACCCTTTATATCCCAACCGTATTTTGCTCCTACGGCGGCGAGGCTTTGGACAAAAAGACCCCTCTTCTCCGTTCCATGGAAGCAATAAACAAGCAAGCGTTGAGGCTCTTAAAACTATTCGGCAAAACCGACGTAAAAAGGGTTGTTACAACCGTAGGCCCTGAACAGGAATACTTCTTGGTGGACAAAGAATTGTATAAAAAGAGAAAGGACCTAATCTTTACGGGAAGGACCTTATTCGGTTCACCCCCGCCAAAGGGACAGGAACTTGAAGACCATTACTTTGGCGCCCTAAAGACCAGGGTTTCCGAGTTCATGCACGATTTGGACCAGGAACTTTGGAAGTTAGGGGTTTATGCTAAGACCAAGCACAACGAAGTAGCGCCGGCACAGCACGAGCTTGCCCCAATCTTTACAACGGCAAATATAGCAACCGACCACAACCAGCTAACAATGGAAATGCTAAAGAGGGTTGCAGAAAAGCACGGGCTTATGTGCCTGCTACATGAAAAACCCTTTGCGGGGATTAACGGCTCTGGCAAACACAACAACTGGTCACTTATCACCGACACCGGCGTAAACTTGCTTGACCCCGGCGACAACCCGCGGGACAACGCGCTATTCTTAACAGTGCTTTGCGCGGTTATCAAAGCGGTAAACGATTATCAGGACTTGTTGAGGATTACCGCGGCAAGTGCAGGAAATGACCACCGCCTAGGCGCTAACGAAGCGCCCCCTGCGATTATCTCCATCTTTTTAGGCGACGAATTGACAAAGATATTGGAAAGCATAGAAGAAAACAAGCCGTACAACGGCGTTCAAAAACGCCCCATTGAAATCGGCGTGGATATGCTTCCAAAATTCTTTAAGGATAACACCGACAGAAACAGAACCAGCCCGTTCGCATTCACCGGCAATAAGTTTGAATTCAGGATGTTAGGCTCCTCCTTCTCAATTGCAGGGCCAAACTATGTTCTAAACACCATCGTTGCCGAAGTGTTCTCACAATTTGCGGACGTATTGGAAAAGTCAAACGACTTTAACAAAGACCTAAACGATTTGTTGGTTAAAACCATCAAAGAAAACAAGCGCATAATCTTCAACGGCAACAATTATTCGGAAGAATGGGTTAAGGAAGCGGAAAGCCGTGGGCTTCTAAACTTAAGGTCAACTGTGGACGCGCTACCCTACTTTATCAGCGAAAAGAACGTGAAACTGTTTACAAAGCACAAAATCCTAACCGAAGCAGAAATCCACTCAAGATATGAAATCTTGTTGGAAAACTACTCAAAGACATTAAATATCGAAGCCCTAACCTGCTTGGATATGGCAAGCAAGGACATCTTGCCTGCGGCGGTGAAATACCAAAACCACCTGGCAAATACCATAACCTTAAAGAAACAAACCGGCTCCGCTGTAACCTACGCCGCGGAAGAAAAACTATTGACAAAGATTTCCCATCTCACAGACTCCTTATACGATGAAATAGAAAGGTTAAAAGTCCTTCTTGGCGACGTTCCAAGCGGCGACTGCCTAACCGTTGCGAAATACTACAGAAACGAAGTATTCCCGCAAACCTTAAAAATACGCCAGATCGCCGACGAGCTTGAAACACTTGTTGCCGAAGATTTCTGGCCGTTCCCGACATATAAAGAATTGCTGTTTAGCATCTAACACATAGGCGTGTACTTAAGTGCACGCCTTTTCTTATTATTTAAAAGAAAGGAGTAAAGCTATGAAAAAGATTGAAATTGTAATTAAACCCGAACGCTTAGAAAAGCTTAAGGTTATTATGGATGAGTGCGGCGCGACGGGATTAATGATTTCAAACATCATGGGATACGGCAATCAAAAAGGCTATACCGCCCTATACCGCGGCACAAAATACACAGTGAATCTGCTTCCTAAAATTTTAATTTCCACCATCACTACCGATGAAAAAGCCCAATGCATTATAGACAGGGTGCTAAAAGAACTCCCGACGGGGGAACAGGGGGACGGCAAAATCTTTGTATACGACGTTGCGGAGGTAATCAGGATAAGAACCGGCGAAAAAGGGGAAAACGCCCTATAAAAAATTCTATCAAAGGGGATAGATATAAAGTTTACGCCTTTATATCTATCCCCTTTTTAATTTTATCATAGAAAGGGGAATTAGTATGGATATAACCACATTAGCAAACAATCTTGATATATTATGGGTAATTTTAGCAGGCGTTTTGGTGTTTTTCATGCAGGCGGGCTTTGCCCTTGTTGAAACAGGCTTTACACGGGCGAAAAACGCGGGGAATATTATCATGAAAAACACCATGGACTTTTGCGTAGGAACTCCCCTGTTCTTATTAATAGGCTCAGGGATTATGTGGGGGGATAAATTCCTGGGGCTTATTGGAACAAGCGGGTTTTTCTCTCCCCCGCTTTCTCCCCACGAACTATTCTTCCAAACCATGTTTTGCGCAACGGCGGCCACAATTGTATCGGGCGCCATGGCTGAGCGCACAAAATTTTCCGCGTACTTGATTTACTCCGCGGTCATTTCCCTGTTTATCTACCCCGTTGCCGGGGCATGGACCTGGGGCGGAGGGTGGCTTGCTGACCTAGGTTTTCACGACTTTGCTGGCTCCACAATCGTCCACTCCGTTGGCGGCTGGTGCGCCTTTATCGGGGCGGCAATTTTAGGCCCCAGGATTGGAAAATACAATAAAGACGGCTCAGTAAACCCCATTTTGGGCCACAGCTTGACTTTAGGCGCCCTTGGCGTATTCATTCTATGGTTCGGCTGGTTCGGGTTTAACCCGGGAAGCACTTTGGCGGTAGTTCCTGAAATCGGCTACATCGCCATGACCACAAATATTGCCGCCGCATGCGGGGGATTATCCGCAATGTTTATTTCATGGGCAAAATATAAAAAGCCCGACATAGGCCTCACCCTAAACGGCGTATTGGGTGGCCTTGTAGGGATTACCGCGGGCTGCGCGGTTGTTGATTACCTTGGCGCAATCATTATCGGCGTAATATCTGGCGCCATCATTGTTTTCGGCGTGGCGTTTTTAGATAAAATCAAGGTTGACGACCCCGTGGGCGCAACCCCCGTACACTTGTTTAACGGGATTTGGGGAACCCTTGCTGTGGGATTATTCGCAACCCCTGATAACTTCGGGGGCTCTTTACCCGGCCTATTCTACGGCGGGGGGCTTACCCAGCTAGGTATTCAGGCTCTAGGCGTAATCTCCATTGGATTGTGGGTCGGCATTTGCGCATTCATCCTATTTACGGTATTAAAACACACAATCGGGCTTAGGGTTTCTTCCAAGGAAGAAATCGAAGGCCTTGACATCTACGAACACGGCACCGAAAGCTATCCTGACTTTATTGCAAAAGACCACATCATTAACTTTTAAAAACCCTTCCCTTAAAATAGACATTTACCCCAATCCGGAAAAAGCCCAAATTTTTGGGCTTTTTCCTTTTTTAAAACCCAAATTAAAATCAAAATTAAGTCTTCTTAAATCTATTTAATACTTTATAAAACTTTTTAAACCCAAAAATTTTTGGTATAATTAATGGCGCAATTTTAAAAAAGAAGGTTTTATTATGCAACAGGGAGAAAAGCCGTACAAAGACATATTTAAGGTTAGCTATCCGGCCTTTTGCGAGCTGGTGCTTTTAACCTTTACAAACATGATAAATATGATGATGATAGGCCGCCTGTCCTCCATGTCAATTTCCGCGGTAGGGTACTCAACCCTCCCCTATTCCTTATTAATCAGCATATTAAGCGCCGTAAACACCGGCACCACTACATTGGTTTCGTGGAAAACGGGGGCAAAAGACCAAAAAGGTGCTAAAGACATTTTAGGGGAAGCAATCATACTTAATTTTTTCTTGGGGATAATTCTAGCCTTTTTGGGCGTTACCCTTGCCCCCGCGGTTGTAACCTTCATGGGTGCGGCTAGGGAAAACTTTTCCGACGCCAAAATATATTTCCAAGTCATATCCTCCTCAATAGTTTTCCAATCCATCACCATGGCCATAACCGCCGCCTTAAGGGGGGCGGGGGAAACCTTTATCCCCTTTGTGTACAACATCATACGGGGCGTATTAAACGTAATATTTAACTTTTTCCTAATCTACGGCCATTTTAACTTCCCCGCTTTAGGGGTTTTAGGCGCCGGGATTTCAAGCCTTGCTGCAACCTTTGTGGCCTTTTTGATTTCCCTTTATGTGGTCTTTTTGTCCAATAAAACGGTTTTGAAAATATCAAGGCAAAATTTTAAAGTAACAAAGGAAGATGTAAGGAAAATCTTAAAAATCGGAATACCTTCTGCCCTTGAGCAAATAGTCATGCAGGGCGGGAACATGCTTTACTATAAAATGGTGGCCTCCCTTGGCGCCTATATTTACGCCGCCCACCAAATCGGCATGAGTATAGGGTCATTGTCCGTTTCCACCAGCACCGCTTTTGGCATTGCGGGAACCGCGCTGGTGGGAAAATCCCTTGGCAAGCACGATTTTGAGGGCGCAAAAAAATACGCCAAAAGCACAATCCTTTTTTCCAATATAGTGTCCGTTTTCGTAGCGGTATTCTTTATCGTATTTTCCTACCCCCTTGCCCTTTTATATACGGACAACACCTATGTGGCAAAAAACGCCCAATTGACGTTAATTCTTCTTGCCCTGTCCCAGCCGGGCCAGTCCACCCAGCTGTCGCTTTCCGGTATACTGAGGGGGGCGGGGGATTCGGCATACCCGCTTTATGCCACCTTCTTTGGGATTTGGGTTTTCAGGGTAGCTGTGGCGTACCTTTTCATTTTTAAATCCGGATTCGGACTGGCGGGCGCGTGGGTTGCGCTGCTTTTGGACCAGTATTTGAGGGCGGCAATTGTCCATTTGAGATTCCGCTTTGGCCCGTGGATGAAAAAATATAATTAATAAATCAGTTAAAACACCCTATGGGAATAATAAAGCTTTGCTTTTACGCAAGCCCAATATTGGAAAAACAATAAAAAAACCCCTATTGCATAAAACAATAGGGATTTCAGACTGTAGACAAACTTAATTTTTGAATGCTTTGGGATTGTTAGGGGCAAAGCCTTTTGAGTTAAATTCCGTGGTTTTCGGGGACATGTGCCCAAAAAGCCACACTTGCAAAGGTGGGCGTTCGCGCCGCAAAGCGTTAGCCCTTGTTTTCAAACAAAAGCCCTAAATCCTGGGCTTTTGTTTGAGCGTGCCGGCTTTGTCATGCAAAAACCCCTATTGCATAAAGCAACAGGGGGCTTTTTTATTCCACAACAACCGCAGTTCCTGAAGCGGTTACCATAAGCATGTCGTTATTCTGCCCTAAAACCTCATAGTCAATGTCTACGCCCACAATAGCGTTGGCCCCAAGGTTTTTTGCCCTTGCCTCCATTTCCCTGATGGCGGCAAGGCGCGCCTCAATCAGCTCATTTTCATAGGAGGTGCTTCTCCCGCCAAAAAAGTTGGTAAGCCCCGCGGCAAGGTCTTTTAAAAAGTTTACCCCTGATACAACCTCGCCAAACACAATCCCTTTGTACTCAACGATTTTTTTGCCCTCAACAGAAGGCGTGGTGGTAATAATCATTCCCATTTTCCTTTCTTAAATATTATTTTACATTCCCATCCAAGGTCAATAAGGCTTTGTATAAGTCGGGGCGGCGGTCCCTGAATATCCCCCATTCAATGCGCTGTTCATAAATTTTATCCAGGTCAAATTCATGCACTAACACATCTTCCGTGGTTCTGTCCGCCTCGCAAACCTTTTTTCCCAATGGGTCGGCAATAAATGACGAACCGTAAAAGATTATCTCCGACCCGTCCGCCACTTCCTTGCCAATCCTATTTGACGCAACAACGGGAATTAAGTTGCACGCGGCATGCCCTAACATGCAAAGCTGCCAGTGGTCTTTTGAGTCCACCTCAGGAAATTTCGGCTCGCTGCCAATAGCGGTGGGATAAAACAGGATTTCTGCCCCCATCAGCGCCATGCAGCGGGCAGCTTCAGGGAACCACTGGTCCCAGCAAATGCCCACGCCGATTTTCCCGTACTTGGTGTCCCAAACTTTAAACCCCGTATCCCCGGGGTTAAAATAAAACTTTTCCTCATACCCCGGCCCGTCGGGGATATGGCTTTTCCGGTAAACCCCCAAAACCTCGCCGTCTGCGTCAATCACCGCAACGGAATTATAAAGTGCGTTGTTTGCTTTTTCATAAAAAGAAATAGGAAGGACAACGGAAAGCTCTTTTGCCACTTTTTTAAAATGATTCACCGCCGCGTTTTCTGAAAGCGGCTTTGCGTACCTGTAAAACTCGGGCTTTTCCACCTGGCAAAAATAGGGCGTTTCAAAAAGCTCCTGCAATAATATTATGTTTGCGCCCATGGAATATGCCCGCCTTACCAGTTTTTCCGCGTTTTTAATATTTACATCTATATCGTCGGTGCACGCCATCTGCGTTGCCGCAACTTTCACTAGCCTCATAATATCAACCCCTTTTATTCTTTTGGTATTTGCATGGTTATGCAGTGCACATTTCCGCCTTCTTTTATAAGCTTCATCCCGTCAATGCATTTAATCTTCCTGTCTGGGAAAACCCCGCTTAAAGTTTTGTAAGCTAAAATATCGGTAATCTCAGCGTCACCCCCAAAGGTAGGAAGAATTACCCCGCCGTTTACCAGATAAAAGTTTAAGTAGCTTAATGTAAGGGGCTTTCCATTGTAAAGCCTCATGGGGGGCGATTGTATTTTTATAACTTCCAAATTATTATTCTTGCTGTCCTTTGCCTTTTGCAAAACCCCGTAAGCCTCATTGGTTATTTCAAAATTCGGGTCCCCATCATAGGGACAGTATTGCAAAAGCACAACCCCTTCTTTTGCAAAGCATGATATATTATCGATATGCCCGTCGGTTTCATCACCGAAAAGGCCCCTCTCAAGCCAGATTATATGGCTAATCCCCAAATATTTTTTTAAATTTTCCTCAATTTCAGCCTGGCTCAATTGTGGGTTGCGGTTTTTATTAAGCAGGCATTCCTTTGTGGAAAGCAGCGTCCCACATCCATCCACATGGACGGAGCCCCCTTCCAAAACCATGGGCGCGTCAATTTTAGGCACCCCAAGATACTCCAAAAAGCGGCCGGCGAATTTATCGTCCAAATCATAGGGGGTATATTTTTCCCCCCAGGCGTTAAACTTAAAATTAACGCCGTATCTTTTTCCCGCTTCGTCCTTTACAAATATGGGGCCGCTGTCCCTTGCCCACGCGTCGTTATGGGGGATTTCCACATACTCGCAAAAATCTTCGCAGTATTTTTTAACCCTTTCCTTTTCCCCGGGATTTATTATAAGGTAAACTTTTTCAAACTCAGATATGGCCTTTACAACTTCAGCATACCCTTGGCATACTTCCTCATAGTTTTCCTCATACACCAAGGACTCCCTTACAGGCCACTGAATAATTGTCCCCTCATGCTCTTCCCATTCAGGGGGCATGTAAACTTTTGTATTCATCGCTACCTCCGAAGTTTTTTTAATAATTATACCCCAAAAATCAAACTTGTGACAACAAATTTTAAAAAAAGTATTGACATTAACGCAACGTAAACCTTTATACTGGACACATAGGGGGTGGTTTTATGGAATACACCGTAAAAGCGCTGGCAAAACTATCGGGGGTGTCCTGCCGCGCAATCAGGTTTTACGACGAAAAAAACTTGCTTAAGCCAAAGCGGATAAGCCCTTCGGGATACAGGATTTACGGGGAGGAAGAGGTTAAAAAGCTTCAGGAGATTTTATTTTACAAGGACATGGGCTTTTCAATTTCCCAGATTAAAAAAATAATTGAAAACACCAAAACCGATATCATCAAAATGCTAAAGGAACACAGGGAAAACCTGGAAAAAGAAAAAATAAGGATTGATGAATTAATCAAAAACCTCAATGCCACAATAAGAGAAAAGGAGGAAGGCATAAAGATGGAAAACCAAGAAAGGTTTATGGGCTTTAAAAAGAGAATGATTGAAGAAAACGAAAGGGAATTCGGAAAGGAAATCCGCGAAAAATACGGCGATGAAGCGGTGGAGAGGGCAAATCAGAAAATTATGGACATGACGGAGGAAGACTTTGAAAAACTAAACAACATTGAAAAACAGCTATTTATTGCCCTCGGCGCGGCGCTATCCAAGAAAAACCCAAGAGGGGAACACGCACAGCAGGCCGCAAGGCTTCACAAAGACTGGCTTTCCATTCAGTGGGGCGGGTATGACAGCAAAAAGCACTACTATTTAACACAAATGTATCTTCAAGACGAACGTTTTAAAAATTACTACGATACCCGCGTGGGGGAAGGCGCCACAGCCCTATTGGCCGAGGCGGTAAAAATTTATACCGGAATGGATGAGGAAAACAATCTGTCCAATTGAGTTTTGTAAAAAAATTTGTTTATTTGATGTAATAAAACCGCTTTACAATAAGACTTTTTGCTGTTATAATATACTACGTCAAATAAGCGCTGTTAGCTCAGTTGGATAGAGTGGCTGACTTCGAATCAGTTGGTCGGGGGTTCGAATCCCTCACGGCGCACCAAAAGCCGCACATATGTGCGGCTTTTTTTTTTCAAAAATTCAATAAATAAAACCGCTCCTTTGAGCGGTTTTATACTTTAGCAGCAGCACCTTCTTCGTACGCAACGCCGCCTGCAACATCTTCTGCGCCAGCGGCAGCAACGTCTAAAAGGAGAAAAAAACAAACACATACGCACCCTCCAAATATATCCCTTGGTATAATATAATATGTCACATTTTGTCAATTTGTGCTATTTTTCAAAAATTTTATATCCCAAAAAAACCCCTTAAATTGAATATTAATAGTTTTTATTCAAATAATACTTAAGCGGGATATTTTTACTATCCCCCATACATGAATAAAATCCACTTCAAAAAAAGAAAATTTAAAGCAAATTTATAATGTATTAGCACTAATTGCCCTCATACTTTTCTCATCTTTTTGGAACACTAAAAAAGAAAAAACGGAGGTTTTTATATGGGAATTATTGCTTGGATTATAATCGGTGCGCTAGCCGGCTGGATAGGCAGCAAAATTACGGGCAACGATAGGGAAATGGGCGCCGTTGCAAACATAGTAGTGGGAATTATCGGCGCCTTTATCGGCGGGCTTGTAATGAACTTTTTGGGAGGAAAAGGGGTTACAGGCTTTAATTTGTGGAGCTTAATCGTTGCCGTAATCGGTTCGGTAATCCTTTTGGCGATTATAAACGCCTTTACAGGGAAAAAGAAATCCCAAACTTAAATCAAAAATATAAAACAGCAAACTGGCATTGTGTCAGTTTGCTTTTATTTTGTTGAAACGAACTAATATTGATATTCCCTATTGGTATTAACCCTCTCACCTCCACTCGGTCATGGTATACGTGAACGGTAATGTGAAGCCTATCAAATAGCTGACGTGTTGCAATCTTGCCACCTCCGTGTATTGCAAAAGTCAATAATTCTTCCTGTTCTTGAACTTGTTTACCAGCTTCGCTAAAATCAATAGTAACTTTCTTTTCCTGTCTGGGAGTGGTAACAACTACCTCCCCTGTTTTATTGTCAATGGTTAGAGCAGTATCCCACATCATTTTTAATTCGCTTTGTAGTGCTTCGTACTCTACTTTCCAGTAACCGTTCTCAAGAGCCTGCTTGATGAAGTCTAAGTCCTTTTCGAGCTTCTGCAGGTGGCGAAGTTCATTCGTCTGGTGTTTATGCTGTTCACGAAGTTCAGCTATCTTCTTATCCAGCGTAGAAGCTTCCTTCTCGTATTCTGATACCGATATTCTTCCTTTGCGGAAGAGGTAGTTCAACCTTTCCTGCTCATCCTGCAATTCTTTCATCTGTTTTACCGAAGGTCCAACTAGAAGTTCCAGTTCCCGTTTTCTTCGTTCCCAGCTTTCTAAGTGAGCCATAATTGCTTCTTTCATCTGCTCTGGTTTCTGCAAAGCTTCAAATACCTTCAGCACAACCTGTTGGTCAAGCCAGTCAGCAGGAATTCTTGGTGAATCGCATGTGGGACTCCCATCTCTGTGGTAGCGTTTAAGCCTGCCGTAACAGGAGTAGACTGCTGTCTTCCCGTGGTCGTAAGTTCCTCTAAATTGTAACCCGCATACGCCGCAATGAATAATGCTAGTAAGCAATGGCGTCTCATGTTTGCGTTGCCAGAATTTAGCCCGTTTCCTGCGTTCCTGTGCTAACTGGTAAATATGGTCATCAACAATCTGCGGGAAAGGAATAGGTATCCAGTCATCTTTAGTATATTCAGGTTCCGCATTTTTTCCGTCACGTCCGAAATAATTTTTTCCGATGTAGGCTTGATGAGTAAGAATCTGTCTTACTGTAGCGTTTGACCAATGTTTGACATACTCGCCTTTTTGACCTCTCTTGCCTCTGACTCCTACCCGAACTCCACGGACAGCAGAGGGAGGTAGGATGCCCATATTTGTTAACTTATCAGCAATAGCTTCCATACCCAATGGTTGGCCGCTTTCATCGCCGTACACGTACCAGTGATAAATAAGCCTGACGATTCTTGCCTCTTCCTCGTTAATTTCAAATTCTCCCGTCTGTGGATTTTTCCTATAACCGTATAGGACATGACCACCCGGGAACTGACCTAATCGAGCTTTTTGATACTTCCCCATTTTCATTCTTTCGGTAATCATTTCTCTTTCTAATTGAGCGAATACTGCAATAATTTGCATTACCGCTTTACCGATAGGGGTAGTAGTATCAAATTGCTCCTGTATGCTGATGAAGCCTATCCCGTTCTTCTCTAAGGCATCATCGAGGAGGTAGAGAGTGTCTTTCAGGTTACGGCTTAATCTGTCAAGTTTCCAAACTACTACCACATCGAATTTTCTTAAATAAACATCTTCGAGAAGCTGCTGCAAGTCCGGTCTTTCCATAGAAGCACCGCTGTAACCGTCATCTCGGTAAATCCTTACAAGCTCCCACCCCTGAAGCTCGCAGTATTTTTTAATTGCCTGTGCCTGAGCTTCAAGAGAGTAACCATGCAGAGTTTGCTCTTCCGTACTTACCCTAATGTAACCTACAGCTTTAGTCACAAGGGGACACCTTCTTCCACTGGTTGCATTCTTGCCTTCTTTTGTAATAGATTGAGCATTGCGAGTATCGCACCGTAAATGGCAACGTCTTCACGTTCTATAAACCATTGTTCTCCCACCGGAGTTTTTTGTTTGAAACCGGGGAGTTTCTTATCTCGAAGGAGGTTTGCAACCGCAATAGGTGATATTCCGAGAATTTCAGCGGCTTCCCTGACCGTAAGTAGGTTATTCACAAATATCACCTCCTATGGTATAATTATAAGATAAGCCCCAGCAACTTAAAAGAGGGCTATTTGGTTTTTTATGGTAATTATCACGAATTTTTTCGGGAGGAGTTAATATGACTAAAGAAGACTTAGAACAACGATTTGTTGAAGCCCTAAGACATCATTTATCAGGCTGGACTGCGAAGGTAGAGGCAGATTTTAGCGAACAATCTTTCAACACGGAGCTAAAGGCTTTAGAAGGAGATCCTGTGTACCGAAATTTTTGTTTTGCTAATGCACAGTATGTGCTAATTCGCTTAATGGGAAGAATGAGTATAAGTATAGGACGTCGCTTGGGTGAAATATATGATAAACTTCCACGTTTAGCTGTACAAGCTAGGTTTAACCTTACTCACGAAGATGTTGCACCAAAATTTGACGGGTTGGAGCTGGACATTAGAATTCCGATTAATAAATTGTCGAAGGGCGACAAGGATCATCTTTTTGACACTGTTTCTAAATATGATTTAACGACAGACTCAAACGGCATTGGAATAGAGATTAGGTACAATTTTAACCCGAATGATAGCGCTCGGCTAAGAAAAGATGATAAAATGGCTGAGCATCTTATTAATCACAGACTAACACCAATATACCTGATCTTCAGCAGTATTTCTCCAAGAGATGAGGCTATTGCGAGACTAAAACGCTCGGGCTGGAATTTCCTTATCGGTGAAAAAGCTAGTTCGTTCATGATTGATTTAACGGGTATGGACATAACCTCTATTTTAGAAAAGCCTAGCATTCAACAAGTCCTTGTTAAAGAAGTAAACATTATTATGAGAAACATTTTTACTTCGTATGCTTTTAGAGAAGCAAGTAAAGGCTTTAACGATTAAGCCTCTACTTGTATACATAAACAATTGACTCGTAAAGGTCTTTTCCGCTATGTCTCTTGCGAAAGCGTTCTATTTTATGAACCCTGTATCCCAAACCGAGGCCTTCAAAGATTTCTCCCAATAATACGTCGGATTCTATGTATACACCCTTTATCCTTGAACATCCAATAACGTAGGCACAGCGTGCCCGCTTAGATAGAAGCTTGTCCTGCTCCACTATGTGTTTTGCTATAGCGTTAAAGTATTTCATAACATAATTTGCCATTAAATTATCAGATGCTCTTATTTTTTCAGCAATAGGCTCGATCTTCTCCTGTATAATGGGGTATAAGGGTTCAACTTTACCATCTTTTAGACAAGATGTAGCTGTCCCCCACGTTCCGCCAATAGTTTTTTTATCCAATTCCGAAGCCTCCCTACTATCCTTTAGGTACCCGAAGAAATATAAATGAGGTCTAGTATTCCACACGTAACTATATCGGTTTGGATATGGTGGGGAAGTAATCACATAGTCAACTTCTTTAGGTAAAGAAATCTTCACTTGGGTGGAATCTATATTAAAGACCGTAGTAGGGATGCCAATTCGTTTTGGGTCAACGCTCTTGATGTCAGAAATCATTCGTTTGACTTTGCTTGCATAGGTTTGCCAAACATTAATTTCATCATTTGTTCTATCAATAAAGTGTAGCTGAAGACGACCCAATGTCACATTAGTCAAATCTGGTACGAGCACTCCCATTAGCCCCAAACGGAAAAAATCTCTTTCTGGATGGGCCTCATGGCACACTAAATCAATCACATTTCGAAGAATCAATAAATCTTTTAGAACATCTTCCCGCCACCATCTAAGCACATTATGTATCGGTGGTATAGGAATACCAATATTTCTTATGTCTACATCTTTTTTAATAGCTTTTTCCTCAAAAAATCTGTCCTGAATCTTTAGAAATAGTTGTTCTATTATGGATATATTTACGTTCCAATTGGTAGACGTCTTGCTGACAAAATATAAGACAGGGTTAATTTCAAACCCATAACTTTCTAGACCTCTAAGTTTGGCTTCGATTAGAGTTGTGCCAGCACCGGCAAATGGATCCAATACAATACCTCTTTGGTCTGCTTCCATTTCGTCAAGCATGACATGAACCAATTGAGGTCCAAAACTGGGCGTAAGGCGAAACCAGTTATGAAAAGGAGCGTTAATACCTCCCTTAAAAGTTGCCATTGTGACATGCAAAGAATCGTTATAAGTAATTTTATCGGGATGCTCATCTGTAGAATTGTTCATTTGGTCAAATAGGCTCAGTTGTTGATGTCTAGTCATAGCTTAATCCTCCGTTAAATATTGTTTTATCAATTACTCAGCTTCTTTATCAATGTAAATTGGTATTTTTAATGTGTCTCCCGCTTTTATAAAATGAGGGTCAGCAATGTTGTTAAGCTCCAGAACTTGTTTGGCATACCATTCATAATCCATTCTGAAATGCTCATTCATAAAATACGGGTTGATAATGTCAACCAACGTATCCCCTGATTTAATAGTTATCTCTCGTATCTCTTTTAGCTCCCACACATCATTGGGACGGTTTGAAATATTTATACCGCTGGGTATGCCTACTTTATCGGGGTCAAAATATTCTTCGGGTGGTATTACCTTATATCCGTTCTTAACGATATACCAAACACCGGTAGTTTTGTTAATATACCGTCCAGTTTGCTCATCATAAATGTATCCATCAACTAGTTCCTGAACCTGATTATTTTTAGCTGGTTGCGTCACTACTTGAAGGTTTGAGAAAATTAAATATCCGCCGATAGCGGCAACAACTATTACCAACGGTATAACAATCTTATACCAATTTTTCATCACCGATTTCCTCCTTTACAACCTCGCCGCTTGGCAGCAGGTCCACCTCTCTAAGGTACTTGATGGTTGCCCACCGGACAAGGGCAGCTAGACTACGGTCTGTCATCAACGCTGCTTTCTTCACGGCTTCGTATTCTTCTTCGGTTAAGGTAACACTTACTAATTTAGTACGTGGTTCCGATTTCCGAGGAGCCATACAACCCACCTCAATCAACTTGATGTATTCTGATAGAAATTATATCAAAGTCTATCACGAAAGTCAACTACGGAAACTAAATCGAGGTGGCTTGGGCTACTTATAGATAAAGCTGATACTTTAATGTACCAGAATTCTTCCACCGGTTGTAGTGACAGACGTAATCGCTGCCGTAAGTAGCCATTGCTTTCGTGGTAGCCGGTTTGGTGGAAGGGTTAACGAAACCCATCCGGCAACAGGAAAACTCTCTGTCGTAGAGAGGGCAAGACTTGCAGGTACGCACTTTCGTCATAATCTCACCTCCAAAAAAGTTGCTTGTGACATCCGGAGTATAAAAGTATTGAGGAAAGAAGTTCCGTAGGGCATAGAGTCGTATAATTGGTTTGCAAGAGAGAAAAATCAGAAGGCGCCACGCTTTTCTCACGCAACGCCTTCCTTTTTGGCTTTTTCTTGTCCAGGTTCCGTTTCTTTCTTCTCCGCTTTACGCTTGAGATAGTATCGCTGGATTTCCTGTTCTGCTTCGGCAATCTTTTTTGAGTACCAGTCAACCCGTAGCCTTTGTTCCAGCATCTTCAGTTCTGCTAACTCATCACCGTTTTCAAATCTCTCGCGATAGGTTTCTTCCTGTTTGATGGCGTACTGAAGATTAGCGCGGAAAGAATCTCTTTTTGACCGTAATGCTTGTAACTCCGGAGGGGTATTACCTGCAGGAATTACTAAAGACTGCTTGGGTTCAACTGGTTCGCTCTTGGTTCTTGGTGCCACGGTAATTACCTCCCTTCGTTATGTAGGAGTTGCTTCAGTCGGTTCAGGACAGTGCCTACGTCCTCTCCGGAGTGGAGAAGCTGGCTGTGAATGCAGGAAAGGTCGTAAACGAGAGAAGCTGGAGCCTCTTTCACGAGCATCTCCAGCTTCTTTGCAGCTACCACAGAACAGGTATCTGTAGGTAGGGTTTGTTGGTGTTCCAGACATCGGATGATGTCACGTACTCTTTTGAGTGTTTCTCGTTTGGTCATAGAATCATCTCCTTTCCTTGTTGGAAAATTTTAACATTTTATGATTATAT
>Ga0134105_1000561_pt1 | contig 37259 bp, 34 predicted proteins | sample 16_3_2metaG_FD_94457 | JGI IMG/M metagenome (GOLD analysis project Ga0134105, IMG submission 94457) | Switchgrass degrading microbial communities from high solid loading bioreactors in New Hampshire, USA - 16_60_3.3_214_A3 metaG | ecosystem: Engineered > Bioreactor > Semi-continuous > Anaerobic... | reverse complement strand
TATCCCTGCAATTCAAAGGGGATGCAAGAAGGATTGAGGAGGGAGATGTGCTGGCTGACGGACTTGAGATAAAAGGAATCAGGATTGAGGTGGTTCCGGCTTATAATGTCGATAAACCCTATCATCCACGTGGATTCGGAGTAGGGTATATAGTGGAGCTTGGAGGAATCCGGATTTATCATGCAGGAGACTGTGATTTTTTCCCTGAGATGAAAGATATCAAGGCAGATGTCGCCCTTTTGCCCATAGGAGGGACATATACAATGGATGAGGAAGAGGCAGCAAATGTGGCTGCAGCCATTTCCCCAAAAGATGTAATTCCGATGCACTATGGGAAACCTGGAATTACGGACGGAGATCCCGAAAAGTTTAAAACCCTTGTACGCGGCAAGAATCCTGATATCAATGTGATTATTCTTGAATCCTGATTTCGGTTTTTTAAAAACGCTTCAAAGATCGAGATCCTACTCGAAGATACAGGATTGGTTTACCAATGTCCAGAATAGCAAGAAAACAGCAGAAAAACCTGATTCAGGTTATCGCAACCCAGCGCATGTGGCGGCTTTTTGAGCTTGCAAAAAGGGAGCATGCAGAACACCCTGAACGCAGTGAGCGTTATGTTCAGCTTATCAGAAATATCTCTATGAGAACCCGGACAAGTATTCCAAGGGAGATCAAAAGCAGAATCTGCAAACACTGCTACACTTTTCTCGTACCCGGAAAGAATGTTCGCTACAGGTTGAAAGAAGGATATATTGTTGTTTCCTGCCAGCGCTGCAGAAAAGAAATGAGATATCCCTATAAAAGACTAAAAAATAAAGGCTAACTGGATTTATAAAGGCTAACTGGATTTATAAAGGCTAACTGGACTTATAAAGGCTGCCTGAAGTACAGATAGGAAATTTCCAAAACACCAGGACTATTTATCTCTGGACTTTCAAAGCCCTCTTTTTCTTGTATTAAGATAATATTAATATCAGGTTTTGGCAGGACTCTGCTGGCTTCTCATCTTTTTTATAGTTAAGGCAATCTGTTTTGCAATAACGGATTTCGGACCTTTATCGTCTACAAGCACTCTCCCACTTACTTCCCACCAGGATTTGGGATAGGCTTTTTGAGGCTCTACTTCAGGATGCAAACCAAGCTGCTGGGCTGCTTCTTTTATCTCATTAAGTTGCGGTTCCTTTATTGCATTTTTCCGGGAGATAATTCTGCCGCTGCTCCTTGACTTTGTCTGGTCAAGATATACTGGCCAGATTACAAGTTTTCCCTTATCTCTCATCATCATATTATCTTCGTCCTAAATTGCTTTCATGCGATTTAAAATTGCCCCGGAACTTCCTATGATCAGGACAGTTTTTCCTGTCTGACAGGATAGTTTTCCTGCTTACCAGATCTTTAGTTTTATTATATCGTAACCTGTAATTATTTATCTTCCCCGGACAAGTTTTGAATGGTGTTAATATGATTCCATCGTTTGCAATTGATGAAAAGGTGAGAGCCTATATAAGAAAGAGCGGGCAGGATTTCAGATTATCTACATCCCCTGAGGGACCTGTACTTCTTCCACTGGGTACAGCCGATCCCAAGCCTTCAGACCTTAAAATCCTGATTGGTAGTAATATTCTTTATGTTTCCAAGCTACAGGCAAAGTATATAAAGAAAATTGACTGGGCTATGGTGGAAAGATTCCTTAACTCTTCCGGAAAATCTAATATTTGAATTTTTGCTGCCTTCCAGGCTTGTCTTTTTATTCAGGAAAGTGAGCTTTCTGTCATATTTATTAGAGATGTCTATCCGTGCTGTTTATTAAGAAGAGGAAGCATAGGATAAATATTAACCTGTCCCTGACCCTGCACAGGATTTATCTGGAAGAAAAGTAATTTGCTGCAGGCTGAAAAGAGATTGCTTCAAGCTCAAGGGAGAACTTGTCTGTGAGAATGAAAACGAAAATTGTGTTTATGTTCCTTGCCCTGCTGGTGGTCTTAGTATTGGGTTGTATAGACCAAAAAAAGGATATTGTCCCGAATGATGGCAATATTTCTAATTACGAATTTGAGGTTTTCCTGAACGAATCGGGCAATCAAACGCTTGCAAACACAACCACGTACTATCTGCTGGAAAATAATACGAAGGTGCAGGTTGTACATATCGCAGTAAATACCAGCAAGCTTGAGATTTATCCCCCTGAAACCCTGGGCGGTGGTCGCGAAGAGGATCCGATTCAGGATTTTGTATTGCTTGCAGAGCCTGCTAATGAGACCACAGCAACCCCGCAAACTTTTGAAGAACTATCACGCAGAAATGAAACTTCAGATCTGAATTATAACATGACTCAGGAAATTAGCCGGAATATGAAAGTTGTAAACCTGGAGTTCGAAGAGCCTGTAACAGGTTTTATTGCATATACGCTCAAAACTCCGGGAACCCGGGGCTTTGCGGTCCTGAAACCCGATTCCGAATTCATCCGTGTGGTACTTCCAGAGGGATATGTCACTGGCAACAGGGTATTCGGGATAGCCAGGCCCGAGCCTGCGAATGTAACCTTTGATGAAAAAGGAAGGCAAACCCTCCTGTGGATTTCCTCGAAGATGGGAGAGCGGGAGGAAGCTATTCAGGTTAAGTACTATACCAAATCGGCACCCCTATATTTCTCTATTGCAATTATAGCTCTGCTCTGCGGAGTTGCTCTTGTGCTTTTGAATTATGCTAAAAGCAAAAAAGAACTTGAATCGGTTCGAGGGATTTTCGAGCTCGAAAAGGAGTATTACCAGAGACAGCGGAGAAGAAAATAATTCAGGAGAAATTCCCTCCAAACTTTTCTTAGTAAATTCCTTTTTCCAGTAAACTTAATAAAGTATTTATTACAGTTTATCCCATCTATTACTAATGAAAGCGTGGGGAAAAATTTCTTGTAAGCAATTCTATTCATCTGGATCAGCATCAGAGGCTATAACCCCTGTTGTTGGTTCCCTCCTTATGCTGCTTATTCTGATTGTACTTGCAGGTGCAATTTCTGGCATTATCTTTAACAGTGTTGGAGAAGACGCAAATTCTCAAACTCCCATGGCAAGAATTACTGTTGAATCCTGCAAAGGGGGACTATATGGAGTCGGTCCGACTACAAAGAGAGTCACACTTGAAGAAAATAAGATTGTGCTTATGCACGAAGGAGGCGATGCTCTTCCTCTCAGTACCACTTCCATAAAGATTTCAGGATACGGAAACTCTTACCAGGGGGATGTTGGAAACGGAGGAACTCGTGTTGAAGGAGATACAGAGGTTTTTTACGAGAATTTGAGTCCCGAAAAGAAAAACAATACATACGTTAGCCGAAACAGTGCAACTCTTGAAGACGGCTTCTGGACTATTGGAGAGAAATTGATCCTGTGTGGGCAAGATAGCTCAAAATATGTTAATTCCAGTGTGAAAGTAAGTGTGGATGGAGATAGTAACACTTCCGATAATTATGGCTTCAAAGCGGATTCTGAAATTCTTCTTAGAATTATTGACAGCAAAAGCAGGAATATTCTTGTTGAAAAAAGAATTATTGTACAGCATGCAGGCAAATAAAATAATATAGAACCGCCAGCAGGAAATAAAGAATAAAATTAAAAATTAAAGAGTAAACAGAAGAAAGCAAACAGGGAAAAAACAAGAAATATTAATTTTTTTCATTTAAAATTAATCAAAATTGAATATTAAAACTTGAAGACTCTTTACCTGAATCAAAGTTCAAGCAGTCTCTGTTTATACTTTTCCAGCTCTTCAGCCCCTCTTTCTCTGGACATGCTGCTCACTTCATAAATTATGTATGATGGGAGCACCTTCATTCCCATAAATTCAAAAACACAGTGTGTTATTGATTCGAGATGTCTGTTAAGGTCGCCATGCGCGCCTCCTTCGGAATACAGTTCCTTCGGAGCCCCTGTTGTTGCAACAAGCATTGCAGACTTCCCCTTGAAGAGACCGGTATCGTATGCACTATTGGTAACCGGGTCAAACCCGAACCCAGGTGCCAGAACACGGTCAATCCAGCCTTTCATAATGGCAGGCATAGCCGTAAAATAAATAGGAAACTGAAAAATCAGAAGGTCAGCCCATTTTACTTTTTCCATCTCCTCCTTAATATCGGGTGAAAAGGCTCCTGTCTTTACTGCTTTTATAGCCTCCAGAAAAGGGTTGAAGACCTCAAGATTTTTCCTTTCTGGAAAGTCTGAAGGTTTCAGGACAGGATGAAATTTCATTGCGTACAGGTCAGAGAGCTTTACTTCGTGCCCCTTCTCCTGCAGGGCAGCAAGGGCTGTATCCTTTAAAGCGCCGTTAAAAGATTTCGGTTCCGGGTGTGCATAAACATAAAGAACTTTCATTTCATTCCCCCCAAATTCTATCCATAAAATTAATTTCCCGGAATAAAAATGTACGTTTGCCCTCTCCTTTGAGCCAGCAACAACGAAAAAAATATGCGTCTGAACAAGTGGAATCAACCAAAACATATATTGAGTTAAATTCCAAAAGTATGCCTTTTGCCTAACTCAACTAAGCGATATAAATGAGAAAAGGAGGAAAGAGTTGCCCTTGCATTTGTAAATTGGTTCTTTTAAACTTAGCATAGCATCTTTATTATTAATCAGTCAGCCTGAGCGCAGGTTTTTTGCCACTTGACCAAAATTGTTGCTCCGGTTTATTACCAACTGTTGCGCCGCTTGACCACGCCGTTGCTCGGGGTTTTCGCTCAAGCCTTTTTTCAAAAGGCTTGCGTTACAGAAGTCCTTTGGTGCTCTTTACCTCTTTACCCTCGACCTTTACAGCCCGTTTCATGGCATAGGCAAAAGCTTTGAAGAGTGCCTCGATCTTGTGATGGTCATTATCGCCATAGACACTTGCATGGATGGTAATTTTCGCATTTGAGGCAAGTGCTTCAAAGAAGTGTTTTACTAGCTGGGTACTGAATTGTCCAACCTGAGGCGCTGAAAACTCGGCGTTCAGGACGAGATAGCTGCGCCCGCCTATATCCAGGGCAACCTCGGCAAGGGCTTCGTCCATTGGGATTCTGGCTTCCCCAAAACGGGCAATTCCTGTCATATCTCCAAGCGCATCTGCAAGCACTTTTCCGAGGACTATCGCTGTGTCTTCTATCAGGTGATGCTCATCCACATACAGGTCGCCATCCGCATGCACCTTAAGGTCAAATTCCGCATGCTTAGCAAAAGAGATAAGCATATGGTCAAAAAACCCGATTCCTGTGTTGACATCGGCAATTCCTGTGCCATCAAGGTTCAGTTCAAGCTGGATGTCGGTTTCTTTTGTCTTGCGGGACATTCTGCCTGTTCTCATACAGCATCACATTCTCTTTAAATTTATAAAAGCTTTGTACCTTGTCTCACTCATGCAGAACTGCTTCAATTGCAGCCTCAAGCGTGAACCTGCCTGTATAGAGAGCACTGCCTATGACGACTCCTGCCGCCCCGATCTTCTTTAGAATCTTCAGATCTTGCAAAGAACTTACCCCTCCAGATGCGATTACGGGAATACTGACAGATTCGACAAGCTCTTTTGTAGGGGCAGGATTTATTCCCTGCATAAGGCCTTCAGTATCTATATTTGTAAAAAGCAAGCTGCCTGCGCCCAGTTCTTCAAACTTTCTGCCCATTTCCATGGGAGTATATGCACATTCTTCAGTCCAGCCTTTGATCGAGATTTTCCCATTTTTTGCATCCAAGGCAACAGTTATGCATTCATTTCCAAAGGCACTGGAAAGCCTTTTTACAAGTTCCGGGTTCTGAAGTGCAGCAGTTCCGAGAATAACCCTTGAGACCCCCAGTTGAAGAAGAGCAGATGCATCCTCAAAGCTTCTAATACCTCCTCCAACCTGAATCCGCACCCCTTTCTCCCGGCATGTGTGGACTATTTTCTCAATTATAGGAGCGTTTTTGCGTTTCCCTTCAATTGCTCCATCCAGATCTACAAGGTGCAAGGTCTTTGCTCCTTTTCGGACCCAGTCAAGGGCAACTTCAAGAGGATCATCGAGAGATACAATCTCACTGCCCGGAACTCCCTGAACAAGCTGAACGCACTTTCCACCCCGCATATCTACGGCAGGAATCACTTCAAAAACCATATAAACCAGCATCTCCGGCAAGTTTTGAGGAAATCTCCTTTGCTTATCTTTTCTTATTTTTCCACGCCTATTTCCCTTTCAGGGCATTATCCTCTCGATAGGTACGACAAGGATGTCCCGTGCACCAATTTTCTTTAACTTATTTACAATAGTAAAAATAAGGTCTGCGTCCACAACAGCATGAACTGCAAGAATGGATTCTTCGGACAATTTGCCGGGCTCAACCTTCATAACTGTTGGGCCTGACATCCCTGGCAGGACCTCTTTTACTGCTTCAAGGGAAGCCTCAGGAACATTCATCATAAGATAACGCCGCTGTTTCGCATTGAGCACACTTTCCAGTGCAGTTTTTATATCCAGGATTTTGTCTTTTGCTTTGAGGCTTTCCTTATTTGCAATCATGTAGACTGTGGAAGAAAAGACTGTATCAATAGCCTTTAAGTGGTTTATCAACAGAGTTGTTCCTGAACTTGAGATGTCCACAATAGCATCGGCAATTCCGACATGAGGGGTCATCTCACAGGCTCCGCTGACCTTTATGATTTCAACGTTAACTCCAAGCCTTTCAAAATACTGGCTTGTGATTCCCGGAAACTCGGTTGCAATCTTTTTGCCTTCAAGGTCCTGAGCTTTCTGGAGATCCGAATCTTCAGGGACAGCCAGAACAAGGCTCGCCTTTCCAAATTTCAGATCCAGAAGGGTTTCAACCTTTGCACCCCTTTCCATAATAAGATCCAATCCTGTAATACCGACATCTGCAGCTCCGTCCTGTACGTATTCAGGTATGTCAGCCGCCCTGGCAAAGAGGATATGGATATCTGGGTCTGGAGTTTTTGCAAAGAGTCTTCGACTTTCGGCTCCTCCACTGATTGGGAGCCCTGCATCCTTGAAAATGGAGATTGTGGGTTCGTAAAGGCGTCCTTTATTGGGTATTGCAATGCGAATCATCTATTATGTCCTCTATAAGTAATCAGTATGAAAACTTTTCCCGGGTGAACTTTTCCAAATAAAAGCGTTTATCCAGAATACTTCAGTATAATATAGACTTCACGGTAAGATCAGATAGAAGTTTTCCATTGAGAAAGGCAGATTCATAGATAAAAAGCCTGTTCATTATTAATTAATTCAAAGAGCAAAGCTGGTAACTTTTAAACAAACCTGGTAATTTTTAACTTGAAAAATAAAAAAGTAGTTTTAGGAGGGGATATATTACTTTCAGTAATTAGAATTTGGGAAAAATTATATAGTCCTAGCAATTTAATAGAAGCTAACTTTCGAGTCATATATAATATTCATGTATAAAATTATTAGTTTCATAACAGAGCAGGAATCAATTTAAACAGAGTGCTGACAGCAGCATACTGATGACATAACTAACCGAAAAATAATAAACCAATGACATCAACTTTTATCTAATAAAACTATTACCGATTTTGAAAAAAGAGGATTCAAATGGCCCGAAATATTAAAGTGGAAGAGCTCTTCCAGACCCCTATTGAGAAGCAGCGGATAGAGCTTGTAGAACGCAAAGGGATAGGGCATCCTGACAGCATATCGGACGGACTGGCTGAAGCCGTGAGTCGCGCACTATGCAGGGAATATATAAATAAATGTGGAACTGTACTTCACCATAACACTGACGAAACCCAAATTGTAGCCGGGAGGTCTAGCCCAAGGTTCGGGGGTGGAGAGGTCCTGCAGCCCATATACATACTGCTTGTGGGCAGGGCAACAAAGGAATTCGAAGGGGTTGAGCTTGCTACCGAGTCTGTCGCCCTTCAAGCTGCCAGAAAATATCTTAAGAATACCATTGTAAACATGGATCTCGAAAGAGATGTTATCATGGACTGCAAACTCGGGACAGGGTCATCAGACCTCAGGGACGTCTTCCAAAGGGACAGGGTTCCAGTTGCAAATGACACCTCGTTCGGGGTCGGACATGCTCCTTTTTCTGAGCTTGAAAATATTGTATACAACACCGAAAGACAACTGCTCACAGACCTTAAATCACGCATGCCTGCAATCGGAGAAGATACAAAGGTTATGGGGCTCAGGGATGGAGATGATATAACCCTTACAATTTGCAGCGGCATGATCGGGAGATACATTGACGACCTGGATAGCTATATAAACATGACCCAGGAAATGAAAACATATGTCGAGGAACTCGCGACTCGGTATACTGAACGTAATGTAAAGGTTTTCATTAATACCGGAGATAATCTGAAAACGAAATGTATCTTCCTCACAGTTACAGGTACCTCAGCTGAAATGGGAGATGACGGTTCTGTTGGGCGCGGAAACCGCTGTAACGGGCTGATCACGCCAAACAGGCCTATGAGCATGGAAGCAACAAGCGGGAAGAACCCTATTAACCATATAGGTAAAATCTACAACCTCCTCTCGAACCAGATGGCTCAAGATATTGTAAAGCAGGTTCCGGATATCCAGGATGTTTATATCAGGCTGCTTTCCCAGATAGGAAAACCAATTGACCAGCCGCTTGTTGCAAGTGCACAGATCATCCCGAAGGAAGGCACTTCTTTTGATAAGATCAAAGCCGAAGCCGAAGCTGTTATGGATGACTGGCTTTCCAATGTGACGAAGATTACCGAAATGGTAATTAAAGGAGAACTGAGCACTTTCTAAGTAAAGCATATGCTACTGAGAAGAACCTTCAGGTTCTTTTCATAAATCCTCGTTATAACTGTTGTACTCAATAAAAATACTTATTCTGAGGGGGATCCATTTTTTAGAGTTGAGGGTTATGGCATTAGCTCACTTATAGAAATTGCACAAAATTGAGGATATAGCCCGCACCTAGCGAAAAACATATATACCATCATCATATATGATTTGGTGCACTCTAGCAGTGCAGCACTGGATCAATATACATCGTCCCGCCTTAACTCAGTGGTAGAGTGCGCGGCTGTAGTTCGGCTCGTGCGGGTAAATTTACCCGTACATTTCCGCGCAGGCACCGCGATGTCCCCGGTTCGAGTCTGGGAGGCGGGACCTGAAACATTTACCAGAATCGAAAGATTTCGACGGGAACATTTATATATTAAAAAGGCATTTAAGATTTGCTCGCAACGCGAGTAAAAAACGACAACAAAAGAGACCGAAGTGTCCGGATAGTGTAGGGGCCTATCATGGAGCCCTGTCGAGGCTCCGACTCGGGTTCGAATCCCGGTCCGGACGTTTCTTTTTTTTGTTTTGTTAACTCTTTATATATTTTTAGAAATTTGTTTAATAAATCTGTTTAATATTCCTAATTTTAAAATTCAACATTAAAATATCCCTGATATAATCATCCTTTCAATTTATCCAGTAGAATTCAGTTCAAAGTTATGCTTCTAGACTTATTGTTTTTTCGTTGAGATCCATAAATTCATAATTCTGCAGCGGCAAAGATTAACTGTATTTTGCAAGCAAAGAAAGTAAAAGTGAGAGAATGCAGGATGAGAATTGAAGTTGTTACTCCTGACGATTCCGAGGAAAAATTAAACCATATACGTGAGAGATTAGAAGCCACCCGAGAAAGAATGGAGGTAGAAGCTCTCGCTTTTATTGAAGCTACCAAACAGTTTGTCTCTGAGTGGATTCAAAGAGAAATTGAAATGGCTGTGTGCTCTCCTGAGAGCTCAGCTTTTCCTGAGAATCTAAGATTCGATAATGTGAAACCCGATAAATCAAAATTAGATCCGAACGAGCTGTCCCTCAAAGTTTCAGATATTGTGAAAATTCATCTCAACCGCGACGATTACTGGATTCATAGAAATGCCCTGATTCAGCCGGACATTTCCAGGGATTACATGGAATTTAAAAAAGAGAAAATTCGAAAGCAGCTGATCTCAAGCATTCGATTAATACTTGGTTGCGCCACAGAAGTTTTCTGGAAACTGAGAGAAGAGGAGCCTGAACAAGAAGGATGGGTAAAAGAGAGAGGAAAAAGAAAGTATGTATGTTTTCTCAGATTATCGGATGAGATGACAGCTTCCCTTGATCGCTATTTTGAGTTGTGTGAGGAGTTTTTTATTCTGAATCATGAAATGAAGCAGGAAATGTTAAAAGTAGAAGGAAAAAACCCTGACGACAAGACCTTTATGCACAGAAGCTAAAAATACCTTGCATGACAGAACCAGAATTCAGCATAAAAAATGCCCTTGAAGAAGCAAGAACTGATGCGTATCTTATGACAGGGAACTTACATAATTCCGATATTTACTACGTGACCCATTTCCTGGCTTCCGACGATTTCGCGTACCTGCAAACAGAATCAGGCGAAGAGATACTTTTGATCTCGGACATGGAAAAAGGAAGAGCAGAAATCGAATCGAGAGTTTCAGTAATAAAAACTTTGCAGGATCTGGGCTATCGGGAGAAGATGAAGGAAAAAAAAGATTCCTCTATCGCTTATGCAGCCTGTATATCCGAACTGCTTGCAGGAGAAAGGATTAAGAAAGCTGCAGTACCTTACGATTTTCCAACATTCTACACAAATTTCCTGACTGAAGCAGGTTTTACCATAGTGCCTATAAAAAGCCCGTTCAGAAAAATGAGAAGCTTGAAAAAACCGGAAGAAGTTGAAGCCATAAAGTATGCCCAGATGGCTGGAGAAAAGGCTATGGAAGCTGCAATAGCCCTGATAGCAGGAGCAGAAGAGAGAGAAGGTTTACTCTATCACAATGGTGAGGTGCTGACAGGGGCTAAAGTGCTCTCAGTCATAGATCATACCCTGCTTGATTACAGGTGTGAAGCCGAAGAGACCATTGTCTCGTGTGGCAAGGATACGGCAAACCCGCACGGTACTACAGACGGTCCGTTGAAGGCAAATGCCCCGATTATCCTTGATATTTTCCCTCGAAGCAAGAAAAAACGCTATTTTGCAGATATGACCCGTACAGTTTTGTATGGAGAAGCTTCAGAAGAACTCAAAAAAATGTACGAAACCGTGCTTGCAGCACAGAAAAAAGCGTTTGAGATGGTCAAACCGGGAGTGAAGGTAGCCGATGTGCATAATGCCGTCTGCGACCTCTTTGAAGAGCATGGTTACGATACATACAAAAGCGGATCAAAGGTCGGGTTTATCCATTCGACAGGACATGGGGTTGGGCTCGATATACATGAGCTTCCATCGGTAGGAGAAAACGAGGCTCTACTTGAGGCAGGCAATGTAATTACTATCGAACCTGGGCTGTACTATCCTGAAATCGGAGGAATACGACTCGAAGATATGGTTCTGGTTACTGAAAATGGATGTCAGAACCTTACAGGGCTAGAAAAGAGATTTGTATTATAACAAATTTACAATTTAAAGATATTATTTTGCTTATTATTCCATTTATATCCGTTTGAGAATATGAACCAGCTCAAACGGGATCATTTATAAGGTCTCAGTAAGGTTCAGTAAGGTTGCAGTAATTTCAGTGATCCAGGTACTTCTTGTACGTTCTAATAAGGTTGTAATAAGATCACTTAATAATTCCAGTAATTTCAGTAAAATCAGTAAAATTCAGTAAATCCAGTAAAATCCCAATAAATTATCCTATAAGGGGTTAATATGACCGATAATGTGCACAATAAGCAAGAGATTCTTGAGAAATACAGGGAAGCAGGCAGGATCCTGAAAATTGTCAGGGATGAAGCCGTAGAGATGATCAGGGTAGGAAACACTCTGCTGCAAGTTGCAGAATTTGTTGAAAATCGGACTATAGAGCTTGGGGGCAAGCCTGCTTTTCCTTGTAATATCTCAAGAAATCAGGAGGCTGCACATGCAACCCCCAAGGCAGGAGATACCGATATTTTTGGAAAAGATATGGTCAAACTGGACCTAGGAGTCCATGTTGATGGGTATATTGCAGATTCGGCTGTAACTGTCGACCTATCAGGAAATCCCGATATCTTAAAAGCTGCAGAGGATGCTCTTGCTGCAGCTATTGACCTTGCAAAACCAGGGGTTACAACAGGAGAACTCGGAGCTGCAATAGAGGAAAGTATTCGCAGCTATAACCTGAACCCGATAACGAACCTGACAGGTCATGGGCTTTCCCAGTATGAGGCTCACGACGGACCTGTCGTACCTAACCGGCGTGTGGAAGGAGGAGCAGTTCTAAGAGAAGGAGACGTGCTTGCGATTGAGCCCTTTGCAACGAATGGAGCAGGCTCTGTCCATGACGGAAACTGGGCAGAGATATACAGCCTGATAAGAAAAAAGCCGGTCCGTATGCCCGCAGTCAGAAATGTCCTGAAACAGATTGAAGAATACAGGGAATTACCTTTTGCAAAGCGCTGGCTTGAGTCTGATAGACTGGAATTCGCCCTGATCCAGCTTGAAAAGGCTGGAATTCTTCACTCCTATCCCGTGCTTCTTGAGAGCGCAGGTGGGCTTGTAGCCCAGGCTGAACATACTATAATAATAACCCAGGACGGCTGCGAAGTCATAACAAAGTAAATCTTGGAAGATAAAGTAAAAATGAAGATGAAGTCACATAGAATCTGAAAGTAAAGGAAAAATGGGATAAAGAGAAAACTTAATAAAAATGAGAAATAAGAGAAAGAATATAAAGGTAATATAAAGGTTAAAAAGTAAAAAAACTAAAGAAGATATGAGTTGAAAGCCTTGAGAGCATATATTTTTTCTCTAACCGCTTTTTTGTTAATATCTTCCTTAATATCAGCTTTTCTGGCAGAACCCTGTGCTGCTGCTCTTGCATCCAGCAATAACATCACACTGGAAAGGAATGGAATGACCTGGGAGTACCATGAACAAATTGCAGGCAATAAAGCCATCCTTTTCAGAAATTTCATAGACATGCAAGCTGGAAATAATGATAACTTTGTCAATGCATGGGAGATCCAGAAAGCAGAAAATATTCTCAGAAATCGGGCAAGAGAGGTATTAAAAACCAAACCTGATGTGAAACTTAATGATAGTTCAGAACTGGTTAAAGTTACAGATGTTGATTTCTGGCTCTCAGAAGAAGCTCTGGGCAAAGTTGAAAAAAACTCGTCAATTACTAATTCTGCCCTTGTAAGTTATACTTTCGAGAAAGAGGTAGGGGAGGGCACACGTGTCTGGTTTATGGGCGCTCCAAACTCCAGTGTTACAATAACTTTGCCTGCGGGTCTCAAAGTAGAAAGGATCGAGGGGCTGGATAACAAAAGTCAGAATTTTGAAAATAACCTTACAGTGCTTAGAGGCAACTTCAGCTCACAAAAGAATATAACCCTCTGGATTTTGGATGAAAGCTCTAAAGCCATATTAGAGGACAGAAAAGGAAGCGCAGAGCAGAGTACAGGAAAAGAAGACCAAGACAATAAAAATAAAACCGGAACTGCTGGAGAAACCGTAAAATCCTGGAAACTCTTTGGATCTTCCAAAGACAACTTTGCGTGGTTTTGTTCAAGTCCAAAAAGTTAATCTGGCTTGAAATTTATTCTGAAAAATATGCTTATCGAACAGATTCGGCTTGATAATGGGTGTGCTCTTGGTCTCAGCTTTGAGATGCAAAAATACCCTCTTCTGGTTATAAGAGCAGAAAAAGGCTTCCTGATGTGCGGATACCTGAATATAAATGCTGCAGAGACACTTGGGGACACAGCAGCGAAAGTAAAAGGCGTACAGAGTTTTGAAGATATGCTTAAAGCCCAGGTCGTTGAAGTAACCCGGTTTGCCAGAGAACTTGGAATAGAACCCGGAATGACTGGCAAAGAAGCTCTAGAAAAAATGTTTTAAGGAAAATAATATTCTAAGGAAATAAGATTTTAAAAAATAGTGTTTTAAGAAAGATTACTTTTGACTCAACCCATTCAGGTAGAGCTTCAAGAGCTACCACTTTATTTCGCAGAATATATTTTAACGTGAATGTTTACACTCTTTTGGCACTTCAAAAATCCTGAAACTTATTTATAATTTACTTTATAATAATTTACTTTATTGTAGTTACTTTTAATAACTACTCTCACATTTCACTCAGGGCATTTTACATTTATATCATCACTGCATGTTACTAATGCTAGTCGAATTATAACCATCAACATATTCTGGATCACTAATGTTATACGCTTTTGAGCTCTCTGGAGAACATGAAGAACTGCCTGCTGCCGAAGTCTTTGCCTGTCTCAAAATCGAGGGGCTTGATTTCCGGCCTCACACATCAATTGACCAGTGCCTTGTAGTGGAGATAGCCGGCAATGCAGAAAATGTGGAAAAAATCCTCACTGGTACGATAACCGACAGGCTAGCAATGACCCACCATATCCTGAAAGTTGTAGGAATTACTGAAAATACTCCGGACGCAATCCTGAAACTTGCAGAAGCCTTTGATTCGTCAGGCTATATAAAAGAAGGACAGAGCTTTGTGGTCAGAGCGAAGCGAATCAAACATCATGTGGATTTTCCGGGGGAATTTCTGGAACGGAAGATCGGAGGATGCATTTACAGGAAAGGCTTCAGGGCAAACCTGAAAAACCCTGACGTGGAATTCAGGGTAATTCTGAGTGAAAAGGCTGTGCTCGGAACCCTTCTCTCCTCTATCGATAGAAGTGCCTATGAAGCCAGAACTCCCCAGAATAAACCTTTTTTCCATCCTGGTGTGCTTATGCCGAGAGTTGCACGTGCCCTCATAAACCTGTCAGGAATAAAGTCCGGTGGACTTATTCTGGATCCCTTTTGCGGCACTGCAGGGATTCTTATTGAAGCAGGGCTTGTGGGAGCAAGGGTTATAGGAATCGATGCCCAGGAAAAGCTGGTTATGGGTGCCCGCATGAACCTTGAAGCCTTCAAACTGGATTACGCCCTGATGGAAGGAGATGCCTGCAGGATGCCGCTTAAAGAAGCCACAATAGATGCAGTTGTTACAGACCCTCCATACGGCAGATCGGCAGCAATCCTTGCCGAATCTCTGGAAGGACTTTATTCCTGCGCCCTTGAAGAAATCGAGCGTGTACTTAAGCCTGGAGGTATTGCAGTTGTAGTCTCGGATAAACCTGCATCGGAATATGGGGAAAAAGTAGGGCTTAAGGTTCTTAATATCTATGCTCAGAGAGTTCATAGAAGCCTTACCCGGATTATAACCATCTTTCAGAAAGACAATTTTTCAGAAGAATTGAAGAATGAAAATAAAAGCCGAGAGTAAACGAGAAGTGAGAAGACCGAGAGTAAATGAGAAGTGAGAAAAACGAGAGTAAATGAGAAGTGAGAATAAAGGATGAAATTAAAAAATAGGACTTTAAAAAATAGGACTTGCGCACTTGAAGTACAAAATCAAACACATTAGACATTGCAGTCTAATGTGTTTTTAAAAATGCTGAAGGTTAAAAGCATATTGATTTATTGATCCAATTGAGTAATTCCTAAAAAAATTAAAGTAGAAATTTACTCGTGAGAGATCAGTTCTTCCAGTACTTCTGCCATAACCCTGTGCCTGAGGATATGCTTCTGGTTCAGCTCGCTTGCTCTCCTGATAGAATAATTGTCTTCAATCCATCCCATTTCCTCATTATAGTTCACTTTCAGAAGAGTCAATCCATAGGCAGGAGCCGGTTCAATCCCTTCTTCATAAATATCCGGATTAAGCATCTGGAGCAGCCAGTCGTTGTCACGTACCCCTTTTCCTATCATGGAAAGGGCGGTTACGATTTTCCGGACCATATTCCAGAGAAAACTATTTCCAACAACATCGATCTTTATAAGATCTCCATCTACGCGGACATTGATCCTTTCTATGGTTCGAATTGTACTTTTTTCTCCGTTGGTTCGAGAAAAATTTTCAAAATCATGGGTGCCCAGCAGCAATTTCGAAGCTTCCCGAATTCTGGAAATATCGTACTCTTTCCCAACCATCACGTATCGGTAATGTCTGGAAACTGCATCTCTCCTGGCATCAAAGCTCCGGGGCACTTCCGCGTGAGCCCATGCCCAGATTGTCGGAGGGAGCTCGGAATTTATGATCCTTGGGATTGCCAGTTCCGGCTTGTCCGTATCAAAAGCAACAACCTGTTCAAGGGCATGAACCCCGGCATCAGTCCTGCCTGCGCAGGTGTAATTCGCAGATTTAGGGCTTTCTATAATCCCGAGATTCCGGAGAGCCTTGAAGAGTGCTCCCTCTACGGTCTCGACGTTGGGCTGGAGCTGGGAGCCGTGAAACCCGGTGCCTATGTATGCAAGTTTTAAAGCGACTCTCATAAGAATCTCTACCTGACTTTCTTCTTATAATAGACTTCTTTTACAATCAGCACGACTACTATAAAAAGACATCCAAAAAAGAACCAGACTCCGGGGTGAAGAGAAAGCGTATCATAAAGCCCGTAAACGCCTGCGTTAGGTAACCCTTCAGGCGGGATAGAGGGAATTCCCTGGACAGAATCCAAACCATCTGACATGGATACGGGAACTTCAGCAACTTCCTCAATTGGGCGGGTTTCCAGTCCGGAAGAGATATTTCCTGTCCCAGATTCCAGAGCCCTTGAACTTGCATTTAAGGCTCCATTTTCGGGTATTTGCCGGTCGATAGCTATTTTAGGGCTTATATTGCTACTTTCATTTACTTCCATAGCTGTATGATCCAGAGAAGGTTCACTGGGTACCTCCATTGTCCCCATTATTAGAGGTGCAGTCGCATCAATGACCCTCTTTGCCTGCATATACGCTGAAAAATACTCTATCCCTGCAGCTGCAAAGAAGGCAGCTCCTACTACCCCGATGTATTTTTGAAGCAGGCTTATTATAGAGAGCCTGTCAATAGGGCTTTTCGAAGGGACGAGCACAATCAGTTTTTCCACTGATTCATATATCTTTATTTGTCGTCCTTTCTGACTCCATTTTATTTGTTTTACTTTTATAAGACCGGATTCAACAAGAGAGTCAAGATTATACTTGACAGTAGTAAGGGGAAGCTTCAATTCCTCTGCAATTTTGGTTGCAGACATGCTTTCTTTCCCGAGTAACTCCAGGATTTTTAATGATGTTTCATTGGAAAGAACTTGAGTTATTTTTCTAGATTCCCCATTTACCGGGAGAACAAGTATCCTGCCTCCCTGCTCAACCGTATCTAACCCCTGTGGGGGTTCCCTCGCATCCGTCAAATCGTTTTGATTTTCAAGCCCATCCATAAAGCCCATCCATAATTACTTCCTTGATTAAAAATTTACCTATTTTTTTAATCAGTACATACTCTAGTTTATGTGAATCTTAATATAAACTTTTATTTTGTATATAATTATACATGCGCCACTATGTTTATATATAGAATCTGGACCTTAAACTTAAATATAAGATTGTGTATTCTAATCTAAATTTTCGCTGGTACCAATCATGATAACAAAACAGCAGATTCTGGAATTTCTGAAAGATTACGATTTAGAAAACATCACAATTGCGACAGTCTGTTCTCACTCAAGCCTTCAAATCTTTGATGGAGCTCGAAAAGAAGGCTTCAGAACTCTGGGAATCTGCGTTGGCAAACCTCCCAAGTTTTATGAAGCTTTTCCCAAAGCAAAACCTGATGAGTACCTTATTGTCGATAACTATGCCGATATAATGAATAAGGCTGAGGAACTCAGAAAGAAAAACACTATTATTATTCCACATGGCTCATTCGTTGCTTATCTCGGCACGGAAAATTTTGCAGAGCTGACTGTGCCTACTTTCGGAAACCGGGCTGTGCTCGAATGGGAGTCGGACAGGAACAAAGAGCGGGAGTGGCTACTTGGAGCAGGTATCCACATGCCCAAGAAAATTGACGACCCTCGCGATATCAATGGACCTGTAATGGTTAAGTATGACGGAGCAAAGGGCGGAAAAGGTTTCTTCGTCGCAAAAACTTATGAGGAATTCAATGAACTCATAGACCGCTCCCAGAAATATACAATTCAGGAATTCATTACTGGAACCCGCTATTACCTGCATTATTTCTACTCACCTATCAGAAACGAAGGATACACTTTAAGCAAGGGCAGCCTTGAACTACTTAGCATGGACCGCAGGGTAGAATCCAATGCCGATGAGATCTTCAGGCTGGGCTCACCCAAAGAGCTCATAGAAGCAGGCATTCGCCCGACATACGTGGTCACAGGGAACGCACCCCTTGTAGCAAGAGAATCCCTACTACCCCTCATCTTCTCTCTCGGAGAACGGGTAGTTGAAGAATCCCTGGATCTTTTTGGAGGGATGATAGGAGCTTTCTGCCTTGAGACGGTCTTTACAGATGAACTTGAGATTAAGGTCTTTGAGATCTCGGCTAGAATTGTTGCAGGAACAAACCTTTACATTTCAGGCTCACCTTATTCGGATCTGATGGAAGAAAACCTCTCAACTGGAAGGAGAATCGCTCGGGAAATCAAAATAGCTATCGAGACCAACCAGCTGGATCAGATAATATCCTGAACAAATACCCTGAACACAAGAGTTTTTCACAAACCTTCTCAAAGCCTTTTGAGAAAAGGTTTTTGATCAAACTTTTTTCTAAAAAGCTTGCGATCAAGCTTTTTTCGTAAAAGGGTTGTAGCACAACGGTTTCAATTCAATAGTTTTTAATCAGATCGTAAGGGTTTAAAAGTTTAGTTTTATTTTATTACTTCAAAACAAATTATTTTAAATAGTTTTCAGTCCGATACTGTCTGATGCAGAAAGTCGAAAACAAACAGCTCAGACCTACTTTTGGGGGGAAGGTTGCCGGGACTTTGCATGTGCTCGGAAATGAAGAGAATCCCGGAAAAGGTTTGCTCTCCATTGGAAATTACATGGCACTGGATCATTCCAGAGGGGCTGCCGTTTATCTCGATGCCTTGAAACCTCATGTTGTTTTGATCTGCGGTAAAAGAGGGTATGGGAAATCCTACACTATGGGCTGCTTACTTGAAGAACTTTCTCTTCTTGAGCCGGATATTAAGAGAAGGCTTGCATCCTTTGTTATTGATACCATGGGAATTTTCTGGACAATGAACTACCCAAATACGTTTGAAGCCCCAACGCTGAAAAACTGGAATTGTGCTCCTGTTGGGCTTGAGGCTGAGATTTTTGTGCCTGAAGGGAAGGTTGAGGCTTACAGGAAACGGAATATTAATGTAAAGCCCTTTTCCATTCCGGTGAGAGAACTTTCAGGAAACCAGTGGTGCAGGATTTTTAATATAGAGGAGGTTTCTCCCCCTGGAATTCTTCTGTTAAGGGCAGTCGAATCTCTCAGAGAAAGAGGAGATACATACTCTTTTGAGGAAATCCTCAGCGAGATAGCCAGGGACACACGCTCGGATGAGGCTTCGAAAGGGGCTGTAGAGAATTACTTCAGGGCAGTAAATTCCTGGGGGCTTTTCTCAAAAGAGGGGACATCACTATCAGCACTTGTATCAGGCGGGAAGACAACTATTCTTGATGTGAGTACACTTGAAAATGAAAACGTCTGTGCAGCAACAGTGTCAATTCTTGCGGGTAAGCTGTATGAGGCAAGACTTGAGGCAAGAAGAGCCTACGAAAAGAAGCTCATGGGAGAAAAATCCTTTGAGGAAGAGTTTCCCATGGTCTGGCTCTTTATAGATGAGGCTCATATTTTCGTACCTGCAAAGACTGAGGGGCTTGCCTCGAAAGTACTTATTAACCGCTGTCTCAGGCAGGGCAGACAGCCTGGACTCTCCCTGGTTCTGGCAACGCAGAGACCTGCAAGCCTGCATCCTGATGTCGTTTCCCAGAGTGATCTTCTTATCTGCCACAGACTCACGGCAAGTGATGATATTCTGGCTCTTGAGGCGTCGCGTCCTCTTTATATGCAGGAAAGCATTCAGGCTTACCTTAAGAAGATGGGGAGCGAAAGAGGGGCTGCTCTGATTGTGGATGACCATTCCGAGTCAGTTCATCTTGTACGCATCCGTCCGAGGTTAAGCTGGCACGGAGGAGGAGAACCGAATGCTCTTGAGCCTTATTACGAGGAAGAAAGCAGTGAAAATTCAAACCAGCAATAAAGATACTGGTTCCTGAAGGTTTTTCAGGAAACTCAGGAATGAAAAGATGAAAATTGTTAACCAGCTTTTATATAATGTCAGAAAATAATTTAAATATTACCTGTGATACTTCAACCCTGTGAATACAGCTAAGTGCAAGCTGTAAGAATTCTAATATAGCAGCATTTAATTGCAGCAAACGATCGGTGATGATATGAAAGGAAGAGCCTGGAAGTTCGGAGATGACGTGGATACCGATGCAATAATTCCTGGAAGGTACCTGATTTACAATACCCCTGAAGAGCTTGCAAAGTACACGTTTGAAGGCGTGCGCCCCGAATTTGCAAAAAACGTGCACGAAAATGACATCGTGGTCGCAGGAAGCAATTTTGGTTGCGGTTCATCACGCGAACACGCACCCCTTGCCCTGAAAGGAGCAAAGGTAGCCTGTGTAATTGCAAAGTCTTTTGCAAGGATATTTTTCAGGAATGCAATAAATATCGGACTCCCTGTCCTGGAATGCCCTGACACTGACAAAATCGATGACGGAGATGAACTTGAAGTAGACCTTGCGACAGGAGTTATTATAAACAAAACAAAAGGTGAGACTTACCAGGCGACCCCTCTCCCTGATTTCGTACGCGAAATCGTAGATGAAGGAGGGCTTATAGAATATGCCAGGAAACTGGTCACCGAGCGCTCAAAAACAGAAAATTAGTCCTGAGACACACCTGTCCGTATTTGACAGCTCGCGGTAAAATGGCAGTTTTACCCGAAAATTTTAAAGGAGTGAAAGTATGACGCAGTATAAGATTCCGGTTCTCCCAGGAGACGGGATAGGCCCAGAAATTATCGCCGAAGGCAGAAAAGTTATAGACGCCGCTGGTGAAAGATTCGGTTTTGATGTAGAATGGATTGAATACCCGCATGGGGCAGATCACTACCTTGAAACAGGTGAACTGATTTCAGAAGAAACCTTAAAGGAATTATCCAGATATCCTGCCATTTACCTTGGTTCCATTGGAGACCCCAGAGTTGCCCCCGGAATTCTTGAGAAAGGAATCTTATTAACTGCACGCTTCTACTTTGACCAGTACATTAACCTCCGCCCCATAAAACTCCTTGATGGAGTCTGGACCCCTATCAAGGATAAAACCTCAAAAGACATCGACTTCGTGGTTGTCAGAGAAAACACCGAAGACTTCTACATAGGAATTGGCGGCAGGGCAAAAAAAGGAGAGAGCAAAGATCTCCTTGAAGTCAGGCGAACACTCTATTCCGCAAAATTCGGGCTTGATATCGAGACAGACAGCGAAGAAATAGGATACCAGATAGGTTTGATCTCCAAAGAAGGCACGAGAAGAGTTATCGAGTATGCCTTTGACCTTGCTGGAAAACGTAAAAAACACGTTTCGTCCGTTGACAAGGCAAACGTACTTTCCGACATTTACGGCTTCTGGAGAGAGGAATTCAATGAGGTTTCCGCAAAATATCCCGATATTACCACAGATTTCAACTTTGTTGACGCCATAACCATGTGGTTTGTGAAAAACCCGGAATGGTTTGATGTGGTCGTAACTCCTAATATGTTCGGAGATATAATTACAGACCTTGGAGCCATGATCCAGGGCGGCCTTGGGCTTGCTCCCGGCGGAAATATCAACCCAACAGGCACAAGCATGTTTGAGCCTATTCACGGTTCAGCTCCGAAATATAAGGGCCAGAATAAAGTCAACCCGATTGCCACAATCTGGGCAGGTGCCATGCTAATAGAACAGCTTGGAGAGAAAGAAGCCTCAGATATGATAGTAAGCGCAATCCAGAAAAATATCCTGGACGGCAAAGTTAGAACCTACGACATGGGCGGCAGGAGTAGCACCTCGGATGTCGGGGATGATATTGCAAGGAGAATAAAGGAAGAATAATTCAAAATCTTCCTATTCTGTATCTTTTTTTAACTAATTTCTGATTAAAGAGAACTTCCAGAATAAAAACTCGCCCAAGAGTTCATTTTGTTTCTCGTAGCTTATTTTCAGGAAAACTCCTGCATGGAAGAATTTCATATTTAAAGATCCCGTTTCTACAGCAGGGTCGTCCTCCGTTATTTTCTGGTTTCTTCATTTTGCTGAAAATTCCGATTCCTTTTACATCGATATCGTCAATCCCAGGACTCATTATTGGGATTCTCATGTAATTTATTTAACTATTAACAATATTCCGCTCTAAAAGTTCTATTTTTACTCAAGCACTGGATATATCTTTTAAATAAATTATATCATGGCATACTCTATTAATTAAATTCCTGTCATGGCTTACGACCAGTACTCCAATATTAAGCTCCTCAACTATACCCAAAAGTACATTCCAGATCTGAGCCTGAGTAATAGCGTCTACCATTGTAGTTATTTCATCGGCAATTAAAAACCTGGTTTTAGGGCTTAAAGCCCGGGCAAGAGCGAATCTCTGGAGTTCGCCTCCGGAAAGCTCATTTGGCCATCGATTAAGCCAGCTCTTTTTTATCCCGAATGAGTCTAAAATATCCTGTGAAACGGTATGCCCTTCATTTAAGATATCTTTCATTTTCCATTTGGGATTTACAGCCTTTTCCGGATGCTGGAAGATAAGTTGAACCGGGTTATAGCCTTTTGCCGGGAGAGGTTTTCCATCTAGACTCACTTTTCCCTTATACCTGGTTTCATAGCCAGCTAATATCTTACATAAGGTTGATTTTCCGCTTCCGCTATCTCCAACCAGTCCCATTATTTCTCCACTGCCTAAAGAAATATTAACATCTTTTAAAATTAAATTATCTTTTTTGTATCCGAAAGTGATATTTTCGCCTTTAAGATACATTGTTGCACCTCACCACTCCTCCATTGACCTGCCTAAGCTCAGGGATACCCTGAGAGCATAGAGCTTTCTTTTTGGAACATCTTTCATAAAAGATGCATCCATCAAAGACTTCATCTTGCATTGGTTGATGACCTTTAATTACCTGGAAGTTATTCTGGGGAAGTGCGTTCCAGAGTGCACGGGTGTATGGATGCCTCAGGTTTTCACCATTATTCTTAAAATCCTCAACATTAGCTACCTCCAAAACAGTGCCAGCGTAGAATACTGCAATCTTATGAGAGACTTTTAATGCAGCCTCTATATCATGAGTTATGAGTATCACTGCACAGCCTCTATCTGCCATGTCTTTTAGGTAACTCAGGGTCTCATTCAGGGTTTTCTCATCTAACCCCGGTGTCGGCTCATCTGCAATTATAAGTTTTGAGGAGCGTATTACGGCAGTGGAGACAAGAACTCTTCGAATCATCCCTCCTGAGAGCTCGTGAGGGAGCATTCCTTCAACTTCCGATTTTAAATTATACCTTTGAAAGATCTCTCTCAGGAGTTTCCTCATTAAGCCCTTATCTTTCTTCTCAACGCACCCTATCACCTGATCGGAAATTTTCATTAAAGGATCAAGATAGGTTGTAGCCTGCGGAATCAGGGCTATTTCTTTACCTCTTAATGCTTCCTTTCTTTCCTGGGTAAGCTCTTCGCCATCGTATTCTATTTTACCACTGAGTTTTGCATTTGAAGGCAAAATTCCTAAAATCGAGTGAGCCAGAAGACTTTTACCGGACCCGCTTGATCCAACAACAGCCAGGATCTCGCCTCTATAAGCCTGTATACTTAAATTAGAGATCACTTTCAACTCTGTTTGTCTAAGTCCCGAAGTATATTGAGTGAATGAAAGTGAAAGATCCTCTACATTTAATAAAACCTCAGCTTTTCTCTTTTTCCCATCAACTGTCTTAAATGCAGTAACTGGCTCTGCTTTAGTCCTTAGTTCAACTTTATTTCCCATATTTCACACCCTCTAAACATAACTAAAATATTTTTTATTCGTGAGCTTTTTTCGGATTCATTAACTTACCCAAATTTTCTCCAATCAAATCAAATGCCAGGACTACAATTAGCAGGGATAATCCTGGGAAAAATGCGAGCCACCAGTATCCTGCTGAGAGGTATCGCATAGATTCTGATAGGATTATACCGATTGCAGGCTCGTGCGGTGAAAGTCCGAAACCCAGAAATGTTACCGAGGCTTCGTGTAAAATCGCATGTGGGAACATTAAAATCGTGCCTAGAAGTATCTGTGGAATCAGATGTGGCAGGATGTGTTTTCTAGCTATCCACCACTTTGACCTGCCAAGATTCCTGGAGATATGAATGTACTCCTGGGTTTTCAGTTGCTTGATTTCTGCTCTTACGACCCTTGTTAAGCTCGGCCAGTGGGTTAATGCAACTCCGATGATAACTCCTGTTGCTCCTCCACCAATCCCAATGGAAATGAGAATTATCAAAAGAAGATGAGGAATTGAAAGAAACAGGTCTACCAGCCAGGATACAAAAGCGTCTGCTGTCTTTCCTGCACTTGAAAGTAAGCCTAAAATTAAAGTAAGCACTGTACTAATAGCGGAAGCAAAGCCTCCAACCAGTATACTTAGACCCAGCCCCTCAAGGGTTCTTACGAACATATCTCTTCCCATCCAGTCCGTTCCGAATGGATGCTCCAGAGAGGGGGCAAGATTTTTTGCACCAAAATTAGTCTGTAATGCTTCCCCATCCAGATATATGCTGGAAATTACAATTGCAAGTAATAAAAGTGAAGTTGAACCTATAATTAAGAGGGTTTTCTGTCTCAGGTTTAATCCTCGGAATAATCCGCTGTTAACTGTTACAACAGCAGTACTCATATCGATGCCTCCTGCTGCTTTATCCTTGGATCAATGAATTCATAGATAATATCAGCAATCAGATTCCCAAAGAAAACAAATATAGCACTGAAAATTACTATTCCCAGGAGCAGAGGCACATCAGACCGTAATCCTGCAGCTACTGCAGCCTGCCCGATTCCGGGATATGAGAAAACCTGTTCAACAAGGACTGTCCCTCCGAATAATTCACTGAAACTTAAAAACTGCAGGGTAATTGCTGGAAATGCGACATTCCGGACCCCATGCCTTAATACCAGATCCAGTCCTTTTTCGCCTCTTGCTTTTGCAAATAATACGTAGTCGCTGGACAGGACTTCTATTAATTTTTCTCGAGTGAACATTGTAATTTTGGCAATGTCCAGTAAACTCAAAGTCAGTGCAGGGAGAATTAAACGCTCAAGCCAGTCAAAAAAGGTCACATCTTCAGCTCTAACACCTATAGGCACACTTAACCCTATTGGGAACCAGCCAAGATATACTGAAAAGATCATCAGAAACACCAGTGCCAGCCAGAAAGTCGGTGCAGCAGCCAGAGTGTAACAATAAGTTTTTATCGCCTTATCTACCCAGGTTCCCTGTTTCGCACCCGCTACTATTCCTAAAATAAAACCCAGGATTCCTGCAAAAAGCCATGAGACTCCCATTAAAACAAGGGAAGCTGTAAATCTTTCTTTAATGACATCAATTACAGGCACTCTATAAATCAATGAAGTTCCGAAATCACCTTTGATAATATCTCCAGCCCAGTTCAGAAATTTTTCCTGTGGAGGCGTGTTAACCCCCCAGTACTCTTCAAGTTTGGCTTTGTGCTCTGGAGTTACAGGCATTTCGCCAATATAAGCTCTAACAGGATCTATAGGTGAATATTGAATAAGCATGAAACTTGCAAAACAGACAAAAACCAAGAGGCTTATCAACCTGAAGGTTTTTTTCCCTATAAAACCCACTATTTTCTCATTATTTGACACGTTATTCCCTCGTACATTAACTGTTACAATGAAGGCTCTTTTATCATGACTACAGAACTATGAATGGTTTTCAGAGACTTTCAGAAGCTCCCGTATCATTTCAAACCATCATTGGATTAAATCTGACAAAGACGATGTTTTACCATCCCACTGGATTATTTTTCCCCAGATTTCCACCTTGAAATAAGAAAAATGGTAGAAATGAGTGATATCTGTACATTATAGATACAGGCTCAACCACTCATTCCAAGGTCGGGTTGGCTGGGTCTACCCTTTTCCACTCATAGATATTTCCTAGAATATCAGATCCTGCGTTTTTTTGAGGAGTTCCTATATCCAGAGTCTCATCTATCATATAGAGATAGTCAGTTGTCACCAGCCAGAGCCAGGGTGCATCTCCCGCAGGCCCAAAACCCGTATTTCCATCGTATGCAGCTAACTGCCAGTATTTTATAGCCTCATCTTGATCTTCCGATTTTAAAGCTGCCTCCAGATATCCATCTACAACAGGATTACTGTAAAGTCCCGGATTTCTGTATGTATCATCTGGCTCTTTGCTGTGGTATTGCAGGTATAAGGTATGGGTATCGATATTGCTGAAAGCGTATAAGACAGCTGAATTGTATTGATTGGCATATATTTCATCCCAGCTTGCGCCTACAAGGTCTATTTTTATACCTAATTTTCTGGCTTGTTCGCTTACAGCTACAGACAGAGCCTGCCTTATCGGGTCATCGGAAGAATAGTACAGTTTAAACTGTGCTTTAGTTCCGTTCTTTTCTCGAATTCCATCGCCGTCAGTGTCTTTCCATCCCGCATTCTCCAATATTTTTTTGGCTTCTTCGGGATTTGAGTCATTAATTCTGGCTTCGGGGTTTCCATATTCCCGTTGATCTACTCCAGTATATTCTACGTCTCCTTTTCCAGAGAGTACTCCTTCAAGCAGGGCTTTTCTATCTATACCTATGTTCAAAGCTTTTCGAATTGCTATATCGGCTGTTACATTATTGCCTATGGGATCTCCCTTGAGGCTCTTTTCACCGGTGTCATTCTGCATTGGGAACGAAACTCCCAGTGCTCTTGATGCCGGGAGAGCTACTAATCTATATCCGTCTATAGTCTGATTTGCATGGCTAATTTCGATCTCGGCTATATCCACTTCACCAGACTTTGCGGCTGCAAATGCAGTATCTTTATCCAGAAACAGCATGGTTATTTTTTTGAAATACGGTTTTTCTCTGTAGTAATCTTCGTTTAGTTCGAAGATTGCCTGTTGACCTTTGTCCCATTGCACCAGTTTATATGGTCCTGACCCTATTGGATTGGAGCCATAGGTTTCTTTTTCGTATGCATGTTCCGGCACAATCCCAACATACCTGAGTTTCCATATGAAACTGGATTGAGGTTCTTTTAATTCAAATTCAACAGCAGTATCATTTATCGCAGTAGCTTTCTTGAGATTACTCATATCCAGCTCGGAGTTACTTCCGATTGCTGTATTAAATGTAAATGCCACATCTTCTGCGGTTAGCTTTTCACCGTCCGTGAACCTGACGTCATCTCTTATATTTACAGTCCAGATTTTTCCATCCGAGCTAATTGAATAATTCGTAGCAAGATCGTTTATCATGCTTCCATCGTCAGCTGATTTAAAAAGAGTACTCTGTATCAGCGGCTCGAAGTTCACATGACCGCAACCCCATCCAAGAAGCGGGTCAAATCCAGTTTCCGGCTCGCCTGTGTGCCCATATACATTCACAACCAGTTCATCCGAACCCTGAGAAACTAATTCTTCAGAACTTCTGAATATTGATTCATCAGAAACCTGAGAAGTTGAGCTTGCTGGCACATCCCCTTGTACGAAAATAAGAGCAAGCGCAATAATTAAGGCTACTGCCCCTATGAACAAATACTGCTGGTCTTTCTTAATTTGAATTCCTCCTTCTTTACCAAAATTCAAAACATCTGAGCAAGATTGAGCTGTTAAATAAGAATGAACTATTTGGAAAGATTTTTAACTGTCATAAGTAAACATGAAAATAATTTATTGAATATTATTTTTCTGACTAAAAGTGGTAACGAATGTTACTTATTACTAGGAAGTTAAGACAACTAAATTAAACCAATCTTACTATAAATAAATTCCGAAATGTATGTGTTACTAAATCCTTGTTTTTAAGTAAGCTAGTATTACTAAATAGAAAATATCTTTTTATTCTGTATATTTAATTGGTTGAAATATTAAGGATTAAGGAGCGAAAAATGTAAAATGTAATGAATCATCAAAATGAATCATCAAAAAGAGTCATACTGAGGAGTTTTGCATCCTCAGCTTTAATAAAAAGAGCACAGAAACAGTTTGTGCGCTGAGACTCACTTTTCGGTTTAATTTGCTGTACGCTTCCATTCCAGAATGTTGCCGAAAATATCTGCGCCATGCGGCTGTATTCTGGGAGTCCCGATATCTAAATTCTCATCCATAATATACACATAGTTAATAGTTGCAATCCAGAGCCATGTGGCATCTCCCTTTGCAGAGAAACCCGTCGTTCCATCCCAGGCAGCCAGTTGCCAGTTTTTATTAGCTGTTTCCAGATCAACACTGGTTATGGCTTTCCTCAGATAATTATCAACGACTGGATTGCTGTACATTATTATATTGTTGTAGCTTGAAGGATCGTAACTTTTACTGTAATATTTCAGATACAGGTCAGCCGGATCCAGCGAACCAAAACCGAAAAGTACTGGAGTTGAGTGCGCCAGGGTATCTATCTCGTTCCAGCTTTTACCTACGATTTTAATATTTATACCCAATTTTCTGGCTTCCTCACTCAATGCAATTGCTAATGCCTGCCTATCCTGAGCATTTGCAGGATACAGAAGGGTAAATTCGGCTTCCAAGCCATTTTTCTCAACAATGCCGTCTCCATCAGTATCAATCCAGCCGCCTTCGGTTAAAATTTTCTTTGCTTCCTCTATATCTCCGTCTTCGAAAATAGCTTCCTTATTACCCCATGGCAGCTTATCTACGCCAGTGAATTCTTCTTTTCCCTGCCCGTTTAAAGCCCCTTCAATCAGTGCCTGCCTGTCTATCCCGATGTTCAGAGCTTTTCTTATTGCAGGGTCAGAAGTCACATTATTTCCGATTGCATAGCTGTTTTCGGTTTTTTCTCCAGTATTCGGATTCATGGGGAAACTTATCCCACGGGCATCTATGGAATCAAGGGACACTATTTTCATCCCAGGTACTTCCTGATTGGCGTAAGAAGCAGGAATTTCAGCTAGATCGACCTGTCCTGCCTTTGCTGCTGCAAAAGCAGAGTCTGATCCCATAAAGAGCATAGTCAACTTTTTGAAGTACGGCTTCTGTCCGTAGTAATCCGGATTTGCTTCAAAGATTACCTGCTGCCCTTTATCCCACTGCACAAACTTATATGGACCCGAACCTATTGGATTGGATCCGTAAGTTTCAGCGTTGTAAGCATGCTCAGGGACAATGCCAAGAGCTACCAGTTTATTGATGAAGGTAGATTGAGGATCGTTCAACTCAAATTCAATGGTATAATTATCGATTGCTGTTGCCTTTTTCAGCATGGACAAATCTATATTTCCACCTGCATTTGCTGCTGTATTAAATGTGAATGCCACGTCTCTGGCTGTTAAAGGCACTCCATCATGGAACTTAACATCGTCCCGTATTGTAACGGTCCACTTCAGTCCATCGCTGCTGATCGTATAATTTGTAGCCAGATCATTGATCAGGTTTGCCTCGCTATCCCTTTTGAAAAGAGTGCTCTGAACCAGAGGTTCTCTGCTGTTTCCCCAACCGGCAATCGGGTCAAAACCTGCTTCTGGTTCTCCTCCGTGTGTACCTACTGCTACCACAAGTTCCTCCGAACCCTCAGAAACCAATTTATCCGAACCTTCGGATACAGATTCATCAGAAACCTGGGAGATGGGGCTTACTGACTCGCCAGCCGGCATGAAAGCAAAAGCAGCTGCGACAATTAGAGCTATTACCCCTATTAAGAGATATTGCTGGTTTTTCTTAATTTAAACTCCTCCTTTCTCTCAGTTATTTGAGTTATTGCAATAGTATTACGTTACTGGGGGCGTTTTAAATAATTTATAACCTATAAAATAACACGTATAAAATAAAAATTAATACTATAGCAATACTTTTTAAGCTAAAATTAAGATTACATAGACTAAAACCCTTTGTTATAAATACTTTCCTAAATATAGATAATACTAATTAGTAGTTTTAGAGAAAATTGTGTTACAAAATCTGACCCATGATAGATACAGTATTCCTTTATTCGTGATCATGATTTTGAAGGAAATGCTTAATGAACGGGATAATTGGCTAACTCGAGAAGTACAGGATCTGATTTTTCAGGAGTTCGGTATTGAATACAGCTCAAAAAGGTCTGGATTACTCTTCAAAGTTTAAAAAGAGCAGGTGAAAACAATTAATTGATCCTTGACTCAAAGTTATTTCTGTAATTTTGAATTTGAAAATTATCATTTTCTGACCATGAAAAAGTAATTCTGAAATTTTTATTTAAGGTTGAGTTATAAAAACAGATTAATAAATGCAGACAATTTGAGAAATATAAATAGTTTGAGAAATATAAATAGTTTGAGAAATATAAATAGTTTGAGAAATATAAATAGTTTGAGAAATATAAATAGTTTGAGAAATATAAATAATTTGAGAAATGTAAAAAATAAAATATCGGAAAAAGATAATGAAAATAAAATAAAAACTATAGTGTTTTTATTTATGAGGCATGATATGTTTGAATATTCGACAGGCAAAAATTGAAGATGCAGAAGAAGCGGCAGAATTAATTTGCATGGCCTGGGGAGAATGTGCTTATGTGCTCGCAGGTTCTAATAATCAGAAGGATGCACAAGAGGTTATAAAGAAATTCTATTAGCAGCCAGATAATATTTTAAGTTATCAAAATATCTATGTCGCTGAGGTACGTAACCGCACAGCAGGCTTGATTTTATCATTTCCTTCAGACAATTTTCCACGTTTGAGTAAGCTTTTGGTGGAAAAACTTCCTAAGCTATATAAATCCGATGCTAAGGATTATCAAAGAAAAGTAGTCCCCATGTTAAAAACAAAAGAGGCGGAACCTGGCGAATATTATATAGATTCACTTGCCGTTTATCCACAGTACCGAGCATGTGGGATTGGAAGTAAATTGCTAAAAGCAGCTGCTCTCAAATCTCATAAACTTGGCATTTCTAAAATCTCATTGATTGTTAAACCCGAAAACAAAGGGGCTCTAAAATTATATAAAAAGCATGGATATTCTGTAAGAGGGAAACTGAAACAGGCTGGTACGAACTTTTTGAGCATGGTTAATCTAATTAATCCGACTGGAAAATCAAGCAGTAAAAAGGCATTGTTCAGTAAATTGTTATTGTTTTAGGTGTAGTTGAACACCCCTTTCCCCATTTTTTAATCTTCTGCTATTATCAGCCTTCTTATCCCATTTTTAACCTATGAGCAAGGCTGCGAATCAAAAGATGCACAAAAAATCGAGATTTAGATCTGTTTTATTCAAAAACTCTTTTTAAGGCTCAATGAAATTTGGAGAAAGCCTAAGAGCAAGAAAGTTTAGTAACGGAGTTGTTTAAATATCATCGTCTTTGAAATGTTAAAAATTACTATATAAACTGTTCTTTGAATTTATCTAAGATGACTTTAGATACAAAAGTTTAATAAAAAGAAAGGCGTATACTGAGATATTTCCAAACCTCTAAAAAACGCTGTTTTTCTTGTATTTATAAAGGGTTTGATAATATCCCAACAAGAAATTTAGTTTTAATATAGTAGTAATCTCAGGCTTTTTCTAGCCAAATAGAGGAAAAATTTCCCCTATTCGAATGCAAGATCCATTAAAACAAGGATTGAAACTAACATAGGCCTTCTTTGTGGCGAACGATCCGGTATATTCGAATGCAAGATCCATTAAAACAAGGATTGAAACCGTTTCGCCTTTCTTGAAAGTTCTTCGAAATCTATTCGAATGCAAGATCCATTAAAACAAGGATTGAAACAAAGTCTCTCGGAAATATCCGGCATCCGTCAATCTCATTCGAATGCAAGATCCATTAAAACAAGGATTGAAACAACTTTAGTTCTCAGCAGCTCCAGGAAACACCATGATTCGAATGCAAGATCCATTAAAACAAGGATTGAAACTAGCAAAGAATGAAATAAGACACGCCCAAAAAAATAATATTCGAATGCAAGATCCATTAAAACAAGGATTGAAACTGTTATATTTCATATAACCAAACTAGAAAAAGAGAAATTCGAATGCAAGATCCATTAAAACAAGGATTGAAACAAGAATTTAACCTCACTAGAAACGACATTAGAAGGCTATTCGAATGCAAGATCCATTAAAACAAGGATTGAAACGATTTTGGGATGGTACACACCTGCAAAATAATACAATTCGAATGCAAGATCCATTAAAACAAGGATTGAAACCTTTTGGCAGCTCTTGACCTCGGCTGGTTTACCGTATTCGAATGCAAGATCCATTAAAACAAGGATTGAAACCTTACTATGGGTAAATTCTTTGGGGATATAATCACAAATTCGAATGCAAGATCCATTAAAACAAGGATTGAAACTCCATATCGGGCAAGTGAGTGCTATGAAACAAATTCATTCGAATGCAAGATCCATTAAAACAAGGATTGAAACAAACTTACTAAGTACAAAACTAAGTTAAATACTAAGTGATTCGAATGCAAGATCCATTAAAACAAGGATTGAAACCTGCATCAGCAGTATCAGCAACCCCCTCGAAAAACAGATTCGAATGCAAGATCCATTAAAACAAGGATTGAAACCGAGCAGGGTAAAGTACATCATTTTGGAAACTTTCATTCGAATGCAAGATCCATTAAAACAAGGATTGAAACCGAGCAGGGTAAAGTACATCATTTTGGAAACTTTCCAATTCGAATGCAAGATCCATTAAAACAAGGATTGAAACGAGCTTCCTGGAGAAGTCGCACAAAAGTTTGAGAAGATTCGAATGCAAGATCCATTAAAACAAGGATTGAAACGCTTTTCGATATAAAGCTCTTTATCGACATAATAAATTCGAATGCAAGATCCATTAAAACAAGGATTGAAACCGGATCCGTCCGGCTGTGGGATGTCCTCACTTTCTCTTATTCGAATGCAAGATCCATTAAAACAAGGATTGAAACCAACATTCTTCGATAAAAAAGGAGATAAGGGCGTTACTATTCGAATGCAAGATCCATTAAAACAAGGATTGAAACAAACGTAGTGTCAAAAATCAATGACTCTGACCGGCGAATTCGAATGCAAGATCCATTAAAACAAGGATTGAAACATTGCCTTCTCGAGTGCTCCCATTAAGAACGGAGCAATTCGAATGCAAGATCCATTAAAACAAGGATTGAAACAAGATATGTGTGAGAAACACGGATTAAAACACACACAATTCGAATGCAAGATCCATTAAAACAAGGATTGAAACGGAACTATCCTTTCACCTATCGGTCTTATTGCTATCGATTCGAATGCAAGATCCATTAAAACAAGGATTGAAACTAGAAGAAACGGACCTCCTCTTCCGAGGGTCTAAACTTATTCGAATGCAAGATCCATTAAAACAAGGATTGAAACTTTTGTGTTTCTCAGCATTTCGCTTTGCGAAAGTAATTCGAATGCAAGATCCATTAAAACAAGGATTGAAACCCTGATAGAGTCCTCACCTATGGAAGAAGCTCACAGGATTCGAATGCAAGATCCATTAAAACAAGGATTGAAACTTTTCAATTTTTCCCGGTCAAACTCTCCAGGGATAATTCGAATGCAAGATCCATTAAAACAAGGATTGAAACTGGACTCTTCCTGGAAAATCGCACTTAGAGCAGCATCTATTCGAATGCAAGATCCATTAAAACAAGGATTGAAACCTCTTAAAAATATATGTAAAAATGACATTTAAAATCATTCGAATGCAAGATCCATTAAAACAAGGATTGAAACATGTAGGATCAGATAAATTGTATCAGTCGGCTGCATATTCGAATGCAAGATCCATTAAAACAAGGATTGAAACTCTAAGGTTTCATCCAGGTAGCTATCCATATTCGCTGTATTCGAATGCAAGATCCATTAAAACAAGGATTGAAACACAGGGTCGAAACATGGGATAGTAAAATCCCCGGATTCGAATGCAAGATCCATTAAAACAAGGATTGAAACGACACTAGGGATTTATGCCGATCGTAAATTAGGCCCATTCGAATGCAAGATCCATTAAAACAAGGATTGAAACAGATCCCTGTTTACCGCCCGAGAATCCCCTCTGAATGATTCGAATGCAAGATCCATTAAAACAAGGATTGAAACTAGCATCAATTGTTTTGCCGGGATTCGCGGCAGCCACATTCGAATGCAAGATCCATTAAAACAAGGATTGAAACTCTCTGAGCACTACGGGGCACAGAGAAGCCGCTTTCATATTCGAATGCAAGATCCATTAAAACAAGGATTGAAACAAATCGGGCATAAGCAGGCGGGAGCACAGGATGCATTCGAATGCAAGATCCATTAAAACAAGGATTGAAACCTATGGGAATATCGTATATACTGATGCTATCCGGATTCGAATGCAAGATCCATTAAAACAAGGATTGAAACAAAGGTCTCCTGCGTTTTTCCCTCTTGATTGAAAGATTCGAATGCAAGATCCATTAAAACAAGGATTGAAACTTACGTACTACGTAATACGTAACTTATGTATATAAGGTATTCGAATGCAAGATCCATTAAAACAAGGATTGAAACTATCCAGGGTTTTTCGTGACGGCCCTAAACCTGTTATTCGAATGCAAGATCCATTAAAACAAGGATTGAAACTTCTTGAATTTGAAAGGGTCCTGGTATTTGTTTTCAGATTCGAATGCAAGATCCATTAAAACAAGGATTGAAACCTTTCATGCTCAGTTCCTCCAAAAAGGTATTAGGATTCGAATGCAAGATCCATTAAAACAAGGATTGAAACGTTGGTCACTCATATAGGAGAGCTGACCCAGATAAACATTCGAATGCAAGATCCATTAAAACAAGGATTGAAACCTGTTGTTTTGTGGATTGTCATATGATCACTTTGTATTCGAATGCAAGATCCATTAAAACAAGGATTGAAACAGAACCTCTTCCCGTTCCTCATGTTAACATCTTGAATTCGAATGCAAGATCCATTAAAACAAGGATTGAAACAACAGTGGGTAACACATATTAGAATATATATTCAGATTCGAATGCAAGATCCATTAAAACAAGGATTGAAACCGGTGATCCTGTTAGCGTTTCTCTACAAATTCAAATTCGAATGCAAGATCCATTAAAACAAGGATTGAAACATTGACACGATAGAGGATAATGTGCATAATATGACAATTCGAATGCAAGATCCATTAAAACAAGGATTGAAACATTAAATATCCAGCAGTCCGTTTTAAACTTTATACTGATTCGAATGCAAGATCCATTAAAACAAGGATTGAAACCAAACAAGCTATTGCCCTTAGAAACTGATTCTGAGAGATTCGAATGCAAGATCCATTAAAACAAGGATTGAAACTAAGTGGAGTGACTCCCACGGCTACTATATTCCCCAATTCGAATGCAAGATCCATTAAAACAAGGATTGAAACATAACTCCCTTTTTTGAGAACGGGGGAGTAAAATACTATTCGAATGCAAGATCCATTAAAACAAGGATTGAAACAATATAAGTCTGTTAGATGTTGGTTTCTCGGTTTGAATATTCGAATGCAAGATCCATTAAAACAAGGATTGAAACATTGGGATAAACTTTTCTAGTTCATCGACTAGTGTGTATTCGAATGCAAGATCCATTAAAACAAGGATTGAAACAGGTATTCGTCTCTTCCCTCCAGGACGTACCCGGGAAATTCGAATGCAAGATCCATTAAAACAAGGATTGAAACATCAGTCTCTCATCTCTCATCTTGTTGGCTCCTTATTATTCGAATGCAAGATCCATTAAAACAAGGATTGAAACTCAGATGCTTGTAAGGGAAGGTTTACCGATAAAAGATTCGAATGCAAGATCCATTAAAACAAGGATTGAAACCTTTCTAAATATGGTGTACAAACATTGTCTACCTGATTCGAATGCAAGATCCATTAAAACAAGGATTGAAACAATACTAACATGACAAAAATAACCCCGCAAATCACATTCGAATGCAAGATCCATTAAAACAAGGATTGAAACATTACAAAGATGTTTTCAAAAAAAGAAAATTAATAATATTCGAATGCAAGATCCATTAAAACAAGGATTGAAACATGGATATGCGGAACGCTAGGGTAATATACACGACATTCGAATGCAAGATCCATTAAAACAAGGATTGAAACAATATTCTGTTCTCATTATCTGGATTGTACATTCCATTCGAATGCAAGATCCATTAAAACAAGGATTGAAACTATTGTCTTTGTTCTGGTTGTACCAGTCCCATATATTCGAATGCAAGATCCATTAAAACAAGGATTGAAACTAGCCCCGCTTCATCCATCGCGAGATCACTTACAAATTCGAATGCAAGATCCATTAAAACAAGGATTGAAACATCTTCCCTACTGTCGATTTCATAGCTCCTAAAATCATTCGAATGCAAGATCCATTAAAACAAGGATTGAAACACCATTTATTTAGACCCCCTGTTCGTCCAGGATCTCGATTCGAATGCAAGATCCATTAAAACAAGGATTGAAACGTCTTTCAGTTGTAAGTCCTGTTTCTCTATCGAAAATTCGAATGCAAGATCCATTAAAACAAGGATTGAAACTTCTTCTTCTGTGAGCTCTACAAAATCTTTTATGATATTCGAATGCAAGATCCATTAAAACAAGGATTGAAACTACCACCTTCACATATTCTTTGTCCTTATCCTTCCACATTATTCGAATGCAAAATCCATTAAAACAAGGATTGAAACTTACTATACTAAGAGGCGTGGAACTCTGAGTGTGATTATATTCGAATGCAAGATCCATTAAAACAAGGATTGAAACCTGAGAATTCTGGCATGTTTTCAGCTTTCATCAACACTATTCGAATGCAAGATCCATTAAAACAAGGATTGAAACTCTGTCCTGTTCATCCAAATCTACTTGAAGAAGCTTATTCGAATGCAAGATCCATTAAAACAAGGATTGAAACAAGGCTTTTTCCACTTCAGCAGGCAACTCTAAATAATTCGAATGCAAGATCCATTAAAACAAGGATTGAAGCATTTTACTTCGTAATGTTTTTGCATGGAGATATCATATTCGTGAACAAACCTATCAGATCTGTCAGATACTATATATTAATTGTCGAATGAAATAGAATTCAGGATAACCTTCTG
>Ga0134105_1000544_pt1 | contig 38215 bp, 25 predicted proteins | sample 16_3_2metaG_FD_94457 | JGI IMG/M metagenome (GOLD analysis project Ga0134105, IMG submission 94457) | Switchgrass degrading microbial communities from high solid loading bioreactors in New Hampshire, USA - 16_60_3.3_214_A3 metaG | ecosystem: Engineered > Bioreactor > Semi-continuous > Anaerobic... | reverse complement strand
ATAGTAATATTAAACTGAGCCATGGTTCATCCTCCTCGGTTTGGTATTTGTTTAGCAACTATATTTTACCGAGGTATGAGCTTTGGCTCAACTCCTTTTTACACCATTATATAGACTTAATCCAGCATGGCATTTTTGTAAGATTAGGTAATTATCTGGGCATATTTATAATATTATACCGGGAAAATATTTTTATAATCATATTATATATTGATTTAAAAGGTAAATTACAATATAATGGGATAAGGTATACTAAAATAATAAAGAAAGGGGTGTAAATAATGATTAGAGTGGATAGAATGGACATCAGACATATAATCATTAATATTTCAAGGGTGATTAAAAGATAACTGAATATATGCAGAAGGTGGAACGGCCTTCTGGTATTGACGGAAAATAACCCTTATGCCTGCACTGAAAAGCTAAATGCATGGTTTCTCCGGCTGTGAAGATGTAATTGTTCAGCATGGACTCAGCAGGCCGGAGGACTGCAAATTATAACTGTAAGTATATCCAGGCGCGGTAAAAGGTTATCGTGCTTTTTTTATGTCCGCAGAGGTTATTTTCTGCGGACTTTTTTATAGTTTATCACCCTTGCGGCAATTAGATGTGCAGGATCAGGAGATAAGGGAAAGGAGCGTGTAGCATGAAATACAACAATGCCAGAGACCTGTTGCCGGAATGGTTATTAAGTCAGATTCAGGTATACATACAGGGAGAAGTACTGTACATTCCGAAAAAAGAATCCGTCAGGCTGAAATGGGGTGAAGCCAATGGAACCCGGAAATACTATATGAAGCGGAACATGGAAATTATAAACAAATACAGAAACGGTGCCGGGATTTCGGATTTGTCAAAACAGTACTGCCTGTCAGAATACAGCATAAAAAAGATTCTTAACAACATGAAGGAAGTCATATAACAGACGCGGATCAGTTCTCGCGTCTGATTTTTTCATATCGCGGGCATATACCCGCGTTTTTGCATATAATCGGACAGTTTGGCGATTTCGGCGGGAATGGATTACTTGCGTTATTTACTGTTGCTGTTATAATATTTCAGATAAATGAACGCACAACAGGGGGACTGAAGCTTTTGAACGCACATGTTATTACTGAATTCAAAAAAGGCATGAAAGCGGCACTGCCTGTTGTTATAGGGTATATACCGATTGGAATTGCCTTCGGTATTCTGGCTTCCGGGCAAGGGCTTACAACAGGTTCAGTTTTCCTGATGTCCCTGACGGTCTATGCAGGATCAGCCCAGTTTATTGCAGCGGCCATGATGGCAGGCGGTGCGGAAGTCGTGTCTGTTGTTTCAACCACATTTTTGGTAAATTTAAGACACCTGTTAATGAGCGCCGCTCTTTCTCCTTATATGAAAAAGTTCCCCGCCGGATTACAGTCGGTCATAGCTTTCGGCATAACCGATGAAACCTTTGCAGTTTCGGAAAACTACGCCCAAAGCAATGAGCCTTCGGAAGGCTTTTTTCTCGGCCTTCACCTGGCCTCGCATATTACCTGGATACTTTCAACCGTACTGGGTGCGATCTTTGGAGCAAGCCTAACAGAGACCACAAAATGGGGAATTGATTTCGCATTGTCAGCAATGTTTATAGGGCTTCTCGTCATGCAGCTGAAGGACAGTAAAAGCCTTATCGTGTCGCTGCTGGCGGGTTTATTATCACTGGTGCTGAAGATGAGCCTGAAAGGGAATTATAACGTGATAGTTGCGGCAATTGCTGCAGCAACGGCAGGAGTGATTATTGAGCGATGGAACGGAAAACAGTCCTGATTATAATGGCAATGAGTATTGTTACATATCTTCCGAGGGTTCTTCCGGTTTTGCTGCTTTCAAGAGTCAGGATGCCCGAATGGTTTATGAGATGGCTGAAACATATTCCGGCAGCGGTATTGTCCGCTTTATTGGTTCCGGCAATTCTGATGCCCGGAGATACAGTTGACGTAAGACTGGCAAACAGGAATTTACTAGCGGCTATTCCCTGTTTTATTGCTGCATTCAGGACAAAAAACCTTTTTATTACCGTTATTACCGGAATAATATCCATGCTGCTTCTGAACCTGGTATTTTCATTGTTTTAGCCGATTACTGGATTTATTGAAAAATTTTATATTGTAATAGAATACAGGTTGTGATAATATAATATTAAAAGTGAACAGGAGTTTATTATTGTGCAGGTATTGAAGGATGAAATAAGAAATAATATTCTGGAAGCCGCAAAGAGGCTTTTTTACGAGAAGGGCTATAATAATGCCTCTCTGAGGGATATTGCCAATAAATCAGGTATAACGGTGGGAAATGTATACCGGTATTTTGCAAACAAGGAAAGCGTGCTGGAAGGAGTAGTATATCCGGTATACAGTAAAATAATGGATTACATTGAATTGTCGGAAAGCTATATTAAAGCCGGAGAAAGTAAAACCTTTGAGGATTTCAGGAACGAAATCAATGATTATATCCTGAGAATAACAAAGGAATACAGGCTTGAAATGCTGATTCTGTTTAAGGGAACTCAAGGCACGAAATTTGAAAAAACCAGGAGTGAACTGGTTTCGCTCATTGAAAACCGGATTTATGAAGGGTTGTTCAAGAGGGTTAAAATGGATTTGAATGAAGCGGCATACTTATCAAAGGTTGTGGCGCGTTCATTCCTTGACAGCCTGATAATGGTTATCGAAGAAACGGAGGATTCCGAAAAGCTGAAGAAGATGATTTACCGCCTGAATGATTTTTACTTTAACCATTTGAGCATCAGGTTTGAAACGGAAATATAATTTTTTTTAATTCAAAAATGAACACATGTTTATTATTGTTTACTAATAAATAAGAGTTGGTTTATTCCGGATATTCAGTGAAAGAGAGGTGGTCTTGACGTGGGCAAGCGGATCATGCTTTTTTTGAGTGCATTTTTGCTGTTGCTGATTTTGCTGGTACTGGCTTACGGATGCTCTGCAGGAAAAGAAGAACAGAAAACTGAAAAAATTATTCCTGTGAGCGTATACCGGGTTTCCGAGCAGGAAAAACAGTACTATTCGCGGTATACCGGAACCGTACAGCCTGAAAAAACGGTTAAACTGTCATTTAAAACGGGGGGAAGGGTTGAATATATAGCAGTAAAAAAGGGTGATTCCGTTAAAAAGGGAGACGTCCTTGCTTCACTCGAAAAAACTGATCTGTTATATGCCGAAAGCCTTGCAAAATCTCAGCTGGAAATAGCGCTGGCCCAGTATGAGAAAGCAGCCGGCGGTGCAACCGAGGAGGAAATTGAGCAGGCAAGGCTTAACGTGATGAAGGCCGGCGAGGCATATAACTATGCGAAGGAAAGGTTCAGGGAAGCGGAAGAGTTATATCAGGACGGAACGGTTACAAAGCAGGTATATGAACAGGCCTTGCTTGAAGTCAGAATCAGGGATGCTGACCTGAGGCTGGCTAATGAAGTGCTGTCACAGGTTCAGAAAGGGGCAAGGGAGGAAGATTTAAAAGTTCTTGCTGCCCAGGTAAATACCGCCGAAACCGAGTACAGTTACAGGAGGAATCAGTTAAGCGAAGCAGTATTAAGGGCACCTGCAGACGGAACGGTACTTGACGTACTGTGTGAAGAAGGTGAAATAACCGGTGCAGGTTACCCGGTGATTGTCCTGCGTACCGGTGAAAAAATTGTTTATGTGGGTGTAACTGAAGAGGAACTGAAAAATATATCGGAAGATACTGAAGTCACCGTGGAGAAGGACGGAAAAGTCTTTGAAGCAAGGATAAAATCGGTCTCTGAGTTGCCCGATCCCATGACAGGGCTGTACAACATCGAAATTGCATGTGATAAGCTGGATTTGCCGCTTGGTGCTGTCGTTGCAGTAAATTTTTCGATGGGAAACAGGAGAGGTTTTTACATACCGATTTCTGCTGTGCTGAATGACGGATCGGATTATGTTTTTGTTGTTTCGGATGACAGGGTGCAGCGAAGGAGCATTACGATTGAAGAAGCATTCAATTTTGATGTGCGGGTGACAGGTATAAACGAAGGCGATTTAGTGCTTATAGCGGGCATGGGCCGCGTAAGCCCGGGAGACCGGGTCGTCGTGAAAGAGGTGGATTATGGCACGGATAATTGAACTTGTGATAAAACACAGAAAGGTTACTTTGTTTGCCGTTATCCTTGCTCTGGCATTCGGTTCATACAGTTATTACATTATGCCGAAACAGGAAACTCCAGATATAAGCGTTACTGTTGCACTGATTACGACGGTATACCCCGGAGCATCGGCAGAAGACGTGGAACGCCTTGTTACCCGCAAAATTGAAGACAAAGTGCTGGAAGTCACAGGCTTCAAGACGGTTAATTCCACGACCCAGGATAACCTGTCTGTGGTCGTCCTGGAACTGGAAGCCGGCACCGACGTGGATAAGGCATGGAGTCAGCTCAGACAGAAGATGGATGAACTGCAGCCGGAGCTTCCGGAAGGATGCGGAGAGATAAACGTAAACACTGACCTGTACCAGACAGCCGGAATGATTATCAGCCTCTCGGGTCAAAACTATTCATACAGCGAACTGGCAGAATATGCGGAAAAACTTAAGGGCAGGCTTACGGACGTAGACGGCGTTACGAGGATTGAAATAGCAGGAGAGCAGGAAAATGAAATATGTGTTGAAATAAATACCGAAAAACTGAACGCTTTGCCCCTGGCATTCGAGGACGTGGTCAATATAGTCCAGGCCCAGCTTGCGTCGATTCCGCTGGGTTACCTGGAAGACGATGAAAACAGGATAAATGTCTCGTTGGAAGGTAATCTTTCGGCGATTTATGATATTGGGAATATTGTGCTGTTAACTTCCGCTGAAAACGGAAGTGTAGTCAGGGTCAGGGATATAGCCGATGTATACTATAAACTTCAGGAATCAAGTTACAAAATAAAAACCAATGGAGAAAATGCAGTTCTGCTTACGGGTTATTTCCAGAGAGAAAAAAATATACTTATAATAGGAAGGGAGATTGAAAAAAGAATAGAGGCTTTCAGGAAAGAAATCCCCGATGATCTGCATTTGACAAAGGTCTTGTATCAGCCTGATGATGTGGGTGCATCGGTCAGTAAGTTCATAATTAGTCTTATTGAAGGCGTGATTTTTGTAATCATAGTTGTTTTTGCAGGAATGGGTTTCAGGAATGCATTCCTTGTTTCAACATCAATCCCGCTTACCATACTGATCACGTTCATTGTGATGAGGATCCTTGGAATACATATTCATCAGATTTCGATCGCTGCACTGATAATTGCCCTTGGTATGCTTGTGGACAATGCCATAGTTGTAAGTGATGCCATTCAGGTAAGAATGGACAACGGCGAAGACAGGCTGAAAGCCTGCGTGGAGGGGGCAAGGGAAGTCGCTGTTCCGGTTCTTATGTCAACACTTACGACGGTAGGGGCTTTTCTTCCGCTGCTGTTGCTGTCAGGGATGGCAGGGGAGTTTATCAGAAGCGTTCCGCAGATTATTATAATTTCCCTGTCAGCGTCATATGTGTCCGCTGTTTTTATATCTCCCGTAATTGCCTATGTATTCTTTAAGCCGTCTAAGAACAAGGAGAGAAAGCATATATGGAGAACATTCTTTACAAATCTTCTGAAGAGTGCTTTGATGAGGAAAAAAACCACGGTATTCTTTACCCTGCTGTTGCTTGCAGCAGCAGTATGGATTGTCAGGATTCTTGGGCTTCAGTTTTTCCCGAAGGCCGATACAAACAAAATCCTTATAGAAATTCAGCATGATTTCGGAAATGACATTGGAAAAACTGAACTGCTGGCTGACCGGGTGGCAGAGATAATATCAAAGCAGCCTGAAGTAACAGGCTACACCGTGGCAATCGGGGACGGGCTTCCGAAGTTTTATTACTCGATGCCCCCGTCAATGCAGTCCAGAGATTATGGGCAGATGGTATTCACCGTTGATCTGAAAAAGGGCGGAAGGTTTAAAACCAATGATGAGTTTGCCGCTTTTCTGCAAAATGCCCTGGACGGTGAGATTTCTGCAGGCACAGCCGCAGTGAAACTGCTTGAGCAGGGGGAACCCATCGGCGCGCCTGTAAGGATAAGAGTGCTGGGACAGAACTATGAAGAACTTGCAAGGATTTCGGATGAAATTAAGGGAATACTGAAATCAACCGACGGAACGTTTAATGTCCGGGATGATTACAGTGACAATATATATGACTATTATATAGAAATAGATTCTGATAAGGCCATGAGAATCGGGCTTTCTAACTATGATATCCAGAAAGAGCTTAATATTGCACTAATGGGCAGGAAAGCAGGAAATTTAAGAACCGGCTCCGGGCTCAGCAAATTCTCAGGCGGTACTCAGATTCCGGTTAAAGTGATATCAGATATAGAGAATGCTGAAGATCTGAAGAATCTGGCGGTAAAATCCCCGGCAACTGGAGGCAAGATACTTCTCAGGCAGGTGGCGGAAACAGGACTTAAGGCGAAAATATCGAAAATAAGAAAGTATAACAGGGTGCCTGCAATTACGGTATACAGTGACGTTGAAAAAGGTTACACTTCGGTTGAAGTACAGAAACAGGTTGAAAAGGCACTTGAAAACATTGATCTCGGGGACGTTAAAGTGGTTTTCGACGGTGAAAGAGAGTCGATCATCAAATACTTCGGTAATATTGGCGTACTTGGGATAATGGCCGTATTTATTATTTATCTCATGCTGCTTGTTGAGTTCGGAAATTTTTCGCATCCGTTTATTATAATGGTTACGATTCCGCTGTCTGCAGTAGGTTCGGTTATAGGCCTGTATTTGTTCGGACAGCCTCTTTCGTTCACATCGTTCCTTGGAATAGTAAGTCTTTTTGGGATCGTTGTGAACAATGCTATAGTCCTCGTGGATTATATCAATGGTCTCAGAAAAAACGGAAAAAGTGTTGAGGAAGCGTGCATAGATGCGGTTGCACGCCGTTTCAGGCCTATAATGCTGACAACAATAACCACTCTTGTCGGTCTTGTCCCGCTGATCCTTTCAGGCAGCAACCTGTTTACCCCAATGTCCATATCCCTTGCTTCGGGACTGGCTGTTTCCACACTGTTAACGCTGAATATCATTCCGGTGGTTTATGCAATGTTTGAAAACAGGAATCTCAATTAGAAAAGGCGGAGGGGAATTCCCACCGCCTTTCTGATTTCTGGAGACTGTTTTTGTTATTCAATTATATCCCCGGAAGGTGAAGAATCCAGTATGTTTCCATGTATGTTTCCGGTGCCGGGGTTTTCAATCCTGATCACGGTATACGGCCAGGTTATTACCTGGATTACCATCATATCAGGATCCGGACTGTGTACTGTTGCGTCGATGAAAATGTCGCCCGACTGTTTTTTTACCACCTTGTCCACTGTAACATTATAACCGCCTGTATTTCTCTGACCTGCCGATACAAGGACGTATACATAACCATCCTTGTTTTTGCAGTGAATTCCGGCCTGTTTATAAAAGCTTCCAACCCATGCGGAAAGTTCCTCGTCAGCCGCAATTGATTCAGTATCCACCGTTTCAAACGGTATTTCTTCAGTTCCGGTATCAGATGAATTCTCTATGATGCCGTCAGCGGAAAAATCTCCGTCAACCGCTATCAGCCTGGCCGGATATGTTATCATCTGGATAACGATATCATCAGGAGCAGGTTCTGTTACTTTCGCAGTAATATAAATTCTTCCCGGATAAACAACCGTGGCACTGTCGATTTCCACCGTGTATCCGCCGGTTGGCTTTTCGCCGGCAGCTATCAGGATGTAAGTTTTATTGTCCAGAACCTTATAGTAAATTCCTGTATTAAATCTGTTTTCCTGTACCCATGAATAAAGCGCGTCTTCTTCCGCCAGCCCTGGAATTTCAATCTCTTCATACTCTGCCGGTTTTTCCACGGGAATAATTTCGGTTTCGGTTTCAATGGCAACAAGAACCGATTTGCTGATACCGTTCCATTCAACCAGCGCGCCGAGTCCTTCAGCGGCAAAACGCAGCGGAACATAGACCACACCGTCAAGTACAAACGGTTCCACATCTGTCTCAATTGTTTCGGGTATTCCTGTAAAATCATACTTTCTGTGAATCAATACATTTCTTTTTCCCACGGTAAACTCTACCGTTGAATATTCTCCGTCAATAGTGACGGTTCCCGTTTCTTCATTATAATTCGTTTCGGCTCCAAGCTTTTTGAAGAATTCAGAGTTAAGCGGTACCATTGTTCTCTGATTTTTGAAAACAGGCGGTGCAACCACTTCGAATTCCTCACCGTTGATAATAATCGAAACTTCCTGCTCAGCCAGAGCAGTTAACTGGAATACTGACAATAATAACATTATTGACAGAACCAGCATTGAAAATTTTTTCATTTAACCACCCCTTATTGTTTTTTTCACAGAATTAGACTAATATTGGCAGTAAAAGTTCGCATTTTTTCCAACATGTAAAGAACTTGTAATATTGACGGCCCTGTTTGTATATTTTAAAGCAAGCGGTTGCGCAATACCCGAACCAGCCGACTGTGTTTGCAAAAACCGGACGGTTCAGCCCGGCTTAAACTTACAAAAAGCTATATCCGATAAACTGTTTATAGCAATTCTTTCTCTTTACAACATACAAAAGTGAAGGTAATATAAAAAGAGCGGCAAGTTAAAGGGAGGGCCTGCCATGTCTTTTTCCGTTCTTTACATTCATAAATATTGCTGATTATTGCTTCGTTAATAATAAACCTGCAATCCTGAAACTTTATATAAATTTAGCGTATTATAGGCTGCAGGTTCGTTATGAATCTGTAGCTTTTGTTACTTTAACTTCTTTTGGGGATATACACATGTAACCAGGAGGTTTTAAATTTTATGAAAAATCTTAAACTTCTCAGAAAGTTTATGAAGGGAAATCTGTTCAAATATTTCGCAGCCATAGTATTTTCCGGGGTAGCGGTTGTTTTTTCCATATTAAGTCCGATGGTAATAAGCTTTACCGTGGATTCTGTAATAGGTGAAGAACCGATGGATTTGCCCGGATGGCTTATGAAGCTGGTTTCGGACTTTGGCGGGAGGGACGCCCTCAGAAAAAACATCTGGATTATGGGCCTGCTTTTTGTATTGCTGACGCTGATGACAGGTATTTTTCAATATATAAAAAACCGCTGGTTTGCGGTAAGTACAGAAAATGCCACGAAGAATATCCGCGACACGTTATATGATCATCTTCAGCATATGGAATATTATGAGCATGTCAAGTCACAGACGGGAGACCTTACCCAAAGGTGTACCGCCGATGTTGAAACGGTGCGGAAATTCATGGCAAACCAGGTTACCCAGGTAGGAGAAATCCTGTTTACCGTGGCAATTACGCTGGTTGTGATGCTGCGCCTGAATGTTAAACTTACCCTGTATTCCCTTTGCGTGGTTCCGTTTATTTTTCTGGCATCTGTGATTTTTTTCACAAAGGTAAAGAAAACTTTCCTTGAGGTTGAGAATGCCGATTCGGAGCTTCATGCGACAATCCAGGAAAACCTGACCGGTGTTCGCGTTGTCAGGGCTTTCGGAAGGCAGGAATACGAGATAGAGAAATTTACAGGCAAAAACAAGAATTACAGGGACAGGATTCTGAAGCTTAATGAACTTATGGCCTGGTACTGGTCCATGAGCGATTTGCTTTGTATGACCCAGGCAATGCTGGTGCTGTTCATTTCGGTAAGCTGGGCAGCAAACGGAAGGATTACCCTTGGAACGGTTATTCTTTTCATAACTTATATAAGAAACCTGATATGGCCTATACGTCAGCTTGGAAGAGTAATTTCGGACATGGGTCAGGCACTTGTGGCTTTCGGCAGAATAGTTGAAATTCTTGAAAAACCCGCAGAGCCCAAGTTTACCCAGGGACTGACCCCGGAAATCAAGGGGCATATAGTTTTCGAAAACGTAAGTTTTCAATACCCTGACGGAACAAATCCGCTGAAGGATATTTCCTTTGAAGTAAAGCCAGGCCAGACAGTGGGAATATTGGGACCTACCGGTTGTGGTAAGTCATCGCTGATGCATCTGCTGGTAAGGCTTTTCGATTACCAGAAAGGTTCAATAAAGATAGACGGGTATGAACTGAAAGATATTGACAAGAAATGGATTCGCAGTCATATAGGAATAGTTCTGCAGGAACCGTTCCTTTTTTCAAAAACAGTGCTGGACAATATAAGGCTTGCAAAGCCTGACGCCAGCATGAGCGAAATAGAACAGGCAGCAAAAATTGCCTCGATACATGATACGATAATCTCCTTTGAAAAAGGCTATGATACGCTGGTGGGAGAAAGAGGGGTAACCTTATCAGGAGGACAGGTTCAGCGTGTTGCAATTGCGCGTACCGTTCTGAAAAACCATCCTATACTTATTTTTGACGATTCGCTGAGCGCGGTGGATATGGAAACCGATATCATGATCCGCAAGGCATTAAAGGAACGCAGCAGAGGGGTTACCACTTTCATAATATCCCACAGGATCAATACGCTGGCAGAAGCAGATTTCATAGTCGTAATGGATGACGGGATAATTGTCCAGATAGGAACCCATGATGAACTGATACACCAGGATGGCTTGTATTCAAGGATTTGGGAAATTCAAAGCTCGCTTGACGAAGGACGGGAGGTGGCTGTTAATGAATAATACTTTCCAGGAAGAGGTTTTTTCAAAAGGTGTTAATATAGATCTTTGGAAGAAATTATTAAGGTATGCAAAACCTTATACCAGGGAACTGGTACTGCTCAGTATTTTCATGGCCATGCTTGCGGGATTTGATGCCGTAATCCCGCTCATGCAGAGATACGCTATAGATAATTTCATTGTTGCCCGTTCCACATCGGGGACCTGGATGTTTTTTGCAGTTTATGTTCTGGTAGTGGTCTTACAGTCGATTATAGTTAAGGTTATGATTTCCTATGCCGGGTATGTGGAAACTGGGATATGTTATGACATAAGAAAAGACGGATTTGAACATCTCCAGGAACTGTCCCTGTCCTATTACGATACAACCCCCGTGGGATGGATGATGTCAAGGCTTACCTCGGATGTCTGGAGAATCGGGGGTACCTTGTCCTGGGGACTGGTTGACTTTGCATGGGGTTCCTGCATGATGATCATTACAAGTATTGTGATGCTGGTGCTTGAATGGAAGCTGGCACTGCTTTCGTTTACTGTTATACCCATCCTTTTTGCCGTAAGCATGTTTTTTCAGAAAAAGATACTTCTGAACCACCGTGATATAAGGAAAACAAATTCGCTGATAACTGCTGCGTTCAATGAAGGTATCCAGGGAGTAAAAACGACAAAAACCCTTGTGCGGGAGGAAGGAAACCTGAAGGATTTCATGGAACTTACCGGTGAAATGAACCGAAAGTCGGTTAATGCCGCGGTTTTTGCCGCAATTTACATGCCGATTGTATCCCTCCTCGGAAGCACGGCAGCAAGCATTGTGCTGTGGAAAGGCGGAGACAGGCTGATGGTGGGAACCCTCAGTTACGGTACTCTTGCAGCATTTATAAATTATGCGATCCAGTTTTTCTACCCGATAAGGGATATGGCGAGAATTTTTACAGATCTGCAGTCTGCCCAGGCTTCTGCTGAAAGAATAATGTCACTGCTGGATACTAAGCCTGATATAGTTGACGATGCAGAGGAAATTGCAAAAAATGGGCTTGATAATCCTGAGAACTGGCCTGAGATAAAGGGAAACATAGTTTTTGATAATGTATCGTTTGCATACAAAACCGGGGAAAAGGTACTGGAGAATTTTAACCTTAACGTACGGGCCGGTGAGAAAATTGCCCTTGTGGGCGACACCGGCGCGGGAAAAAGCACGATTGTTAACCTGGCATGCAGGTTTTACGAGCCAACAGGCGGAAGGATCCTGATAGACGGGTATGATTATACAAAAATGCCGATGAAATGGCTGCATTCAAACCTGGGATACGTTCTTCAGACACCGCATCTTTTCAGCGGAACGATAAAGGAGAACATACTGTACGGAAAACCGGATGCAACCGATGAAGAAATAATACGGGCCAGCAAGCTTGTTAACCTTCATGATATCGTTATGAAAATGGAAAAAGGTTATGATACGCCGGTAGGGGAAGGCGGATCGCTGCTGTCAACCGGTGAAAAACAGCTGGTATCATTTGCCAGGGCTATTATTGCAGATCCTGCGATATTCGTTCTTGATGAGGCTACCTCATCGGTGGATACCGAGACCGAACACCTGATACAGGGTGCCATAGCAAACATACTTAAAAACAGGACCAGCTTCATAATAGCCCACAGGCTTTCGACGATACGCTCCTGCGACAGGATACTGGTAATACGGGACGGGAAAATAATTGAGGAAGGAACCCACAAGGAGCTTCTCGCACTTAAAGGCCATTATGCGAAACTTTATACAAGCCAGTACGCGATGCAGCTGGAACGTGAAGACCGGTGAACAACAGACGGATAAGTCCCCGATTGGGGTTATTTGTCCTTAATTAAAGTTTCATTAGAATTTGATTAAGTCAATTGCAGAACGGCTCCGGTTATGTCACAATATTAAGGCAATAAGTGCTAAATAAGGATGGCATATTACAGGAGGAATATTTAAATGAATGAAAAAGGCGTAAATATCCTTCCGATGATTGGTTTTTCCGTTCTGCTCCTTGTTTTTTTTACCGGGCTGATATTATTCGGAAAAGGCGGTGAAAAGGCTGGCGCAGACGCCAAGAAAGACATGGGAATTATAAATACTTATAACATTGACGAAAGCAGAGAGATTTCTGTAACAGGCAAGGGCAGGATTTCGATAGATGCGGCCTCAACCGGGGTGAGAATTTACACCCACGCCGATGACAGCGTTAAAGCCCGCCTGTACGGCAAAGTCACCACATCAGTCAATAATGCGGTTCCGGTGCTGGAACTGATAGAGGACGGGCAAAGCGCCGTTGTAAAAATCAAGTATCCTGAAGTCTACCGTTTTTATTATTCTGAGAACCTGAAGCTGGATGTTACCATACCTGAATCCTGGCTGAACGAACTGGATATCAGAACAGTATCCGGCGATGTTTCTGCCCAGGTATTATCAGGTTCGGATATAAAACTTAAGAGCAGTTCAGGAGATATTAAAGTACAGGATATTACAGGAAATAATATTACAATGGAAACTGTTTCGGGTAATGTGGATATAGATACGGTAAACGGTGAGAATTGTATTATCAATTCTTCTTCGGGTGATTTGCAGATTAATAAGGCAGTTTTTTCAGACAGCTTCAGGACAAAAACGGTTTCGGGGAAGTGCCGGATTAACAGGCTTGAATGTAAAGAGGCTGAACTACAGGCAAGTTCAGGGGACATAGAAATAAAAGATGTTGTATCTGAATCAGTGAAATCCAAAACCGTTTCAGGCAGTATAACCATGAAAATGAAGAACGGTTCGGCAGAGCTGGAAGCATCATCAGGCAATATTAAGGCTGAATTTGAGGAAGGATTCAGTTCATTCAGGGCAAAAGCTGTTTCAGGAAACGTGAATCTTAAATTACCTGAAAACAGTGAGTTTTCACTGGATATTAAATCCGTTACGGGAAGCATAAAATGCGAGGGCTTTCCTTTCAGTTTTAATACTTCCGGTGACAGGAGAATGACGGGAGCTGTCGGAAGCGGCCACGGTTCGGTAATTATCAGTACATCGTCAGGAAATATTACAATCGGTAAGTAATTACAGGCAGTTGGATAAAAGTCCCTTCGGTACCCGGTACGGGATACCGGGGGATTTTATTTTTCGGATTGCTTATTCTTTTTCACTTTTGTCCGGAACAGGTTTTGAATCACTTTTGAAATCCCAATGAAATATTCAAAATAAAGACTTGGTTCGGAGTATTTAATGCTGATTTTCTTTAATCCCTTATATGCGGTTTTTATTTCTTCCTTAAATGTATCAACCTGTTTTGTATTCAGGTTGGTATAAGTCATACATCCGGAAGTTGCCGTCAGGATCAGCATAATAAATATCATAAAGAACAGTTTTTTCAAAATAATTACCTACCTTGTTCCGGCAAGATTAATCCAGTCCTGTTTATATTAACATATTAAATACCTTTATTTCCACTGATGATATAACTTAATTAACAGACATGGAATTATACGGGGTTTTTAGCTTATACAGGGATACGGTTTTTTAGAACCAAATATATGCAGCGTCATAATATAAAACAGGAAATTAACATAATGTCGGAAAGGATACCGCATATGTATGTTTTGCCCGGAATGCACAAGCTGCCGCCGCTGCCATACCCGTACAATGCGCTGGAACCGGTAATAAGCGAAGAAACGCTCAAACTGCATCATGACAGGCATCATAAGAGCTATGTGGACGGCCTGAACAGGGCCGAGCTGTACCTTGCAGAGGCAAGAAAAACAAATGATATCGAGTTTATAAAATACTGGGAAAACGATCTGGCTTTCAACGGTTCTGGACATATCCTGCACAGCATTTACTGGACCGTTATGGCACCGCCTGGTATGGGAGGACAGCCCGGGCCAAGGACCGTTTACCACGCGAACCAGTATTTCGGCAGCATGGAGGCAATGAAGAACCAGTTTATCGAGGCAACGGTTAATGTGGAGGCTTCAGGATGGGGTATTCTGAGCTGGCAGCCTTCGTGGGGAAGACTGGAAATTCTTCAGGCTGAAAAACACCAGGATTTAACGCAATGGAGCGGGATACCGATATTGGTTTGCGATGTTTGGGAGCATGCCTATTACCTGGATTATCAGAACAGGCGGGCAGACTATGTCAATGCGTGGTGGCAGCTGATTAACTGGAACGAGGTTGAAAGAAGACTTATTGCCGCCATGAACGGACGAGTTCCTCTCATGCAGGAATAAGATTTTTTTATGCATTCCAGAATTTTTTCAAATCTTCTGTCAGGCTGGTATGTGCCTCAGGTGTTTTAAACGGAAGCCATTCCTGGGGCATAATTCTTTTGTACAGTGGTGTTGCAAACCTGTCGTCGATAAGTATCACAAAACCTCTGTCATTTTCCGATCGGATAACCCGTCCGGCTGCCTGCTGGACCTTGTTCAGTCCGGGATAAGTGTATGCAAAATCAAAACCCCTGCCGTTCTTTTTCTGGTAGTATTTTTTGATAATATCCCGTTCCTCGCATAGCTGGGGCAGTCCAACCCCGACAATAATCACGCCCGAAAGGCATTCGCCCTTAAGATCGATTCCCTCGGAAAAAATGCCGCCCATAACGGCGAAAGCTATAAGCGTATCCTTTCCGTATTCGGAGAATTGTGCCAGATATTCCGACCGCCGGGTTTCGTTCATGTCCTGTTCCTGGACAAGGATCCTGTCGGCGGGAAACCTGTTCATATACTCCGTTGCGGCTTTTTGCATGTATTCAAATGACGGAAAGAACACCATGTAATTTCCTGTTTTGACGCTGACGCATTCATGTATGCGTTCAATAATTCTGGGAAGGACGCTTTCACGATGCCTGAACCTTGTGGACACGGTATTGTCCACAAATAGAAACAGGTTTTCACGGGGAAAAGGAGAAGGAAGGACAATAAAGCCGTCATCATCACATCCTCCCAGGATTTCCCTGAAATATGACGGGGGTGAAAGGGTTGCAGAGAAAAAAACCGAGCTTTTCGTATATTCCATGCGTTTTTCCAGCATCGGCGCCGGATCAATGCAGAAAAGCTTTATTGAAAAATCACCTTTTTCCCTGCTGTAAATGGTGGCATAGTTTTCACCATACAAATCATATATTCTCAGGAAGTGTACCATTTCGAAAAACAATGCTGCCAAATCATCCTTGAACGGATACGCTGTTTCATCGTTCAGAATTCCTTCTGCGAGATATATGAAATCATCCATAGGCCTTACCAGTTCTTCCGGGGGGTCATGCTCGTTCAGTACCAGGGGATAAGCTTTACGGGAAGACAGTAATGAAACCTTTTCGGCATACCGTAGAAATGCTTTCCTTACCTTTTTAAGCGAAGCAGCAAGATAGGGAAGAGTGTTCTTTAACTTATTATGGACGTTTCTTATCATCGAGCGTTTCAGTTCGGCAGAAAACATCTCCCTTGCCCTGTCAGGAAGGTTGTGGGCTTCATCGATAAGAAGGCAAGGTTTTTCTTCGGTTTTTTCCTGGAAAAAACGCCTTAAGTAAACACGCGGATCAAAAACGTAATTATAATCACAGATTATCAAATCAGCGTGGTTGCTTAAATCAAGGGAAAGTTCAAAAGGACATAATCCGTTGTCTTTAGCGATATGTTCTATAAATTCCCTGTCAAACAGGTCGGTACTGTTAAAAACATGGGATATTACGTTTCTCGATTTCTGCCTGTATTCGGTCAGGTATGGGCATTCTTCTTCAATACACTGTGTGCCGGGATAAAGACAAACCTTTTCCTTCGCCGTTATCTGAAGGGTTTTAAGCCGTAAACCCTTTTCCGCCATCATTTTATATGCCTTTAAAACTTCGTTCTGGGTTGTATTCCTGGCCGTGAGATAAAAAATCCTGTCGATATGACCTTCACCAATTGCCTTTATTGCAGGGAACAATGCTCCTATGGTCTTTCCAATGCCGGTAGGAGCCTGGATAAACTGTTTTTTTCCGTCCCTTATTGCACGGTATACAGCCCCGCTCATTATTTTTTGTCCCTTCCGGAAATCAGGAAAAGGAAAAGCCAGCTGCTTGATTGTTTCATTTCGCAAATGCCGCCAGTCATACTTTTTTTTCAGGCCGTTGATGTAGGGATAGACAAGGGAATAAAAAAATTTTTCCAGCTCGGAAAAGGAAAGGGTTTGCTCGAAAGTACGTGTTTCCCTGCTGGTTCGGTTGAAATACAGCAGCATGACGTTCATTTTTTCAAGCCCATTTTCTTTTGCAACAATATAAGCATAACACATCCCCTGTGCCCAGTATGCCGGATTATCCGACTCGCTCAGCGTTTCCAGCGGTCTGTCGGTGGTTTTGATTTCACACAGGGTGAAACTTCCGTCTCTTTCGATCAGCCCGTCCAGCCTGCCCGAAATCTGCAGCAGGAAAACGTCGTGGGAAAAGCTCACGGATACCGGTACTTCCTGCCTGTATATTCCGAAAGGCTCGGTTTGCTGCCTTAATAACCCATGAATAAACATATGGCCTTCGATGCCTTCTCTTGCCGCTGACCATGAAAAACCGTGCAAATCGTCACCCGGTACCGAAAAAGAAACCAGTTCGCGTACCGATACATCTATCCTGATAAGTTCCATTATGCCTCCATAAAACAGAAAAATGTATTAAGAACAAATGTTCATATCCATTGTATCGTATTATTCCCCGCATATCAATAATTACCCTTATGCGGCATTTTTCCGAACCGTTTAGCCTGGAGCAGGGTTTGCATTTGCGCAAGCAGTTATCGCGTCAAAAGGCACCTTCGGAACCGGGTTTATTAAGACCGGCTTATCCCTGACGGAAATTATAAAATTATTCTATGGTTCAGCGACATGAAAACCTAGCATAAACGAACCGACAGACTGATGGTTTTACCTAAAGCTTTGAAAAAAAGAAAGGCAAAATTAAAGGAGAGCTTAAACTCTCCTGTTGCTTACCATCTGCTACCGCTGTTTCCATGGTTGTTTCTGTTATTTCTCTGAGCCTTTCTTGCCCTTCTGCATTCGGGGCATCTCTGGGGCTCATTTTCGAAACCCTTTTCCTTGTAGAATGCCTGTTCACCTTCTGTAAAAATGAACTCGGTTCCGCAATCTTTGCAGATTATTGTTTTATCAGCCATTTTCCAAACCTCCTTAATTATTTTGGATTAAATATTCCTTGACACCATGCTCCAAAATAAATTAAAGAGGCTGGAGTGTGGGAATAGGGGAGATATTTAATCCAATTTTTTACCTGAAATGGCTTTCAGTATATTCACTATAACATGGAAACAGGAAAAAAACAAGTGGAAATTTAATAAACCGATCTTCAAAAAAAGACAAAAACCGGCATATGCTTGAGTTTCAGCGGCATGAGCAGGTATGGAAATATAAAGATTAGAACGGTAAAGCATTGGGTAATAATAAGCATATATAAGCAATACAATGAGGGTGAATTGCCATGAGTGAATTGATAAATAACCGTGAATACAGGAGAGAAACGCTGAGGAAGCTAATCATGCGCCTGCATGACGGCGAGCCATTAGAAGCTGTCCGGAAGGATTTCAATACTCTTCTGAAAGGTATATCCACTGCGGAAATAGTTGAACTGGAGAATTCCCTGGTTGCAGAAGGCGTGCCGGTTGAAGAGATACAAAGGCTGTGTGATATACATGCAGCAATTCTTGGCTCTTCAGTGGAAGAGATTCACAACTACAAAAAACTGATGGAGGAAGAAGGGCATCCTGTTGAGATATTCAAGAAAGAGAACCGGGGTATAGAGGCATTTATTGAAAATTCGCTAAGACCGGCAATGGAAAATTTCCGTAAGGACGGTTCAGAAGAAAATGCCGAAAAGCTGCTGAGGGCGGTAAGCAGGCTTATGGAAATCGACAAGCATTACAACCGCAAGGAAAACCTGCTGTTCCCGTACATGGAGAAGTACGGAATAACCACACCTCCCAAGGTAATGTGGGGAGTGGATGATGAAATACGGGCTGAGATAAAGGAAGCAGCTGATGACCTCAGGAACAGAAGGAATATGCCTGATATACTGAATAAAATTGAAAATGTAATTGCAAAAATAAAAGATATGATTTTCAAGGAAGAAAATATACTGTTCCCGATGGTATCGGAAGTTTTCACCGAGGATGAGTGGCTGACGATATACAGGGAAAGCAAGGAAATAGGATTTTGCTTTATTGATGATGTAGAGCAGTGGAAGCCTGAAAGAGTGGACCTGGAGAAGGAAGAACAGAAAAAGGGCGAAAAGGAAGCGGAGGACGGGTATATCCGTTTTGAAACGGGTATTCTCGAAATTGAAGAGCTTTCTGCAATGCTGGATACGCTGCCAATTGACATAACATTTGTCGACAGGAATGATACGGTGAAATATTTCTCCCAGTCGAAAGACAGGATCTTCGCAAGAACAAAGGCCGTTATCGGACGCAAGGTTCAGAACTGTCATCCTCCTGCCAGCGTCCATGTTGTTGAAAGCATAGTAAACGATTTTAAATCGGGTAAAAAGGATAAAGAAGAGTTCTGGATAAACATGGGTTCAAAATATGTATATATCCGTTATTTTGCTGTAAGGGACAAGGAAGGGAAATACCTTGGCACGGTGGAAGTAACCCAGGATATAAGGCCGATGCAGGAAATACGGGGAGAAAAACGGCTAATTGAATAAAAAATATATGAAAAATTAAAAGTCCTGGTTCGGTCAAAACCAAACCAGGACTTTTCTGTATTAACCCAGGATTTCCTTAAGATCCTGTTCAGGAGTTGTGATTGGTTTTATATTGAACTGATCCACAAGAATCTTAAGTACGTTTGAAGACAGGAAAGCCGGCAGTGAAGGCCCAAGGTAAATATTTTTAATTCCAAGGGACAGCAATGTAAGGAGTATACATACCGCTTTCTGCTCATACCAGGACAATACAAGGGTCAGGGGCAGTTCGTTCACCGTGCAGTCAAAGGCTTTTGCCAGTGCCAGTGCTACCTGGATAGCCGAATATGCGTCATTGCACTGACCCATATCCATAATTCTCGGCAGCCCGCCGATGGTTCCCAGGTCAAGATCATTGAAGCGATATTTTCCGCAGGCAAGCGTAAGTATTACCGTATCCTTCGGAGCCTGTTTTACAAACTCTGTATAATAGTTTCTTCCGGGCTTTGCGCCGTCGCATCCTCCGACTAGGAAGAAATGCCTTATGGCGCCTGATTTCACCGCTTCTATAACCGTGTCTGCCACGCTTAAAACTGTGTTTCTTGCAAAACCGGTAGTCAGTTCCGAACCGCCGTTAATACCGGTAAAAATCATATCTTCGGGATATCCGCCAAGTTCAAGGGCTTTTTCAATTACAGGAGTGAAATCCTTGATTCCGTTTTCTCCTTCAGGTATGTGCCTGAGACCAGGATATCCGACGACTGCGGTGGTAAATACCCTGTCGGCATAGGATGCCTTGGGAGGCATCAGGCAGTTTGTAGTAAACAGGAATGCACCCGGAACACCGTCAAACTCCTTCTGCTGATTCTGCCATGCCGTTCCGAAATTACCCTTTAAGTGAGAATATTTCTTAAGTTCCGGATAGGCATGTGCCGGAAGCATTTCGCCGTGAGTGTATATGTTAATTCCCTTGCCCTCGGTTTGCTCCAGGAGCATTTTCAGGTCATGCAAATCATGGCCGGAAACCACTATAAACGGCCCTTTTTCAATGTTTGTTGTAACCCTGGTAGGAACCGGATGCCCGTAAGCAGAGGTATTGGCTTCATCAAGCAGTGCCATACATTTAAGGTTGATACGGCCGAATTCCATGAGCAATTCCAGCCATTCTTCCGCGGAATGGTCTTCTCCTATGGTTTTCATTCCTTTAAAGAACCAGTTGGTTACATCATCATCTTCATTGCCGAGCACAAACGCATGGTAAGCATATGCCGACATGCCCCGGATTCCCAGGAGCAGTGTTGAACGAAGGGACACCGAGTCCACATCGCCGTTCCATAAATCCCACATGTTGAAATTTTCTGCTCCGCCAAGCTCATTTTTCTTTGCTTCAGTCTTATCGATAAGTTCTCTTATTCTGCCTTCATCAAAATTAACATTTGTTACCGTTGCAAAAAGTGATTTAATCATCAGTTCTGCAGTTTCCCTGTCAGGGCATTTCCCGCCCGCGGCACGCGCAAGTCCAATCAATGCGCAGGTCAGTTCATCCTGGGTATTTGACACCTCCGGCTTTTTTCCGCAGACACCGGTTTTTACGCAGCCTTTTCCGCCTGCAGTCTGTTCACACTGAAAACAAAACATAGACATAAGTTATATCCTCCTTGTCCGGTAAAGATTTAGATTCTTCTTGATTTACGCGTTACATTGTAATATATTAAAAGGAACAAATCGGTAGCCGTGGCTACAAAATGAGGTGATTATTATAAAAGGCAACTGGAAGGATGTTCTGGCAAATTCACTGCTTTTTGCGAATATTGAAAAGGAGAATATTGATATAATGCTGGCATGCCTTAATCCGAAGGAAGAAACATTCAGCAAGGGAGAATTCATAGCGCAGGCGGGACAACCGATGAAAGGCCTGGGCCTGCTCACGGAGGGAAGTTTGTCAGTACTGAAGGAGAATGTAAGCGGGAACAGGATAATTATGAATATACTGAAACCCGGCGATTTGTTCGGGGAGATGGCCGTTTTTTCGGAAAAACGGGTATGGCCGGCAAGCATTGAGGCATTGACAAATTCAACCGTTCTTTTTATATCGCAGGACAAAATAGTGGGGAGCTGTTCACATGCCTGTTCATTTCACCGGCAGATTATACTGAACATGCTCAAGATTTTGTCTGAAAAGGCGATGAACCTTAACAGAAAGGTTGAATACATGTCCATTAAGGGGATGAGGGAAAAACTCTGCACATTTTTCTGGGAACTTCATAAAGAGCAGGGGAGCCTTCTGATACATCTGCCGATGAAACGAAATGAGATGGCTGATTTTCTGAATATTTCAAGACCTTCAATGTCGCGGGAAATGGGCAGGATGCGTGACGAAGGAATAATAGATTTCCACCTTTCCACCGTGAAAATTTTAAAGCCTGAAAAGCTGGCGGAATATGTCCAGTGAAGATTATATAATCCTTTTTGTTTAATTGCAGGTTTTTTGTGGAAAAACATATACAACACTGTTATAATAGATTAAACAGCCGGGTTAAGATGGGGCTGATATCCTGATAAACGGAGAGGGTTGTGTATGAAAAACATACCGTTATACGAGGTACGTCAAATAAGCACATTGAAAGATATGCTTGAAAGCAGTGCCGAATTATATGGGAATGAGACCGCATTTCTGGTAAAAACCGAAGAAGGCGGACCTTACAAGCCGATAACGTTCAGGCAGTATTATAATGATGTCAATGCCCTGGGTACTGCATTAATAAGCCTTGGACTTTCAGGGAAAAGAGTGGCTGTTATAAGCGAAAACAGGTACGAATGGACGGTAGCCTACCTGGCGGTAGTGAACGGAACCGGAGTGGTGGTGCCCCTGGACAAGGATTTGCCTGTCGGCGAAATTAAAAATCTGCTTCTCCGTTCAAAAGCTGATGCAGTATTCTATTCAGATGGCAAGAAAAATGAAGTGGAATCCATTGCCGATGAATTGCCGAACCTTAAATACCTCATTTCAATGGATGCAGAAGAGTCAACCGGTAAGGTTCTCTCTTACAGGGTCCTGGTCAATAAAGGTTACGAGCTTATTAACAGCGGTGACAGGAGTTTTCTCGATGCAAAAATAGACAGGGAAGCGATGAGCATTCTTCTTTTTACGTCAGGAACCACAGATAAGGCGAAAGCCGTTATGCTTTCCCATAAAAATGTCTGCTCAAACCTTATGGATATGTGTTCAATGCTGTATATAGACGAAAAAGACGTGTTTCTGCTGGTTCTGCCTCTTCATCATACCTATGCATGCACATGCGGATTCCTGTGTCAGATATACCGCGGATCAACGATTGCGTTTTGTGAAGGATTAAGGCACATTGCAAAAAATCTTAAAGAATCGAAAACAACAATTCTGCTCGGTGTACCGCTTATCCTTGAAGCGATGTACAAACGTATATGGGATCAGGCATCAAAGGATCCTAAAGTTCTGAGAAAACTGAAACTTGGCCTTAAAATCAGCAGAATACTCAGAATGGCAGGTATTGATATAAGGAAGAAACTTTTCAGGCCAATCCATGAAAATTTTGGCGGTGCGATGAGGCTCTTCATAAGCGGCGGTGCGGCAATAGATCCGAAAGTCGTACAAGGGTTCCAGGATTTTGGAATCCATTGCGTTCAGGGTTACGGGTTAACCGAATGTTCACCCATCATTGCGCTGAACAGGGACGTTGACTACAGGAACAATGCTGCCGGCCTTCCGCTCCCGAATGTGCAGGTTAAAATCCATGACCCGAATGAAGAAGGGATAGGGGAAATAATTGCCAAAGGGCCGAATATAATGCTGGGATATTATGAAAATGAAGAGCTTACAAGGGAAACCATTGTGAACGGCTGGTTCCACACCGGCGACCTGGGTTATATTGACGAGGACGGGTTTTTGTACATCACAGGCAGAAAGAAAAACGTTATCGTTACGAAAAACGGTAAGAATATTTATCCCGAAGAAATAGAAGCATTGCTGAACAGGAGTCCGTATATAGCCGAAAGCATGGTTTACGGAAGAGAAAATGAAGTGGAAGGTGATATTGAAGTTGCGGCAGAAATATACCCTGACATGGAAAAAATAAAGGAAACACTGGGAACCGAAAATCCTACGGAAGAACAGGTATACAAACTCATTGAAGAAGAAGTCTACAAGGTCAACAAGATGCTGGTACTGTACAAATACGTACGCCATATTGAAATAAGGGAGACTGAATTTGAAAAAACCACGTCAAAGAAAATAATAAGGAAGTATAATAAGCAATAAAAAACCGGATCGCTTGGCGATCCGGTTTTATTTAAACATCTATACATTAAACCTGAACAGGGTAACGTCCCCGTCCTTCATCTCATAATCCTTTCCTTCAGAGCGGACAAGACCCATTTCCTTTGCGGCGTTATAAGAGCCTGCCTTTATCAGATCCTCATAGGCCACGATTTCAGCCCGGATAAAGCCGCGTTCAAAATCGCTGTGGATTTTTCCTGCAGCCTGCGGCGCTTTTGTTCCTTTTTTAATTGTCCATGCCCGCACCTCTGTCTCGCCTGCGGTTAAAAAGCTTATCAGCCCAAGAAGCCTGTAACTTGCCTTTACCAAACGGTCAAGCCCTGACTCGCCTATACCCAGTTCGGAAAGGAAAGCCTTTTTTTCACTGTCGTCAAGCTGGGCGATTTCTTCTTCAATCCTGGCACATATTACTACTACTTCTGCATTTTCCTTTTCAGCATATGCCTTAAGTTCTTTCACATAAGGGTTGTCGTCCGGGTTCTTTATGTCGTCCTCTGATATGTTTGCACAGTAAAGCATGGGTTTTGAAGTTAAAAGGAAGAGCTGTTCGGTGTATTTTTCCCATTCCTCTTCAATTTCCATCGTACGGACCGGTTTATTCGATTCAAGATGCTTCTGTATGCTTTCAAGAAACGCAAGTTCCTCCTGGTATTTCTTTTCCCCTGATTTTGCCTGTTTTTTAACCTTGTCAATCCGCCTTTCAAGCACTTCAAGATCGGCGAAAATAAGTTCCAGGTTGATTGTTTCAATGTCACGGGCGGGTCCGACCGAACCGTCAACATGCACAATATTCGGGTCTTCAAAACATCTTACTACGTGGACGATGGCATCCACTTCACGGATATGGGAGAGGAACTTATTGCCAAGGCCTTCGCCCTTGCTTGCTCCTTTCACCAGGCCGGCTATATCAACGAATTCGATTGTCGTGGGAGTCACTTTTTTTGGCTTATACATTTCAGCCAATTTTTCAAGTCTCTCATCGGGCACGTTAACAACACCTATGTTCGGATCTATAGTGCAGAAGGGATAATTCGCGCTTTCTGCACCTGCTTTCGTAATTGCATTAAACAGTGTACTTTTTCCTACATTGGGCAGTCCCACTATTCCAAGTTTCATTTTATTCTTCCTTTCATGACATTTGGGTAATATCAAGGCTCTAGAAAGGTATTATAACGAATATGAATATTTTTGTTAAGAACAATTTTATGAAAAAAAACCGGGCTGTAACCCAAACCCGGTTTTTTCAGCCAAAAAGGCACTATTTTATCCTGATTCCGTAAATTTTCTTTGCATATGTTCCAACTACTACCATGTCGTTGTATATTGCCGGTGACGCTTCAACATTCAGGCCAACAGATATGGTGTCGAGTATTTCGCCGTTTGAAGGATCCATAAGATGCATTTTTCCTGCATAGTCACAGAAAATCATATAAGTTTTTCCGTCCTCGGACAAAAAGTCAACAGGAGAACTCCAGCTGTAATTTTCAAGATCCTTTACCCATACTTCCTTACCGGTTTTCTTGTCAAGCGCGACCATTTTTCCGCTTTTCCAGTCGTTGGTTTTGCATATGTTGAAAATAATAATGTCTGATATATCATTTTTTCCTATTACAGGAGTTGACAGCAGACCTCCGTTTACACCGTTCTGATATATGCACCTGTATGATTTTTCCCATATAAGTTCGCCTGTCAGCGCATTGAACTTCCGAAGCTGACAGTCGGCATATGCCGGCTGCTGTCCGCCTGTTGCGCGTAAATCCACCTCGTTGCCCGTGTAAAGGAAAACACCTTCGTTGGTTTCTTCGAGAACCATCGTCGCATCGGTGTCGTCTTCGACGTTTGCGATCCATACAGGCTCAAGGGTATTTATGTCAATACACTGCAACAGGCCGCCATTGTCTGCAAGATAAAGGTAGTTTTTATAAAAAACAGGGGAATTCTCGAAACCGATATTATCGTTAAACACGCCTTTATACCTGTACTTGGTTACCTCGGGGTTTATTGACAGTTCCCCGGTCTCCCTGTTGAAATAAGTGTTCATTTTTATCCTGTATAATATGCCGTTTTCACCGGGCTGTATCAGCGTATCGGTTTCCTTATGAAGAAGCGGTGACGGATCAAAAGCTCCCCACAGCCTGAACGCTTCCGGTGTTGTGCCTGTAATCGAAAAAATTTCGGTCTGGTCAATGAGGCTGAATATTCTGAACTTGTGATGGGCGAAATTGTCGCCGTTCTGGTTAAGACCCTGTCCGGTATAGAGAATCGGGTATCCCCTGGGATCAATCATGCCCGTACCCTTTGTGGGATAACCGATGTAAATAGGATCTCTTGTAGGTTTCCCGTCTTCAAGATTCAGAAAATATATGTTTCCGTCCAGCGTAGGATATATGACTTCCACAAGATCGGTATTCTTGTATTCCGGTTTAACGTTCATTAGTTTTCTTATATCCTCGTCCCAGTGAATTATCAGGGGCTGACCTGTCCAGCCCACACCCGGCCAGTATGAACCGTTCGCACTGACAGAACCAATGTCCTTTGTCCATACGAGCTCAAGTTTTTTTTCGGTAACCTTCCTCGTTCCGAACGCGGCGCTGTTTCTGTAATGGTTTCCTCTGAAGGTGGTCACGCCTTCAACACCGGTATAGCTTTCGGCGGGACCGAAGGAAATACCCGGGTTTTCGACATCAGAAATTACAATGTCGTTATCCAGGAAATGCCAGTACTTCAAAACAGTATTGCCCAGTTTTTTCTCTTTAGCATATTCACTGAAAGCATTATCACCGTCGTAGACAGGGGGAATATCGGGATTTACGTTTCTTGGGTCAATTTCTTTATCAGAATATACCGGTGTTATTTTTTCAATTACCTGAGCCTGAACAGGCGTTGGCGTCTGAGTGACGGGTTCTTCTGAACGCGGGTCATTCTGAGTTCTGGTTGGCGAGACGATCAAATAGTCGTTGTTTGCGTTCGTGTTATGTGGTATTTTAGATGTAATTGCAAGTGCAATGCTTGCAATTATGGTTAAAAAAAGTAATAAAAAAAATAACTTTTTAATTTTCATCGTTGGTTTTTTCCATCCTTTCTGCAATTAACAGTGATCAAAATCATTTTAATATATGGAATGTACATTTTCAATTAAGATAAGATTCATGGCAAGTTTGATGGAAATATATTACCATTTCTGTATGCAAGTTAAAAAGTCCCCGAAGCTTTTATTTAAGCTGAAAATAATTATTTTTTTGCCTTTTGACAGCCAAGCTGTAATTGACAGTCATACTATTTTATAGTAATATTATACCTAGCGACTAGCAAATTTATGTAATGTTTTTGTTTAAAGTTGACAAAAAACTATATTAAACTTTGGGGAAAATGACCGACTGAAATTATGAAATTATATTGTGAACGTAACCGGAATATAAATATATAGGCATATTTTCATATGTTTATATATTTATAAATAAAAATCCTACCAAAAGGCTTAAAGGACAAGCTTAAAATTTTAGGGGGTGCCAGTTATGTTATTGAAAAAATGGTGGTTTTGGGTTATAGTGGCGGTTGTTCTCGTTATTATAGCGGTGCCGCTTGGAACCATCATAAGCTTGAACAGTTCGGTTTACAATGATTTAAGTTTTTCTTATGTACATTACGATGATCTACTCAGCGAAATCGCGAAAAAACACCTGTATTATGATGCATCAACACACACCGTTGAAATTGAACTTAACCAGGATTTGATCAATTCTCTTATTAAAGATCAGCTCGAACAAATTGATTTAGGTCTTCCGGACAAGTTAAAGATTCAGGAAGTTGTATTCAAGACAGCGGATCAGCGAGTTTATGTAAATGCAAAATACGGCTCAATAAGTCTTCCCATCAGTGCTAAAATCAATATTGAACCAAGTGAAACAGGAATAACAATTTCAGCAAGTGATTTTAATCTGGGCAATAAGAAAGCGCCTAAATTCATCACGAAGAGACTTCCTCTCGATCAACTGGCATATACAATTAACTATTCAGATCTGGGTGTTCCTCAGATATTCACCGTTAAGGAAATCAAATACGGCAGTGGTAATATGAATGCTTTTATCCAGCTTGATGTTGACGCTATAAAAGCACTTGTCAAGGATTATGTTGATGATCTTGAAGTTGAAATTAACAGCTTCAAACGTTCCGCTTCTCCCGTTATTGCAACTTTCATAGACAGGGCTCTCGCAGAGGGCGTTCTTTCGGATAAAAACGTTGAAAAATATGTTGAGGATGTTCTTAACAATGAGGAACTCGTCAACAGCGCAATTTACTTTGCACTTGCTCCGGATCTGGACAAATACGCACAGGGCGTAGAAAAATATCGTCAGGCAATTGTTAAATGGGCAGAGCCGATCCAGACCATTAAGCTTGACGGTACGATAGAAGAGATAGTTCTCAGCGTTATTGACAATGACAAGCTCCATGATATGCTTACATGGTTTATTCCTGCAGCCACACTGTCAGATTATGTAGATACCGCAAATACATATTACACCCTTTACAAAAAGGCCGAAGGTTCGCTGAACAATCTCAGCGCGGCAATTAACAGCGGGGATATCGAAAGGGCAATCAGGCTCCTTATCGCCGACAGGGATCTGTACCAGGCACTGACAGTGATTGTACCGAATGAAACCGTTGATTATTACCTTGCTTCAATTAAGGACTACTATAATATGTATGCGGATATTACAAAGTCGTTGACCGACATGCTTAATTCAATACCTGATGATCAGATTACCGCGTATATTAATGAAGCAGTCAAGTATGCGTATGAACTTGAAAACAGCCAGCAGTACGTTCTTGATTTGCTTGAAGACGTAGATACTGAGTACATCCAGGAACTGGTTTACTATCTTGAAGAAGACGAGTATATCAAAGAACAGCTTGAACTGGTGGATCAGGAATCATACGACATCTTTATGGCATATGTTGATAACCTTGACACTGTTAAGGCCGATCTTGTTGAAGCAATCAAGACTGCCGATATTAATTCCATTAAAGAAGGCGCAGATATTATCAAGAATATAAACAGCGATCTGGTAAATGTACTCAACCTGTTAAGGGCAAAGCAGTTTGAAAAGGCAGGAAATGCAGTTAACAAAATACGTTTTGGTGACCTGGAGAAATTCATCCAGGAACAGTCCCAGAAAATAAGCGCCTATACAAGCTGAACAAAATAATATGACGACAGAATCCGGCATAAAATGCCGGATTCTTTTTATATATAAAATTTAGGAAGTTTAATTACGGCTATATATTCGGATCAGATATATAACCGTTTTTTTTGTAAATAATTCTCATTACCCGCCTTGTATCCGGATAACTATTATGCTATAATGTGTTTTAACCATTAAGGCTGAATACATAATAATACGATGAAGGAGTTAAGTAGCCTGTTCCCTCTTTAACCAGAGAGGGGATGTCATCGGCTGGAAGCATCCCTTTAAACGGAACAGCGTGAATTTCCCTCCGGAGTAGCTTTCCTGAACCTGGGCAGGGTGATAATTCATTACACCCGTTATGTCCTGAAAGTAGGGAAAGACGGTTCCCGCCGTTATACGGGTCAGAGTGTACACGGATAATACGCGTATTCTGTATCCGTGTAAACATAGGTGGTACCGCGGAGTATTTCAATGCTTCGTCCTATTCTGGGACGAAGCATTTTTGATTATATGGCATTGTTTACTGAATAAAAATGTTGAAAGGGGAGGAATCATGAAGGAGCAGCTTCAGGCAATCATAAGAGAAGCGATGGAAAAGCTGGAATCGGTAAAGGACATTAAAACCCTTGAAGAAATAAGAGTCATGTTTTTGGGCAAGAAAGGAAAAATTACCGGGATTCTGAAGGGAATGGGAACTCTTCCCGCCGAGGAAAGGCCTGTTATCGGTCAGCTGGTAAATGAAATAAGAGAACAGATAGAAGAGAACATTTCAAAGATCAAGAACAGGCTTTTGCAGGAAGAGCGGGAAAAGAAACTGGCCAGGGAAACCATCGATGTTACAATGCCGGGATCATTGCATCCGATAGGGAAGAAACATCCGTTAACCCAGGTTCTTGACGAAATAAAGGAGGTTTTCCTCGGAATGGGCTATGAAATTGCCGAAGGACCTGAAGTGGAGCTGGATTATTATAATTTCGAGGCCCTTAATATTCCGAAAAACCATCCTGCAAGGGATACCCAGGACTCATTTTATATCAACGAAAATGTTGTATTAAGAACACAGACATCGCCTGTGCAGATAAGGGTTATGGAAAAGAAGAAACCTCCGATAAAAATAATTTGCCCTGGCAGGGTATACCGTTCTGATCAGATTGATGCAACCCATTCTCCGATTTTCCACCAGGTGGAAGGGCTTGTAGTGGACAAAGGCGTAACAATGGGAGATCTGATTGGTACACTGCAGGTATTCGCGAAAAGCCTGTTTGGTGAAAATACGAGGATACGTTTAAGACCTCATCATTTTCCGTTTACCGAACCCAGTGCGGAAGTTGATGTCTCTTGCTGGGCATGCGGAGGAAAAGGATGCAGAGTTTGCGGATACGTGGGATGGATTGAAATACTTGGCGCAGGCATGGTGCATCCCAAGGTTCTTGAGATTTGCGGTATAGATCCCAAGGTTTACAGTGGTTTTGCATTCGGACTCGGTGTTGAAAGGACCGCGATGGGACGTTTTAACATAGACGATATTCGCCTTCTGTATGAGAATGACATGCGTTTCTTAAAACAATTCTAATCGGGAATACGACGAAAAGGGGGAGTGATTTGAATGAAAGCACCAATTTCCTGGCTTAAGGATTTTGCTGATATAAATGTGAATGCGGAAGAACTTGCCGAAAAAATGACCCTTTCGGGGAGCAAGGTGGAAGGTATTGAAGATTTGGGAAAATCCTTTGACAATGTAGTTGTGGGTAAGATTCTTTCGCTTGAAAAGCATCCCGATGCCGACAGGCTGAAAATTGCCCAGGTTGACATAGGGAAAGAAGTGATCCAGGTGGTTACCGGCGCCCCGAATGTCAAGGAGGGAGATTACGTGCCAGTTGCCCTTGTAGGTGCACGCCTGCCGGGCGGTGTTATAAAGGCAACGAAACTTAGGGGCGTTGAATCATATGGAATGATGTGTTCAATAGAAGAACTCAATTTAACCCGTGACTACCTTCCCGATGCGCCCGAGTACGGAGTATACGTGTTCCATAATACCCCTGAAATCGGGAAGGATGTAAGGGAAGTGCTGGGACTTGAACCCGTTCTTGATTTTGAAATTACTTCGAACAGGCCGGACTGCCTGAGTATAGTCGGGCTTGCACGGGAAGCCGCAGTAACATTGTCTGCTAAGTTCAGAAAGCCTGAAATCAAGGTAAAGGAAGAAGGAAAAGGAAAAGCCTCGGATTTTGCTTCGGTTGAAATCAGGAATCCGGAACTGTGCAGCCGTTATGCAGCAAGAATTGTAACAGACGTCAAAATAGAGCCGTCCCCGGAATGGATGCAGAGGCGCCTTGCATTGGCAGGCATGAGGCCGATAAACAATATTGTTGACATTACTAACTATGTAATGCTGGAAATGGGACAGCCAATGCATGCTTTTGACCTGAAATGCCTGGACGGCGGAAAAATTATAGTAAGAACCGCCAAAGACGGAGAGATGATTACCACTCTCGATGGTCAGAAACGTCAGCTTGATTCGTCAATGCTTGTAATAGCTGATGAGAATAAACCCGTAGCAATTGCAGGGGTGATGGGTGGGGAAAACTCAGAAGTCACAAGCGAAACGAAAATGCTGCTGCTAGAATCTGCGAACTTTAACGGAACTTCGGTAAGACTTACAAGCAAAAAGCTCGGTTTGCGCAGTGAAGCATCAAACCGTTTTGAAAAAGGATTGGATCCCGAGAATGTGATACCCGCTCTTAACCGTTGTGCCCAGCTTATTGAAGAACTGGGAGCCGGCAGGGTTGTTCCCGGAATAGTGGACTGCTATCCTGTGAGACCAGAAACCGTTGAGCTTGAATTGGATGACAAGGCGATAAACGGTCTGCTTGGAACCGATATTGATAGGGAATGGATGCTGGATTTGTTTGAAAGGCTTGAATTTGGATTGGACAGAAATACCGGAAAGCTTACCGTTCCGTCATTCCGGCCTGATGTACGCCTGCAGGCCGATTTGGCAGAGGAAGTTGCCCGTTTTTACGATTACAATAACATCAAACCTACACTATTGTCCGGGAAAGAGTCAACAGTCGGAAGAAAGACTTACAGCCAGAAGATGGAAGACCTGATTATGCAGGTAATGCTGTCCTACGGACTGCATGAAACCTATACATTTTCATTCACAAGTCCAAAAGTCTGGGACAAAATGAGACTGCCGAAGGATCACGAACTGAGAAATGCAGTTGTAATTACAAATCCGCTTGGCGAAGACTTCAGTGTTATGAGAACAACCACCATACCAGACATGCTTGGTGTGATCAGAACCAATTATAACCGCAAGGTTGAGGAAGGCCGCTTTTTTGAAGTATCCTATGTTTACCTTCCCGTTAAAGGCCAGCCTCTGCCTGAAGAAAGAAGAGTGCTTACTATAGGTCTTTATGGCAATACCGATTTTTATTTCCTGAAAGGAATAGTAGAGCAGTTGTTTGTCCAGATGAACATTAAGAATGCTGATTTTTCACCCGAGAAAAACCATCCTTCATTCCATCCGGGAAGATGTGCAAAAGTTTCGCTGGGAAACGAAGTCATAGGTTATATCGGTGAGATACACCCGGAAGTCGCCGATAATTTTGAATGTCCTCCAAAAACATATATTGCGGTCCTGGACATTAAACCAATGATAGAAAACTCGAGAATGGAAAAAGAATATAAAGGCTTGCCGAAATATCCCGCTGTAGAAAGGGATATTGCGCTTGTGGTCATGGACGGGATTCCCGTAAAGGAAATAGAGGCGGCTGTCAGAAAATTCGGCGGAGAGCTTCTTGAAGAAGTCAAGCTTTTCGATGTGTATAAGGGAGAACAGGTACCTGAAGGTATGAAGAGCGTAGCGTATACATTAATATTCCGTTCGCCTGAAAGAACACTGGTTGACGATGAAGTGAACAGGATCATGGAAAAAATAATAGACGGTCTTAAGACCGAAATGAATGCAACGCTCAGGTAGAATTAATTACAAACGGACGGGAAATAACCCGTCCGTTTTATGCATATCAGTCAATTTTTATTACAGGCATAGTAAAGTCCCGGTCGCCCATCCGCTGCCTGTGATCGGGAAAAGCCAGAACATATGCATTTGTAGCGCGGATATCATATTCAAGCATTGTCTTTGAAAGCCCCGATAGCTTGTTCCTGTAATCCGCTGTCTTTGTTATCAAAGGAACCCTGGCTTCCTTCCGGATTCTTGACAGAAGCTCCCTACCCCTGCTGTTAAAACCGAGAATTCTTAAATACCCGCAGCTGTCGTCCCTTATAAAAGCCCGGAGATTATCCTTTGTAATACCCCACAGCAGATTTGATGCAATTCTTTTTATGCGCGTGGCAGGATACCTGTTACTTGTTGCCATACTGACAAATTCACTGAGGGTACCGGCCTTGATGGCACATGATATAAGCCTGTTTTCCAGGCCTTCAGTAACGTCAGGCACATTTCGGAGCGTTTCGGGATCAATTGTTCTCAGCCTGTACAGGATTATCTCTGAAAAGGCATCAGGAAAAACAGGGCCTCTTTTGTTTATAATTTCATTGTGCAGCAAATTTACGGTAAAATCAGGGAGATTGCCCGTCAAAACGGGATCGGTTACCATTCCTCCGTCCATAAGGAACCTCCGGATGGCAGTGGCACTTGAAAAGGAAGAAAACATTTCGGTACTGAGATATGAGGCTCCCATTCTTCTGATCGTTACCGGTTGTATTGGGCTTTTAAGCTTTTTCAGTGCCTTGAGGTATTCTATGGCAAGAATGTTGTTCGAATGTGACATGATGTTTTCCGGCAATTCTTTTAAAACCGCATGGAGTGCTTTTTCACGGGATACAGGGAATGAAAAGCCCATATCCAGGTATTGCTTAAGAAATTCTTTGAATTCCGCCGGTTCTTCATGTAACAGCGATGCTATTTTACACAACGAATCAAGTTCTCCCTGTTCGCTGCCGAAACTCAGAAAGTCCACAACTCCGGTATTGTGCAGTGTTCTGACGGCACCATATGCGAAAATTTCGGCAGATGCGCAGGCGAAAACAACGGGCAGTTCCAATACCAGGTCAATTCCTGCATGAAGCGCCATTCTTGCCCTTGCCCATTTGTCAACAACGGCTGGTTCACCGCGCTGGACGAAATTACCGCTCATTACACAGATTGTATGCGTGGCACCTGTTTTTTCCCTGGAAGTGCTGATATGGTACAGGTGTCCCATATGCAGCGGATTGTACTCTGATATTATTCCAAGAACCTTCATTGTTTTCCTCGCCGGCATCCCGTTTTGAAAAAAATCTGCTTTAATTATAATGGCTGGACTTTGGAATAACAAGGGAGCTTTGCTGATAATATTTTTTTCATGGTAACTTTTTGGGAAAAAATTTATAAAATACTCTTGACTAAAAATTTTTTCCATAGTAATATATCATAAAATATCTTAAAGACGATGAAGGGGAGTAGTAGGTACCCGGAACCTTCCAGAGAGCTGTTGGCCGGTGCGAAACAGCAGGTGAAAGGTATTGAACTGGCCCCGGAGTTGCCGTCTGAAATGTGAGTAGGACAGGACGAAGGCCCATCGTTATCTGGGCAGGATATCGGTATGATACACCCGTATCTGGAAAAAGAGTGGTTAGTTAATCCTTCGTCTCTTTTGGCGAAGGTTTTTTTGTAAAAGGCCAAATTTAATATAATAAAGGGTGATCTGCCGGTCTCCGGACGAGTGTATTCCGAAAGGAATAAAGAAGAGTGGTACCGCGGGAGTTGTAACCTTCCGTCTCTTTGGCAAAAGAGGCGGAAGGTTTTTAAATTATATGGCGAAAACAATATATAAAAAGGGAGGTCATGAAATGAACTGGAAAAAATACAGAAGATTTCCACCCTTTGTATTCAAGGAAAGAACGTGGCCGGATAAAACAATTGAAAAAGCCCCGATATGGTGCAGCGTGGACTTAAGGGACGGCAATCAGGCACTTCCCGATCCGATGAATGTTGAGAAAAAACTGAAAATGTTCAATCTTCTTAAGAAAATGGGTTTCAAGGAAATTGAAGCGGCGTTTCCTTCCGCGTCAAATACTGATTTCAGTTTTGTCCGAAAGATAATTGAGGAAGGTTATCTGGATGATGACACGGTAATCCAGGTACTGACACAGTCAAGGGAACACCTGATAAGGAGAACGTTTGAGTCGCTTGAGGGAGCAAAACGGGCCATTGTGCACCTGTATAACTCCACTTCGGAACAACAGCGCCGGATTGTTTTTAAAAAAGATAAACCTGAAATAATTAAAATAGCCGTTGACGGGACAAAACTGGTCAAGCAGCTTAGCCAGGACTGCGATACCGAAATTCTTTTTGAATATTCTCCGGAAAGCTTTACAGGTACCGAAATGGATTTTGCCCTTGAAATATGTGAAAGGGTAATGGAAGTATGGCAGCCTACACCGGAAAAGAAAGCCATAATAAATCTTCCTGCAACGGTTGAACTGACAACTCCGAATGTTTATGCGGATCAGATTGAATGGTTCTGCCGGAATATTAGCTGCAGGGACAGCGTTATAATCAGTGTCCATACCCACAACGACCGCGGTACGGGAGTAGCTGCAACCGAATTGGCAATGCTTGCCGGAGCTGAACGTGTTGAAGGTACGCTTTTCGGAAACGGAGAAAGAACCGGAAATCTCGATATTGTTACCGTTGCACTGAACCTTTTCTCACAGGGAATTGATCCGGAACTGGATATTTCGGATATTAATTCGATTATTGAAGTTTATGAGGAATGCACCGGAATGAAAATACATGAAAGGCATCCATATGCCGGACAACTGGTTTTCACTGCTTTTTCCGGTTCTCACCAGGATGCCATCAACAAGGGTTTCAAGTATTTGCGGGAGGAAAAACCGGAATACTGGGATGTTCCGTATCTTCCCATAGATCCTACTGACATAGGAAGACAGTATGAAGCCATTATCCGAATCAACAGCCAGTCGGGCAAGGGCGGTGTGGCATTTATCATGGAGCATGAATTTGGATATGTGCTTCCGAAGGAAATGCATCCCGAATTTGGTCAAATGATTAAGCACAAATCGGATGAAACAGGCAGGGAACTTTCGCCCGACGAAATTATGGAAGTATTCAGGGAAAACTATCTGAACGTTACCGGTCCGTACAAATTGGTGGATTATCACGTTGAAACCAGAGACAAGTCGGTAAGTGTAACCGCAAAAATATTCAAAAACGATGTACTGTATGAGATCACAGGCACAGGAAACGGCCCGATTTCGGCTTTCTTTGACGCCCTGAAAAACACCAGTGCTTCAAAGTACCGTTTTGAAGCTTACTACGAACATGCTCTCACAAGCGGTGCAGACGCTGAAGCCGTGGCTTATATACAGCTGGCCAACGGCGGTGGAAAAAGCGTTTTCGGAGTAGGTAAGGACAGAAACACCACTACGGCTTCCTTTGAGGCGATAATCTGTGCCCTTAACAGGGCTGAAGCCGAAAATAATAAATAAAACTGCGGCTGATGCTGAAGGAAAGGCATCAGCCTTTTTATATCTTACACAGTAAAAAAGTTTGCCTTTACGCATTAATTGATAAACCCCCGCTGACAGGTTATAATATAGGTATTCCGCTGTTGGAGGATTTTACATGAAGAAAAACAACGTTAGAAGAAAAATTCGCAATATTATGATACTCAATGTTGTACTGATTGTCGTTCTTGCAGTTGTTGCAGGTTTATATTTCAAGAATAAAAATAAAGCCGATCTGAACGGCGATGCCAAACTAAGTGACAGGTCAGCCGGGGATACATTGCCGGACAGCGGAGGGAATCCGGATGATATTGGCGAAAGCGGGGAATACAGCCAGGATGATGATACTACTGGGGAAGACGCAGGCGGGGAACTGACTGAAACCCAGGAACTGGCCTTATACTCCGATTTGCCTTATTTTGTCGAAGATTATACGGAAAGGTATGTTGAATATAAAAAGCGAAATCCCGATTTGCCTTACGATAAGGTTATTACATATGTGAACATAGGTCTTGATTATGATTTTTACGAGAATGTCAGTATAATTGAAAACTGCAATGATATAACGGTCTTGGTGAACAAGTACAATAAACTGCCTGATGATTTTGAGCCTGAACTGGTTCAGGTTGATCAGTCCCTGTGCGCTCCGGGTGTAGCCCCGCAATATCTTCGTGAAGAAGCGTATAAAGCGTTTGTTAAGATGCATGATGATGCGAAACAGTTGGGCCTGAACATCACCGCGTACGGTACTTACAGGAGTATTCAGACACAGCACTGGATCTGGAATAACGCCGTAAACAGCGGCCGTACGGTTGAGGATGTGGACAGTCTTAATGCAAGGGGCGGACACAGTGAGCATCACACTGGTCTGGCGATTGATGTCATAAAGAACAATTACAGCGTTGAAGAAACCGAAGAGTTCAAATGGTACAGAGAAAATGCACATAAGTATGGATTTATAATAAGGTATCCGAAGGGAAAGGAGCATATAACGGGCTATAAATATGAGCCGTGGCATTTAAGGTATGTAGGGCCGGAGATTGCAGCCGAAATTTATGAAAAGGGCATTACTTTTGACGAATACTATGTTCAGTTTCTTCAGCCTGCAAAAAATAAGCAGGTAATAAATCAAACACCATAAAAAATATTATTGACAAAAATAAAAGCTCTTTGTATAATAAAAAAGTCGCTTGAACAATAAGGATATTAAGGAAAAAGAAACGCGGGTGTAGTTCAATGGTAGAATACCAGCCTTCCAAGCTGGCCGTGAGGGTTCGATTCCCTTCACCCGCTCCATTTATCTGTGCCTGTAGCTCAGCTGGATAGAGCAACGGCCTTCTAAGCCGTGGGTCGGGGGTTCGAATCCCTCCAGGCACGCCATATATAGCAAAACAATGGTTTCAGAGTTTTAAGCAGTCTGAAACCTTTTTTATTTTTAATGGACTGCACTTTTATCAAAAAGTTATGTTTTAGCTGTTTATAGAGTAAAATATCCAGTGTTAAGTGTTGAAGATAATAAGAACAAGAAAATAATAATTTCAAGTTTTTATTAGGGAATACTAAAATCTAGTTTAACAAATCTCTCGAGTTCTTTATTATCAAGACCAAGATTTATAGTATTATTGATTTTAATACCCTTTTGAATATAATCATATAAATATTCTGTTGGTAATACTATACTTTTGGATAGTGTCTTGTCAAGTGGTGTAAAATGATTTCTACTTTATCATTTTTTCACCTCATTTATGTAATAAAGCTACTGGTGTCAATGTAAATTCATTTATCGATGTAATCTTTGACATT
>Ga0134105_1000541_pt1 | contig 38358 bp, 37 predicted proteins | sample 16_3_2metaG_FD_94457 | JGI IMG/M metagenome (GOLD analysis project Ga0134105, IMG submission 94457) | Switchgrass degrading microbial communities from high solid loading bioreactors in New Hampshire, USA - 16_60_3.3_214_A3 metaG | ecosystem: Engineered > Bioreactor > Semi-continuous > Anaerobic... | reverse complement strand
TTCCCGTAAACGACAACTTTGATATTAATACGTGTTTTGTTTGGGGTATTAGGGGTTATGCCCCTAACAAGTGAATTTGGGAGACAAAATTCAGTGCTTGCTACAACGCAAGACAGTTCATTCTTCAAAGGGAACGTCGGCTTCTTCCTGCAAAATAGAAAAAGCGGAGTCTTTTTGCACTCCGCCTGTTCTATAACTTCAATTTGCTGTTAAACTATAGGGAAAAGGGTTAACTGTAAACCAGCTCCGTCAGTACTGACTCTTCTGCTGTGTGCCGCAGGTTGCTCATGTGTCTCGTCCAACCCATCGGGTCTATCGCTTTGTCCGGTGCCGGATTGCTCTCCAGATGTTTCGCTGTGATCATCTCTATTCGTTCCTTCGCTATCCGGTCAATTTCTTTCAGGTGGCTGTTCAATTTTCCCGACATCATCAGGCCGGCGTATGTTCCTTTCCTGTGATTTTTCAGGTATGTCCTGCGCAGCATCCCATATTTGCCGATGTGCATCTCTTCCTCCGGCAGCACCAGATCCGGTATCAGATAATCGCCCTGCATTGTGTATGCCAACTCCATAATCATCCTTCCTTTCATCCCTGTCATTTATATTCTTATTGTGTCGTACGTTCCGGCTTTTTGCAAATATACGGATTTGTTTATTCTTACCTGCCGAAAGACATATATATTTCTTTTTCGGCTGGTAATTTAATGGGGGAGGGGTGTGGGGAGGGGGAAACCGCAAGGCAAACGCCAGGCCGGCTTCTATCAAATAGATACACTACCCCCTTGGTGTAAAATGTTACAGTTTTAACGCTGATATATTCCTACGTGCAGGATGGCTTGAGTTGATGGAATTGATGTCTGCATGGCATTTTTTATAGCATCTATACGTGGGAACATGTCAATGGATTTTTCGGTCATTTTTAAAAAATTGCCGTTTGCGGGAACATAGCAACCATATTGTAAAATATCAATCTTGTTTCTTATCCGATGACTTACCATGGTTATTAATCAATTATTAATTTGGGGGCAATATTTTTGTCAAGAATAATAAACGTTATTGTGGCATTTTATTTGTAGTAATCCAAAAATACTGTTTTATATCTTAATAAGATGCTTTTATTGATGTCCTCTTTTCAACTTCTTTAATGCTTTCAACATGATTTTCAGACATCAAAGCAAGAATATCACCACAATCCCACACCTTACCTTCATTCATAAGATTAATTAAGTATTTGATTAGTTTATGGTTTGAGTCAACAAACATTATATATCTACCAAAATTGAACCACGGTTTACTCCCAGCTTGTCCACTAAACTCCATGGATATTAACTTTCCGCTCCATCTGGATTTTATTTCGAATAGTTCTCTCTTTTTATATTCGAACCCTTTCCAAGGTTCAATCACAATAACTTCACTTCTCATTTGATGCCAATCAGTATACGGTATTTTTAAATTTATAATTTTTACAGAATTTGCTATTTCCACCAAAGCATTAGCTTGCTGATATGCCCACATTACATATCCTTCATTAACATCAACTGAATTTAAAAGGGCAAACAGAAAATTGTTTTTTCTAGAATAGTCATATCTATCTGGCCAGATACATGTGTAATAAACATTAAGCTTTATGTTCCAAAACTCTTCTATAAACAAACACTTTTCTTCGCAATAAACTTTATTACCTTCTTTTTTCCAATATAACAACTTGATTGGGACTAAATTTTCAAAATTTTTCAAATAGTAACTATAAAGACCTGATATCCAAGTATCTCCAGCTTCACCGCCATTTGATTTTGAGTCATCAATGATATCTAACATCTCTTTAGCATTTCCAAAAACCCCTATCGAAGTGTAAAATTGCTCTAACGCTTTTTTTATAGAAGCTCTCACTTTTTCAAGAATTTCCTCTAGCTTTTTATTTTGTTCTAAGCTTTTTCTTGATAGTGAAAACTCTAGCCCTTCAGGTTGTTTTATATCAACAATCATACTACCTACTCGGTTAATAGCAAATGGTATGTCACCCAAGTCAAATCTAGTGTACAACCCACATATTGATGTTCGTACTGACAATCCAATACCATGGCTACCAGGCATATAATCGAATAACGGTTTTCCTTCTGGAGTTAAGCACCTTGGTTTTCCATTAATTTCTGAATATGCTATTCCAAGTGTTAATTCAAAAATATCATTATTATCATAAAACGAAAATATCTTCATCCCTTTAGACCGGGCATTACTTGATCTATACCCGAATATATCATCTAGAGTAATAGCTTGTAAATTGCTTTGAAACTTATATAAAACTTCATTTGACTCATTTACAATTGAGCATGGAATTCTTGCAACAGTGATTGCATTGATTAATTCATTTACTACTTTTGAAGTATCAATTTCATTTTTAAGAATCAACTCAATCTTTGTACCTTCAGTAATATTAGAAAATTTCAATTCTAAATACGGCATCAAAGGGTTTACTGTCACATCAAAAGAAATGCCATTCTCTGCTTTATAAAAATCATAGTACTTAGTATTAATAATAGCCTTTTTAGCTATAGTAAACACAGACCAAAATCCTATTCCATATCTTGCCAGACTATAGAACCCTGCATTTATTGGATTTTCTATAAAACTAGCAGCCCTACTTTTGCTTTTACCAACTTGTAAGAAATAATTCATTACATCATCTTCTGTCATACCAATGCCATTGTCGATTACACTAATGCTATTTTGCTTGTTATTAATGACAATCTTAATTTCAGGATTATATTTTGCGGAATTAGGTTTAATATGCTGTTTGTACCTGCATGCATCCAATGAATTTTGTATAATTTCTTTTATCGGCAGACTATCGGCCTCCCCCCACATCTTTTTGCTTGTCAATATTTCACGTATTTGGAACTCATCCATTTTTATTGCTACAGGGTAATACTTAAAGTTATTAGTTGTAAAGCTATCCCTAATAATTATTGGATTATGTAGTTTAAGCAAAGGTCTACTTTGTTTTTTATCGTAATTTATATAATCTTTTAACCATATTTCTATTTGATCAAGCGCTTTATGAGTAGCATGTAAAACTTTCGAATCTTGAAAATCTCCCGTCGCATAAATAAACCCTTCTTTAGAAATTGATATTCCGCACCCAATTGACCTATGCTTCATCATCTCAAGCAAAGATACTTGGGCTATCTCATCATTTCTTCTTTTCGCTTCTTCATATGCTGAAGACATAACCCTCGTATCACTAAACTCTAGTACATCCGCACAGCATAATACAATTGACAAAGAAATAGGATTTGATACCGTTCCACTGATAGCTGCTGTATCAGGTAACTCTTTTATCAATTTATCGGGATGCATATTATGACCTCTCATAATATTCCCTATAAGTCCCTTTAAATAATCTGGTACAAAGTTACCTGCTTCACTATTTCTGATAAACTCCATTCCTCTCTCTGCGTGATTATGTCGTAAAAAATTTGTGAGTAGCTCGTCATCAGGTGAAATATCAGATGGTAGTCCCAATGACTTAAGGAGTTCTGCCTTTTTTTCTTCATTTTCATACAATGCCATTCCTATATCATGAGCATATGCAGACACTATCAAACAAAAGATCTCGTCAAAAGAAAGGCAATTATTGGTATCATTTAGTAAATCTTCTTTAATTATTTCACCCATTCTAACTACTACTTGATAACTATGGTGACAATCATGCCTTGTATATAGTGGAAAATGTTTATGAATATTTGATAAGTACGGATGAATTTTTTCAACAAAATTACAAGCCCTTGACGCTCTCTCTGAGTTGATGTTATTTAAGCGCTGCCATAGGCACGTGCTTTTTAACTCCTCAACTGGATCTCCAACTTTTGTATTGTAATTCATTGCAACATCCCCCTTTCTATCTCGTCTCCTTATTAGGTCGCCATACCATTACATCATACAAAGGACTATAGCCTATTCTGCTTGATTCGAATACCACATTCTATTTTTTATTATATTAAGTAAATATAACTTCGACAAGTTTTAGAATCGTTTTCAAATTTTAGTTAATCTTTTTGGGTAATCTCATGCTTGCTTAGAATATATATCCATCCTATCTCCTCAACCTATAAGCTATCTATTCTGTCAACCCAACCCTACCAATTTTAAGCTCAAATTTTACTCCCAAAATGCAACCTCGACATGTTCCCATGTACTCATTTTACCTCTTTAAGTCGAGTAGACAGATTAGATGTAATCCTGTAAATCCAGTAATATAAAGGGTTACAGTTTTGTAATCAATACTACACACTCCACGTGGCTCGGGTTGATAGAATTGATGTCTGCAGCAATTTTAAGAATCTTCTGTAAAGCTTACAACATATCTTAAAACAATCATAAACTATCCCTTTCAAATAATACACCCTTGATATCGTCCATGTTCGTACTACTCATATTCTTTTTTCTCATGATTCCAATTTTTGAATAACTCTTCTTCATTTATCAGCGCTTCATAAGGTGGTTGGAGAAAATTAATAATTAATTTAACAACATCGGTAAAGTCAAGTTTGTATTGCAGTATTTTTTTACAAAAATTGCCCCATCTTCTTATAATAATAGACTCACCAGCTAACCTCAAAATAATAGTGACAGAATCTTTTTCATAAGATGTGCCCCGGTTAGTAAGGGTTTCATAAATAGCTTCCTGTAATTTTCTTCCATCGAAATTAAAGGTTGTTGCCATATAATATATATCAAAGAAGTCTTTCATCCTGCTTGTAGCTTCCATCAGTGATATGATAGCATCTAATTTTTCTGCCACAGTGGATTCCAATGAATAAGTCAGGATCTTAGGTTCCTCAAATTCCGGAAGTAATACCGGTAAAGTTCGTTCAACTGGCGAAGGTACTACAACATCACCAACTCCCAAATCTATACTAAAAGGGATCTTAACCCTTCCAATAGACCCCATAAGGTAAATTCTAATACCATGGTATTTCTTTATCTATCTGATAGTTTCTATCCTTCTAATCTCAAACTGTATAAAATCATTTTTGCTAGGCGAGGAAATAATATTTTTAACAAGCTTTTCTACTGCATCCAAATCGTTAGGATAATTTCTTAAAAGATAATCTGCATCAATTGTTGGTCTTGCGGCAAATCCACTGATTGAATATAATAAAAAGCCGCCTTTAAGAATAAATTTTTCTTTGTAATCACTTTCTGAAAGTCTTCGAATTAATTCCTCCTGGCAAAATAGATTTAATAGCTGTTGTAATGGAATACCTTGTTCCTTTGATTTGTTTTTAAGTCTCGCTATGACTGAAGCTTCAATATTTCCCATTATAACCACATCCCTATGCGTGTTTGCACTTTATTCTTAATATTAAATATTTCTGCATACTCAAACAGCTTTCTTATGTTTTTCTTTGAATCCTCTATATAACGGCCAATAGCATTATTAAATACTTCTTTCTCCAGTTTTTTCTCATAACGGAGAACATCGCAAATTGTGCGATCTCTGTTGTATATCCTTATTTCAATGCCATCTATCTCTAATATATCTATACCAATGTCTAAAAACTTTGGTTCAAGATAGTAAGGTTTTATTAGAGGATAATCAATTTTATACTGAGTTGTTTTACTATATCTATCCACAGCAATTTGCCACGCCAGCGGTATGCGATCTGTGTAGCCATAATGGAATAAGGCACTTTCAAGAAATATAACCGCTCGCGGAAATAAACGTGCAATAATTACTTCTTCACGAATAACATAATCTGTAAGTTCATAAAAACCGCGTTTAGCCTTTGTAATAATCCCTTCATTTAGAAGTCTTTTTATCTGGCGACTCGAAAGTCCTAAATCTTTAAGCTCTACAGTTTTTAAGATTCCCCCACATTTTTGAAATTCCTTCTTCAAAATATCAATTTGTGTCATTTTGCACCTCTCGGCCTGCATTCGTTTTTTAATGCAGTCTTTTAAGTGCATTTTACCATATCATTACTTTTAAATCAAACGATTTTTAGTGTGACAGCGTCAAATTCTTTACATCCATTCTGTCTCATCAACCTATGCGTTATCTCAGCCCGCCGCATACGTGCAAACGGGCAGATTAAACTCACTCTATGTATTGCTGCTACTCTCCGGCAGCCTCAGAGATGAAATCTTGCATACAATCGTCCATGTCCAGCAAAAAAGAGATCAGGAAGTATTGTCGTGCTTCCGGGTGGGTTGTCAGTAGTTCAACATCCTCTGGGAATTTCAGTCCTGACAAGTCATACAGGATGCGCAATATAGCCATCATTTCGGCTTCCCGGCCCTCATGGTATAAATGGGTAAAGATAGCCGAAATTCTTTCCATAGCTTCGGTATCATAGCCGGAGAATGTCCAGATTGTTTCGAGCAATGGGGTGGTCATCGCCCCGGATATGAGATTGATTTTGTCCCGGCAAATTGTGCCTGATTGGAGTATAATACCCTTATCCAGCAATAAACTTCGCGTGGTTGTTTTTTCCATAGTGTCCATAATTACTTCCTCCTTTTAGATTTACTCTGTGGTGCCACGGCCGTCGAAATGTTTGCATAGATTGAATTATAATCTGCTATAGACAATAACAAAATTCTTTTCGTTATAGAAAAAATAATGGATTACTAATGCAATGCTAATAAAAACAGCAGGCCGTTTATGACCTGCTGCACCTACAAGACAAAGTCCTATAGGGTGTGGTAGGACAGGAGTTACTCCCTCTACCATAATAATGGTATACATAATCTCAATACTATATTCTGAAAAATAAAAAACTCGCATAAACTTAGGTTTTGCGAGGTGTGATGGGACAGAAATCATTTCCTCCAACATTAGTTAGCATATCAGAAATTCGCGTGTACTGTCAATAAATTTATTTAGTTTATTTAAATCCTCCTGCCATCATATCAGAGTAACATATGTAAATGCCCACATCAAAACTTTTTCCTCAAAACTTAATTTTGCTATATAAATTTTGTGCCTTTCTCATGTAAATGAGTAAATAGTGTCGAAATTCTATCCGTATTGCATTAACTAACATTTTCATTTGATCAATTATAATTTGCTTCTTGATTTACTCCGTGGTACCACGGGTGACAAAATGGTGACATAGCTTACAAAGCGACCTGCCAAAAAGAAATATAGGAAAACGGGATGATATAAAAAGATCCGCTTTTTATGCGGGTTTTATCAAATAAGTAATAAAAAGTTATAAAGATATATAAGCAAATATCTACCTATTACATTTCTGGAAATCATGTGTACGGGAAACTGTACCTAGGGTTCGAATCCCTAACTCTCCGCCAGAATAAAGGGCTTTACCGAACAGGTAAAGCCCTTTAATTATGTATAAATGATGTTAATATCTATTTATTGTTTATTAATCTTTATGTGTGTTATATTATTTATGTAAATCAGCAGTAAAGAAGGAACGGAATGTGCGGGATATTTAAATAATGATGAGGAAAAAGCTATTATAAGGCTTAAAGAGTTGCTAACCGATAAGCTGGGAGACAATCTCAGGGATATACTCTTATATGGTTCAAAGGCTCGTGGCGATTATAATGCTGATGCAGTTCTTGCTCTTAAGGATGCTGCGAGTAATAGACATTGAGGTGTTAAGACCCTATTTGATATGCATTATATAAAGTCCGGCATCATGGGCAAAAAGTTTAGCAAACTTTACAATGCCGGATTAGAAATCCGTGAAGATAGTGATTATGAAGAATTCTACGTTATTGACAAAACAGCAGCTGATAACAACTTTATTCTTGTTAGGGAGTTCATCAATTATGCTGGTACATTTATCAGTAAAGCTGAGTCAAGTGAGGTTTAGTATACCGCTATGATGGCATTTTGGCTTGATTAATAAAAGCAATCAGATGCAAATGGATTGCTTTATAAGCTAAATTATTTAATTATTTATCCAATAATGAATTTGATTATTATTGATCTCATATTTAATATCATTTTTATCAAAGACTTTTGTCAATTCCTGATTGGCTTGTTCTGTCAAAAGATTAATTTGCTGTGTGAGCAAGTTGAATTGACGTATACTTTCGTTACTATTATTCTCAATTGAGTTTATGCAATGTAAAATTTGTTCATAAGCTTTGTTGAATTTTTCTGTTTGATAACGGTTGAAATCCAGCATGTCTTCCGGAGGAGTGATTTTTGAAATTTGGAGGATTATATTTTCCAAACTCGATTTATATGTTTTCATATTGTTTACAAATCCAGTTGAATTGTCAGGATTTAAGATTGCTTTATTATATTCCTTATTTAAGTAATTGTATATTTCGTTTATTGTGTTAGAGTAATTATTCATATTGTTCAGATAATTAAATATTTCTTTTTGCTTATTGGATGCATTGCTTAAATTGTCAATAGACAATATATTTAAAGTTTGGGCTTGATTTTTATTTGCATTCAACTGGGATAACGGCTTTACCCATGTGTAAGCGGAATAAGCTATTAATATAAAAGATATTATTGACGGAAGGCTCACAGCTATAGCCTTTTTTCTCCTTTTTCTCCTATTATAGTAGCTGTTAATATGATCTTTCTCAATATAACTATAGAATGTATCATTGCTTTTGCTTTTTAACTCTTTGCTGATTTTTGCCATTTGCTTTTTAAAATTTTTCTGTGTTTTGGTAGCCATATATACCCCTCTGTATTAATTAATATGGTTTAGTAAAATTTTACTACTTTAAAAAGAAAAATTCCATATTATTCTTAAAAATATAATAAGAGGATAATTTTCCAGTAGATTTATGTAAATTTAGTTCAGCAGATTTAACACGGGGTATAAATGGCATATAGTTTACATAATATTATATTATAGAGATTAATTAATATATTTTATTTTCTAAGATATCCTTTACGGATTGAATCCTCGATAATTTCCTTTGCAAATTCCCATAGCTCGGGGGCATTTTCCCGAAGGGGATCATTGCGCTTAAACACCTTTTCGCTTGTAACGCCAGGTTTTTGCCATGTATGGCCTTTCGTATTATAATTTAAAATTAAGGGCTGTATTCGGTCGAGACATGCTGCGAATCGAGCTTCAGAAGTCTCCATTTCTTCAAATTCACGCCATAATGCCATAATTTCTTCTGCCTGGTCTGAAGGCAAAATATTAAATAATCTATCTGCTGCTTTTTGTTCCCGTTCTTTTTTATCTAAATGACCCTTTTCATCATAACAGAATGTATCGCCTGCATCGATTTCTACAAGATCGTGTATTAAAACCATTTTTATTACATGCAGAATATCTATATTTTTATCAGATGCATATTCAGACAAAAGGATTGCCATGACAGCCAAATGCCATGAATGTTCTGCATCGTTTTCATTTCTGGTTGTTCCTATTACTACATTCTGCCTTAAAATCTGTTTCAATTTGTCTATTTCAACGATAAACTTAATTTGTTTTGATAACCTTTCATTATCCAAATTTAACCCTCCGTTTTATATCAAGTGAAACAGAGCCTTCTACAGGTTCTGTTTCTTAGCTAAAAACTTCATCTCCGCTTTTAAAGTTTAAGCCGGGATGATAGTCGAATTTTACAGCTCCAACAGCAGCTTTGCCTTTTACTGCTTTGCTTATGAGTGCTATGCCTTCATTGCCAAATCCGGCACAAAGCTCAATAGCTGTTATTCCCTGAGAAACTAAATCTAATGCAACAGTTACGGCTTCATTATAATTTTTAACTCCTACTACCGTTATGTTTACAGATGGCGTATCTATTGTTGCTCTATGAATTTTCGAATCAGCTTCCGGTGCGGCAAATATAAATGCAGTTTTTATTTTCATTGGTAACCTCCGTTGATAAGATAAGTATACAACTGAATAAATTATATCATGAAGGTGGAAATTTATAAATGATATAATCTGATAAACCCACTGAGATAAGACCTCTGTAATTATTCAATTTTTGCCGCAATCTTGCCGCAGTTAATCCAAACATTAAATTAAAAAAACTTCTATAATAATTAATATAAATAATAGGAAAGGATGTATTATTATATGAACTTTAGAGGCTCCAATAATATAAAGAGGATTTCATGTATTATCCTGATCATATTGATTTCCGTTTTACCATTATCGGCATGTAAATCTCAAAATTCCGGGAAGAATACAGCTGCTTCATCAACAAAAGCGAAGACTGCTATAACAAATTCTAAAATTACGTCTACTTCTTCATCTGCAAAAAAAGCTGCAGCAGCTGAAACCGGTTCTACTGATTCAAGTTCGAATTCGGTTTCGGGAAACACCAATACTGAAAGTTCGAGCAGTGATGTAATTAATACAAATGTGTCACAAGGGATATCAGGCAGTGATATTGCTGTTCAATATGATAAGGATGATGTGGATTCAAGCTGGAGCAGTTCTGAAGCATCTCATATAATATTGAAAGGGGATTCCATAAGTTTTACAGGAAGTGGAGCTACTGTTGACGGTAATAAAATAACTGTTTCAGCAGCAGGAACTTATAGCATAACCGGTACTTTGAGTGACGGACAAATTATAGTTGATACCGGTGATGATGAAGCTGTAAAAATTGTTTTAAACGGAGCGGATATTTCCTGTTCCTATAGTGCCCCTATATATGTTCATAAAGCAGAAAAGGTTATTATTACTTTAGCTGATGGAACAAATAATCATATAAAAGACGGAGATAACTATGTTATTACTGATACTGAAAAAGGTGAGCCTGACGGTACACTATTCAGCAAAAGCGATCTTACTTTCAATGGAAGCGGTTCTTTGACTGTTGACGCGAATTATAAAGATGGCATTGTATCAAAGGACGGCTTGAAAATAATAGGAGGAAACATAACTGTAAATGCTGCCGACGATGGCATCAGGGGAAGAGATTATGTGGCAGTAAAAGATAGCAATATCACTGTAAATGCGCAGGGTGACGGTATAAAATCCAACAATGATGAAGATACTCAAAAAGGTTTTGTAACAGTTGACGGCGATAATATAAATATTGTAAGCGGAAGAGACGGTATTCAGGCGGAAACAAGCATTTTGATAAATGATGGTTATATTAAAATATCTTCAGGAGGCGGAAGTGCCAACAGTTTAATCAAAAATTTAAATAATGATGGTATGATGAGAAATGGTCGAGGATTTGTAAATGATACAAACGATGATTCAGGTAGCTATAAAGGGATAAAAGCAAAAGCTGATGTTGTTATTAAAGGAGGCACAATCAATGTAGATTCAGCAGATGATGCACTTCATTCAAATAGAGATCTTGCAATTGACGGAGGAAATATAAGTATTGCTTCGGGAGATGACGGTATTCATTCGGACTCCACATTAAATATTAATAATGGTGATATTAATATAACAAAATCTTTTGAAGGTGCCGAGAGCGGAAATATTACCGTAAACGGAGGCAACATTCACATTGTATCCAGTGATGATGGTTTTAATATTGCAGGAGGAAATGACTCATCTTCTATAAACGGGCGTCCCGGGCAAAACAGGTTTGCTGCTTTAAGCAATAATTATCTCAATATTAACGGAGGATACATTGTAATAAATGCAAACGGTGACGGCCTTGACAGTAATGGTTCTATAAATATGACAGGAGGTACGGTAATTGTAAACGGCCCTACATCCAATAATAACGGAGCCTTGGATTATGACGGCTCATTTAAAATGACAGGAGGTTTTCTTGTGGCAGTTGGAAGTTCCGGTATGGCTCAGGCTCCTGATACATCATCTACACAGAATTCGGTAATGATAAACCTGTCTTCGGTTATGAGCGGGGGTACTATGATCCATGTTGAATCTGATAAAGGTCAGGATATATTGACCTTTAAGCCCGAGAAGAATTACCAGTCGGTTTTGATATCTTCACCACAGTTGGTCAAAGGTTCGACATACAATGTTTATTATGGAGGAAGCTCGACAGGTATGGCCAAAGATGGAATCTATAGCGGCGGAACATATACTCAGGGTACGAAATTTGATAGTTTTACAATATCGAGTGTTGTAACCTATGTTGGTACAGGTATCAGAGGAAACATGGGAGGAAATATGGGCGGAAAAGGTTTCAGACAGTAATAACGGATAAAACACTTATGCAGTCCAGGGTAGTTATATTGCTACCTGGGCTGCTTTGTTTTTGCTAAACAATTGTGTTATTAGTCTGCGTTGTTACATGTTTGACCATGCATGATTTCAAGGCTTATGAAGACAGATACATGATTTAGCTTGTTGCGCTATTTGATTTTGTTCCAGGAAACCGGGTTACGGTGCCGAGATCCTATAAATTCAGCTGCTACGAATTCAAACTTGCAGAATAATTTTGGATTAATATATGTGCTCCGTAACAAAATATGTTTATAGTAGCGGAGCACAACAATTAATGAAGTGCATTTTTAACATATATGAAAATCCGGATATTAATTATGTTAAAAGTACCAGGTAATTATTCTGCTCAAACAGTGAATTCGCTTAACTTAGGCTCGGATTAACAGGAGATATGAGCCTATCCACAGGGCTTCTTCCGCAAAACAACTAGCACAATGGATTAATTTATATAGTTAAATAGTTAATATTGTGCATTGATTACTATGGTAATGCTTTGTGTAGTAAGAGAAATATTGCATATATGGCCATGTCTTGCTTGTATCTTCTATATATACTATATTTTCTTGACAATGTAAATTTGTAAGAGTAATGTATAAATTAATGCATTAGTTACAAATATGTATTTATCAATAGTTCAAATAGTGTCTATGGGGGTAGTAAAATGAAAACCGCTTCACGCTTAATTTCATTATTTATTGCTATTGCGTTTATAATCAGCTTTCCGGGATGTGGAAACAAGAGTGAAAAAAGCAGCAGTGATGACAGCTATTTGAAAATTGATGAAGACAATATTGACTTGAAGGGAAGGACAATAACAGTACAACTATTAGATGAAAAGCTTATACCACAGGAAGATGAGTCCAAAATTACGGATGAAGGGCAAAAGAAATTAAACGAAGTTACTCTTGTACGCCAAAAAGAGGCTGAGAAAAAATTTAATTGCAATGTTGAGTGGAAGCTCCTTACGCAGGATGATTTGAAAAATATGCTAAGCTATATGAAGGCTGGACAACTGGAAGGAGATATTGTACTTGTTGATTTGGAATATGGGTCAAATGATATGGTAATAAATAATCTTATAGAGTCGCTTGATGACTATATTGATTTCAATACCGGTGAATATGCTAACAACGCTCAAAATCAAGCTGTATGGAAAGGAAAGCATTATGGCATAATCCCGGCAACTGAAGAATATATACCGTGCCTTTATTATAACAAAAAAATGTTGGCAAATGAGGGCTTGGAAGATCCTTACGAATTAATGAAGAAAGGACAATGGACCTGGGATGTTTTTCTTGATATGCTTAGAAAAACTACGAAGGATACAAACGGAGACGATATTATAGACCAGTGGGGTTTAGACGGTGACTATTCAACCTTATATAATCGCTTTATATACTCAAACGGCGGGGATTATATAAAGGAAGAGGACAATCAGTATAAGCAGGTATTGGATTCTGAGGAAACGAAAGAAGCAGTGAAATTTGTGACAGACTTATATAAAACTGATAAGGTCGTATACGACAGAACAATAGAACTAATTAAGTCAGGCACTTCAAATAAGAATATTAATATTACTGATTTACAAATCAGCTATGTTGATAAAGGTATAGCCGCATTTAGCACACTTGAAGCTTCAGGAAATGAAAATGTTGAGATTGGTAAGGTATGCTATCCAAAAGGCCCAAATGCATATGATTATATTACATATAGAAGAGCCGGCAGATTTTATGCGATACCGTCAACCGTTGAGGACCCGAAAGGGGTGGCTGCAGTGATGGCATGTTTATTTTCTTATTATGACAAGACAAAGGAAGAGTATTTAGATATAAATTCAGACAGTGATGATTATGATTTAACCTCTGTAAATATAAAATATTCATGGTTTATGGATGATTATAATTATGCTCAGGCACTGAGAGAAATGTATATGAACATTTTGCTTAAGGATAAATCTGTAGATGAATCAATAAGCACGGCTGTAATGTCGGTCAGCAATAAAGTCGCCAAATTAAATATGGCGAATAATTAAGATTATGCATGAGTGTACATACAAATAAAATTTTATTGTAAAACAGAGGGCTCATGATAGTCATGGGGCCCTTTTTTATATTCATGCCATCAACAAATTATAAACTCAAAATTAAATCACAAGTGCAGTCAATGAATATGCAAACGAAAACCAACAGCATAAATAATTAAATTCATAATATTAAATAATTAAATATAATCATTATAAATGGTATTATAACAATGTGACATTTTAACTATAAAAGGAAGGTTATAATATGCAAAATCAATATCAATGGAAAAAGGTAGACGAACTGCCTGTTATAGAAGAACTCCCGGATCCTTTTATAAAGCCTGACGGAAACCGGGTTTGCAGTATTGACGAATGGGAAGAACAAAGAGAATATTTAAAATCCATGCTTGAACATTATATGTATGGCCCTATTCCGCCAAATCCGGGGAATGTAGTGGGAAAGGTTATTGAAAGTGAAATTGTTCATGAAGGAAGGGCTGTCCATGAAAGGTTAAATATAAAGTGCAGTCCGAATTATGCTATTTCTTTTGATGTTCATATTATAAGGCCAAATCGAAGTGGGCGTTTTCCCGTTATAACATGGAACTGCTTTAAGGACATGAGTCCATGCCCTGTTGAAGAAGAGGCAGTTTGCGAAAGAGGATATGTTATAGCGATGTTCGAAAAGGAGCAGCTTGCCAGAGATAACAGGCGGGACTATGGAGGGCCTGTCCATTCAGCATATCCGGATTATAACTGGAAGGCCATGGCAGTATGGGCATGGGGGCATATGAGAATAATTGATTATCTTGAATCAACGGACTATGCGGATATGGACAGGATTATTGCCACAGGCCATTCCAGGGGCGGTAAGGCGGTACTTTGCGCAGCAATATTTGATGAGCGTATATCTCTTGCTGTGCCCAATGGATCCGGCTGTGGCGGTGCAGGATGTTTCCGCTTTCTTGGCGGGCGCGAAGGGTTGAGCCAGGATGCAGGTATATGTGAGAGCCTCGGGCGCATAACTGCAGGCAATCCCCATTGGTTTGCAGATGAATTATCTGCTTTCGGGATGCAGGGAAAGCCATATAGTTTAATGTATGAAAACCGGCTTCCTTTTGATCTGCACACAGTAAAAGCTCTTATTGCTCCTCGCTTACTGCTTGATACGGAAGGAATTGGCGATGAATATGCTAACCCATATGGGACACAAGTTACCTGGAATGCAGCAAATGAAGTATATGAATTTTTAAATGCTCATGGTAAAAACGCCATACATTACAGAGAAGGGGGACATGATTTTAATAAGGTTGACTGGACTGTCCTTTTGGATTTTGCTGACGATAAGTTAAAAGGATGTCCAAGGGAATATAAGTACCCTGTAAATAACCTTCCTTTTCCCGATGCCAAACTTCATTATACATGGAGAAGGCCTGACAGATAGTATGATTACCCATTTATAATGTTTCTAAAATTAACAAAATATGTTTTAAATATTTTTCTAGGATAGAAAATTAATCTAGACTATTAAAAATTAACCCGTATCTTTTATTTGATTATTACACATATTTATTCTATATAGAATCGGTATTTAAACTTCAATATACCCTGGCATACAACCAAAGCTTTCAGGATGGATGTGAGGCTGGTTTAACTGGTTTAAGCCGAATTCTATATAACCTGTTTTAACTCAATAAGAGTTATGAAGGGAATGGTTATATGAAGAATCATAACGAACAGGACAGTCTTTATGTTAATGTAATATCGCCAACAGGTGAAATTAAAGCTGTTTCTGATAAACCTGTTGGTAATGCTGCTAAAGATCCATTTTGTGTATACGCGCATAAAAGACATGCTGTAGGATCTAAGATAATTCACAGAGATGGCAGTGAAGCAGTATGCACAGAGGATGACGGGGCATGGCATAATTCTTGACTTGTTTTGGCAAACTAATATTAACGCTGTGGAGTTCTTTTTATAGGATTTTATACCGCAGCGTTATATTTTTGTTATATTTAACTAATTCAATTCTTTATTTAAAATAAAATATGAACAAATCTTAATAATTCTGATTGTAAATTATTATTATATTTTATAAAATGTTTTATAAATAAAGTACGAGTGTCTCATACCATTATTCGTTTATAAGCGAACTAAAGTAAATATGAAAAAGTAATTACAATGCTTTTTCAGAAAGTAAGGTATTAAATCAGTACAAAATAAGGGGTGGTAGCTTGAAAAAGCATTTATTGGCAGTGTTATGCTTGCTTCTGTGTTTAACATTGATGCAGCCTTTGAATTATGCTGTTGCTGAGGGAACAGCGGGAAAGGACTTCCCTGATATTGCAGGTCACTGGGCGGAAGATGTAATCAGATCTATTGCCAACAAGGGTATACTTTCAGGATTCCCTGACGGAAATTTCTATCCTGACGAAATACTTACCAATGCACAGACTGTGGTCATTTTCGTTAAAGCTTTGGGTATAACACCTGTTTCAACGGCAAATACGCTGCATTGGGCAGATCCATATATAGAAGCTGCAATTAAAGCAGGTATAGTTAAAGAGGGCGAGATACCGCATAATTATGAAAATGCTGCTTGTACGCGCGAATATGCTGCGGTATTGACTGCAAGAGCATTAAGGTACAGACAAGAAACTTTGCCTTCGCAGGCTGAAATAGATAAGCAGACTAAGTACATAACGGATTTGGATAGTGTCAGAAACCTGGAAGATGTGAAACTATGTATGGCTGTAGGCGTTATTTCAGGTATGCCTACAAAAAGACCGGATAAATTGATATTCGAACCAAATGGCATTTTTACCAGAGCACAGGGGGCTTCTCTGATAGAAAGAGTACTTGATCCTGCAAAAAGGGTAAAACCCTCCGATATAGCGGTAGATTGTGATATTTTAGTGGCGAAAGACGGTACAGGTGATTTTAAAAGCATAGGTGAAGCTATCAGGTCTGTGTCAGATGATATTACGGAGCCTGTTACTATATATATAAGAAACGGTACATATAAGGAAAAGATTAGATTAAACAAGGGTAAAAATTATATCAGGCTTGTGGGCGAAGATAATACCAAGACCATAATAACAGGCGATGATTATATAAATAAGCCTCTCTCAGACGGCAGCGTGATGTCAAAACATGATGAGGTGGCAACAGTTTGTATCCAGGCAAATGATTTTACGGCAGAAAATCTGACTATAGAAAATACGGCAGGCTCCATAGAAAGGGCCATTGCGGTTTTCGTAAGCGGTGACAGATGTGTCTTTAGAAACTGTAAGATTACCAGCTATCAGGATACGTTATATGTAAGAGATAACAGGCAGTATTTCGAAAACTGTTTTATTGCGGGATGTGTAGATTTCATCTACGGAGGTTCGACAGCAGTATTTAATAAATGTACCATATATAGTGAAAAGTTGGACAGAAACAGCGGTGGATATATCACGGCAGCATCTACAGATGTGAACAATAAATACGGATATGTGTTCCTGAATTGTGATATAATCGGTAATACTCCAACAGGGTCTACTTATCTCGGAAGGCCATGGGGTGATTATGCATGCGTTACTTTTATAAACTGTTCAATGGGAGAACATATAAGGCCCGAAGGATGGCATAACTGGGGTAGCGTTAAGAAGGAAACGACAGCAAGGTATGCTGAATACAATAGTACCGGCCCCGGTGCCAATCCTGAAGCAAGGGTAAACTGGTCCAGGCAGCTAACAGATGAAGAGGCAAAGGAATATACCATTGAGAATGTATTAAAGGGCAGCGATAACTGGATGCCTGAGATTAAAGTTGATTAATCCGTAAAATGTTACTATATGAGCAATCAAATCATTATACAAGGGATTAAAAAGTACTTTCGTTACAGACATCACTGTATATAAAATAATTGAGTATCTTGAGGGCATGTAAATATAAATACAGCTGTAGTGTTTGTAAAAATATATGCATACTCCCTGTTGACCATATGATTAACAGGGAGTATAATTTAAGTATAAATTGACCATATGGTCAATAATTAGAATATTTATATTATTAATTTTAATATAATAAATTTATTGAAAGATACGGTGATGTATCAGTCTGTCTGTTATGGTTTCAGCATATTTGTCTGTAATTCATGCAGATTGTACTTAGGAGGGGTATATTTGAAGGCAATTGAAATCAGAAATCTAACTAAAAGCTATGGAAAATCCCGTGGAATTATTGATTTAAATATGAATATCGATGAAGGTGAAATTTTTGGCTTTATCGGACCAAATGGAGCAGGCAAGTCTACAACCATCAGGACCCTGCTTAACTTTATTCATCCTGACAGCGGGAGCGCAAAAATATTCGGCATGGACTGCGTGCGTGAATCTGCCAGGATAAAGGCGGACGTAGGGTATCTTCCATCAGAGGTAAATTATTATGATGATATGAGAGTAAAAGAACTGCTGATATACTCAGCCAAATTTTATAACAAAGATTGCAGTAAACGTATCAATGAATTGGCTGATATATTCGACCTTGATCTAAGCAAAAAGATAGATTCCCTTTCCTTTGGAAATAAGAAAAAGGTCGGTATCGTGCAGGCATTGTTGCATGAGCCAAAACTTATAATAATGGATGAGCCGACAAGCGGACTGGATCCGCTGATGCAGAAAAACTTTTTTGAAGTGCTTCGACAGGAAAACAAAAAAGGGGTTACTATCTTTTTTTCATCACATATACTCAGCGAAGTAGAAAAGCTGTGTAATAGAGTTGCCATAATCAAAGAAGGGCGCATATTAAAGATTGAAGAGATAGAAAAGCTGAAGCAAAATAAATTCAAAAAGATTGAGGTGGAATTTAAAAAAGCTGAAGATGCGGACAGTATAAATCTTGACGGAATAAAAAATATGAAGGTTTCTAATCACAATGTCGAATTCCTGTACAGCGGGGAAATTTGTAAAGTTCTAAAGTGCATTTCCGAAATAGAAGTTGAAAATGTGTGGATAGAAGAGCCTTCCCTTGAAGAAGTTTTCATGCATTACTATGAAAAGGAGGGGAAATGATATGATAATATTCTTAAGAGAGCTGAAAAGAAACCGAAAAGCATTTATAATATGGACAGTCGCATTGGTGTTATTTAATGTAATGATGATGTCCTTTTTCAGATCTATCACCGGAGATGTCCAAAAGCTGGATGAGCTTGTCAAAAGTTATCCTGAAGGAATACTTAAAATTTTTGGCATGGATAGACTCAGTATGTCTGATGTGTTAGGCTATTTTGGAACTGAAGCATATGTAATAATCACCCTTTTGGGAAGTATATATGCAATGCTGCTGGGCTCAGGTATTATTTCAAAGGAAGAAAGTGATAAAACTATAGAATTTTTATTGGCGAAACCTGTAACCAGGACAAGAATCGTTACATCAAAAGCGTTGTGTGTGCTTTTTTATGTAATTACTTTTAATATTATATTTTCTGTTTCTAATTTTATAATGTTTGAAGTGGTAAAAACCGCAGATTATGATTTGACAGGGTTTTTGCTTGTATCAATTGGCCCTCTTTTGCTTAGCCTGACTTTTGCTGCAATAGGTTTAATGATTTCAGTGTTTATAACAAAATCAAAAACAGTTTACCCTCTTTCTATCGGCATTGTAATTGGAGCATATGCTTTAAATGTAATTGCTTCAATATCTGATAAAACGGAAAAATTAAAATACTTTACACCTTTTAAATATGTGGAATCTGCAAATCTCATAATAGATAAAAATATAGAAACTGTTTATCTGATAATAATGGCTTGTATAATAGTTTTCAGTACTGTTGCAACTTATGTGATTTATAATAAGAAAGATATAACTGTATAACCCAATTTTTATGCTGGTTTTGAATAAAAACACCATATAACTAATGTACACTGCAAATTATCTGAATAGGAGGAAGTGTTTTGCACGCTAATTTTGATAACCTGCCGGCAGAGAAAAAAATGAAGATACTGCAAGTATGTGTGGATGAGTTCGCAGAACATAGCTATAAAGAAGCTTCAACAAATGAAATCGTTAAAAAGGCAGGAATTTCAAAGGGTATACTATTTCATTACTTTGGCAGCAAAAAAAATCTTTATCTTTATATTCTGGAATATGCAATTAATCATTTTGCTAAGGCTCTTTTATCTGAACTGGATAATCTATCATCCGACATATTTGACAGGCTTATAGAATGGAGTATAAACAAAATAAAGATTTCATATGAAAACTTTAAAATATATAAAATTATCATGTCTGCGTTTCTTGACACGCCTATTGATGTAAAAGTAGATATCGAAGAGATGAGTACAAGATTATTTTCACAGCTAATGCCTAAATTTCTGGAAGGTATAGATGTTAGCAGATTTAAGAAAGGTATAGATGCCCAAAAGGTTATGCAAATAATTATGATTTCACTTGACGGGTTGAGCAATAAGTATATTAATGAGTTGATAAAAATCGGTGCGGAAAACAGCTTGAACAAGATGGAAGAGATAGTTGAAGAAATAAAAGAGTATATGGAAATACTTAAGTATGGGGTTTATGAAAGAAAATAATATTTGTTATACAACAGGGGACATTAAGTGTCACCTGTGCTTTTAGTTAAACAAAACCAAACCTACATATGAAACGGTGCTTTCACCGTTATTATACGGAATTCCGCAGCTGGTGACCAGGGCAGTGACATCAATGCCGTAAGCCTCCATTGAAGCAATAGCTTTATCAGGGAATCGACATTTTTCTCCGTTTTTATAAGTACATTCGGCACATATCTCACATGCGCCGGCGCCCAGCGGCAGAAAGTCATTAAGACGGTACTTATCTTTAAAGGCAGTTAAAACTTTGTCAAATACTTTCTGATGAATTGCTTTTGCATCCATCATTCCTTCAAAATCAAAGGAATCTTCAAGCTGGTATACGGTTTGAAATACCAGCCCGTGTTTATACAGTTTTATTTTTTTCGTTAATTCATCAATTGGACCTGTCGCCGGAGGACACATCCAATTTGTCCCGTATTTCCCGCATGAATTTAATGCGCACATTTCTCTAAGCGCAGGTACGCATTTTATGTTACCGGGATCGATTATGGCTGCATTTTTTGCACCAAAGCTTAAAACATCATTAACCATTGAATCTATATTATAACTCATTATTTTGGACGCTCCTAACTTAATATGTTTATGGGACATGCCTCCACTTTTCATTTTAACTTATATGAGGAATGTCCCTGTATTACATTTTAACATATTTATATGTATCGGTAGAGTATTAATTCTGCAAAACGTAATAAAGGATATTTATATGTAAATTTTTGGTTATAAGAAACAGTAACAAGGCAAATTTATAAATTCAGTAAAATATGCATATATTATTAAATTGACTATATAGCTTGACTATTGTATATACAAAAAAACAGGGGGACTATCCCTGTATCTATTGAATATCAGTAATTTTACATCCTTTTTTTATTTTTGATATACATTATAAGAAGATCGTTTATTGGATTAAACCAGGGATTATTCTGTGATTTTGAAGCTTTATCAGAATCCTGGTTTGGCGAAGGTTCTTCTTTAATTTTCCTTTCCTCATTGTGAGAAGATATATAAGTATCCTGGTCGTATGCATCAGCATCAGGAAGATGTATATCTTCATTAGGTATTGCTTCATCAGCCTGAATTTTTCCATCTTGCACAGAATTTAAATGCTCTGTATTTCCAGCAGATATGTCTTTAGCTTGCTGTGTATCTATTGTTGATGTTTCAGAAATTATAACATCTTCAGTATAGCTGAAATTATTGTCATTACTATACTGTAAATTGTCAGTTGTTTTAACATAATCCGTGATTTTTGGATCATTCTCATTTAAGGTATATTTGCCAGATTCAGTATTTATGTTGCCTAACTGATTACCTGATTTGCCCGTATCCGTGTACTGTTGTTCAGAGCCTGTTCCGGGAGCGGTATTCATATTTCTAGAAACAGAGTTATTCTTATTTTGATTATCTCTGTTAACATTTCCTATATAATTTGGTTTGTATTGAGTTCTTTGGCTTTTAATAGGTCTTATCCAGTCTATCATACAAACTCTCCTTATATCATTGATTTTTTTTATTCAATATTTTTTCATTATAAATTGTTATTTTCTTGAATAATCTGTATAGTTCTTCTTTGTTAAATTTACATTTATTTACTAAATGTGATGTCATATCTTCAGCAGTAGCATTGGCTAACCAGGGATTATTTTCTATCTCGCGAAGTATCTTTTTGTACAGCACTTTTTCACTGGGAAACAAAGTTTGTTCCAGAGTGATTTCATAAGATTCAGGACGACTATGTATACCTCCGTTATCCTTATAATCTTCATACCATACATGTCCTTTTTTGCATACGAATTTTACATTTTCCTTTTTGTAAAGTTTAACTATTTCTTCTTCATTACATTCTCTGCATTTCATTTATATCACTCCTATTTCTTGACTATACCCAGTATTTTTATTCCAGGCTGAATTTCGACAGCTTCAAAATTCTTACCGTCTATATATATAGAGCCGTCTTCTGACATTTTTATATCTAGATTTAATCCTTCTATATCAAAATTTTCAAGTGAGTAAGGATATACCAATACAAAAAGCGCATTTATCTGTGAATATGTTAAATCACTTGTATTTGCTAAATTTGCCTGATTTGACGCATTTATCAGAAAATTGAAGTAATTTTTGTCTTTGTCACGAACCATATTATTTACAATCTCATCTATTTCCTCTTCAGGACTTTCAGTAACTGTGTTGTAATTTAATTCTACTGAATCATCTAAGTCCAAGTTAATACCTCCTTTCAGGTTATTTAGTGTTTAATACTGTATTATTAAGTTTCTTTGATATATCTGTTTAGTTGTTACGCTTTGCTGCCATCAGCAAGTTTTGATATGGATATCAATCTTTACTGGTTGTAACCTTCTTGTCTGAATAAATATAGATGCTGTCATTGTTTATCATATCTATGTTAATTCCTTTTATATCTAGGTCTCCGGCTTTATCTATCTTAAATGATACCGGAATTATATTATCGTCAGGTGATGCATGTTCCAGACAATCAAGCCCGCAGATAACTGCGCAGTTGAACTGATATAAATTAGTCCTGTTTAATTTAACTGCATTGCCCTGATTAGATAAATTAAGGGAGACAGATGTTAATATATCTTCCAAACCTCATCACTCCATATATTCATTAATGACATTCTGAACTCTGATGTTTTTTTCTTCATTTGGAATATCCTGCTCTCTGATATCATTGAGCTTAGCCAGTACATCCATTATGTTTTTAAGCTTTTTACCGGTAATAGTGATTTCATAATCGCCAATTTGTGATTTATTCAGGAAATTAATATTGTTATCATGGATTTTATTACTCATCTTAAAACCTCCATCTATATGTTCCGCAAAAAGTGCTGCGAAGTAAAACATTAAAATATAACTGTGGTGTTGTCTATGCGGTCAGGGCTGCTGGAGTCTTTAATAACTACTTTGTCACCTTTTTTCGCTGTCTTACTGCTTTCCAAAATCTTTTGGGTTTCTTCTCCTGTGTTATATCTGTTATGTTTCGCTACATCGATGGATATATTGCCGAATTTTGAATATCCTTCTTCATATAACTCTCCGTCTATGTATACATTACCGTCCATATCAATTTGAATTTCAGAGGGATACCCTTTCTGCCTGCGTCTGGACTTTATCTTTATCCAATTTTGAACGCGTTTTTCACTGTCCATTTCTACACCCTCCTTTATCTATAAATATTTATGCAAAATTTATATTTACAGTTGAGCAATTTTGTGTTATTGCTGAATATGCAGAAAGCGCCATATTGGATTGTTGATTTGTATTTAACTGATTACAGATTTTAGCCCCCATTTTAACACTGTCTCCTCTTTTTTTTCTTTTGGGAGCAGTTAATAAAGTTTCACCGGGCATTATCGGAGTCCTCCTTTATAATCAAAATATCGCTATATAAGCATGTTATGCATTTTGCAATCCAAGTGTTCATTTATTATTAAAATAAGATGACTATATTTCAATTTAAAAAATAGGAGCCTTCTGAAATTTGTTTGCGGCAAGAATCAAAAAGATATGTAAGCAGCAATAAGGAGCAAAAGTATGCCATACTGAATCTGATATCGAAAAATGAGGCTTCCTGAAGTGCATACTTTAGGAAGCCTCTGAAGTTACCAATATTAAGCTCAATTTCCGTTATAGTAATCTATTTAAATCATGCAGAAAAATCAATGCTTTATAAAGTAATATCAGGAGTTACTTTCTCAAGGATTGTTTTTAAAGCATTGATTTTCTGTGCCTTACTTGCATTGTCTACATCTATGGAGCTGAAAGTTTCAAGAAGGTCTACAGCTTGTGGTGGTTTATAATCAACATCTGATTCCAATTTTACTCCGCCAAGATCCATATTGAGCGGATGAAATTTTTTCGAGTTAATCAGGAAACCTTCTTTACTAAATCCAAATGTGAGTTTTGGTAATTGCCTTTTCAATTTTTTCATCTCCTTTACTAAGGAATATTGCAGTGTTCGGTTTACAGATCAAGAACATCAGGGTCTACTTGAGCAGCAAGCCCAATCTGAGCCTCAAGAATAAAGTTTACCTGAGCTGCAATAAGTGCCAATACCTGCAGCTGAACCTGTGTTACAGTTTTTTGATTTACTACAGAAGCGTATAAACGATCCGCCATGAGTGATACTCCTTTCTTTTATTAACAGATTAATTAACCATCGATAACGTCAGGGTCTATTTGAGCAGCAAGCCCAATCTGAGCCTCAAGAATGAAGTTTACCTGTGCCGCAATAAGTGCTAATACTTGCAGTTGAACCTGTGTTACAGTTTTTTGGTTTACTACAGAAGCATAAATACGATCTGCCATAATTGTCATTCTCCTTTCTTGATTAAAGGGATAGATTAACCATCAATTACATCAGGATCTATTTGAGCAGCAAGCCCAATCTGAGCCTCAAGTATAAAGTTCACCTGTGCCGCTATCAGCGCTAATACCTGAAGCTGAACCTGTGTTACAGTTTTTTGGTTTACAATTGATGCATATATGCGGTCTGCCATAATATATCCTCCTTTTCTTAAGGTTATAGTACATAATATGCAATAATTAGCTAATTGTGAACAAATTATGTTTATCAATTATGTTCTTATTTTAGAGCGACGTTTTTTTCTGCCTTTTATGCAGAAATATACACTAACAAGAGGTTTATCTTTTTTAGGTATAATATTTAAATTGTTGTTGTGTTTATCCTTAACAGCTTGTGTCATTATGGGTTCTTTTACGGCAGTTTTGCATGGTATTATAAATTCATATAGCTTCAAGGAGGAATCTTCCGGGTTATTATTTATAGAAGTTTTACCTGTGTACTGTGCTGTGTCGGTGTCTTTCTTATCACCTTGTATAGGTTTATCAATTTTGTCGGGAGAACTGCTGTTATTAACTGCTTCATCATTGAAGTGATTGTCCGCGCTTACGTTGATATTGATTGAGGCTGGTTTATTTTCCGTATTGTTTGATTCATGTGAGTCCGAACCCGATTGCTCGTCCAGATAGATAGCATTAACATAATCCTTTTGAAAAAGTTCTTTTATCCTTTTTATTGAAATTCTTAAAGGATAAATATTTTCATTTTTAATGCGACTTACGTTTTGAACGGTAAGATTACCAGTGCCGTTATACTCAACCAATACATTTATCTTTTTAAATGTATATAGAATCCCATTTATCATATTGTTTAAAAAGCCTGGGATATTTCTGTTTTGTTTATAATATTTCAATATTTCATTTCTTAATTTATCATCAATTTTTTGATTATTTGGCTGTAACCATTGATTACATGTTAATTTCATATAATTCACTCCAAGACAATATTTGCTTAATATTATGTTATGTGAAGTTATGTTATATGTGACAATTTTCTTTATGAATTATATGTAAAATTTTGAATAGTATGGTATGCGTTGATTGAAAAGAGCTATAAAATTCTATACAATATAGAATATTATGTATTATTGGAATAATAGCAGAAAGGAATTATAAACATGCAAAAATATTGGAATGATGAGCTTTACGCTCAGATCGAAGAAAAGGTAAAGGTAAATATGCCTAAATTTAAAGACAGGGATTACGTTATAACTGATAAAAAATATAATGATTTAATAAGAAGGGTTACGGAGAAATACTATACTGCGCCTGCGGGAATTGATATAAATGATAAGAAATGCAGTACTCCTCTGATAGAGAACAGTCAGCTTGTAGATGATTACAGCAAGGTGTTTGAGGCAGCAATAAACGAGTGCAGTGAGAACGGCGGAGGCAGAGTGATTGTGCCGGCAGGTGTATATTATACAGGAGCGATTCGCCTTAGAAGCAATGTAAATCTGCATATAGAAAAAGACGGAATTATTAAGTTTATCAGAAATAAAACAAATGAGTTTTACCCGTTAGTAAATACATGGTGGGAAGGGGCTGAATGCTATAATTTTTCTCCTTTCATTTACGCTTATGAGGAAAATAACATTGCAATAACCGGTGAAGGTACCATAGACGGACAGGCGGATTATTTTAACTGGATGCCATGGAAGTATGGACGTTTTGGGCAGGAAAGCCAGAAAAAAGTTAGAAGCATGTTGTTTAAATGGGTTGAGGAGAACATTCCTGTAGAAAACAGAGTGCTTGATGATAGTATATCCACTTTGCGACCGAGTTTTGTAGGTCCAACAAAATGTAAAAATATATTGATTGAAGGAATTAGGGTGATAAATTCGCCAATGTGGGAAATACATCCGGTATTGAGCGAAAATATATTGGTCAGGGCCCTTCATATACAGACTCATTATAATAATAATGACGGGATAGATCCTGAATTTTGCAAAGATGTTATTATAGAAGACTGCATAATTGACACCGGAGATGACTGCATAGCGATAAAATCAGGAAGAAACAATGATGGCAGGCGGATAGGCAGACCGAGCGAAAATATTATTATCAGAAATAATATTTTCAAAGACGGGCATGGAGGGATTACTCTTGGAAGTGAAATATCAGGAAGCGTGAAAAATGTTTTTGCTGAAAATAATCTATTTGACAGCCCAAATTTGGATTATCCCTTTAGAATTAAAACAAACTCAGTACGAGGTGGGGTTATAGAAAATGTTTATTTAAGAAATTGCACCGTTAATAAAGCAAGGCTGGCGGTAGTGCATGCAACTATGAATTATGAGGAAGGGGATTCAGGCAATTTTACTCCTGTCATAAGGAATATATTTATAGCTGGTTTCAGAACTTCTGATGAAAATAATATTGAAGCAAGATATGGATTCTTTTTTGATGCTTATGAGCGAGCGCCGATTCAGAATGTATATTTAAAAGATTGTGAGTTTAATGGGGTTCAGGAGCCTGTAATTATGAAGAATGTTCATAATATAAAATTTAAAAATGTTAGGATTAATGATAAAATTATAAAATAGTATTAGTAATAAAATACTTATTTATTTAATTATGTAAAATATGAATAATAATGTTATACACAATTGTAAATTTTAACATATTGCTTTTTTGTAAATATATGAGGAGGATATATGACTGATCAGGAATTCCAAAAAGCTGTATTGTGTTCTTTGGATGAGCTTAATGCAAAGATAGACAGTTAAACGAGAAACTTTGATGAAAAGCTTGAAATGCAAGTAAAATATAAATACTAAGCTTGATGAGCAAACGAAGAAGTTTGATGTAAAATTTGATTAACAGGCGAATAAATTCGAGTCAAAACTCAACAAGCAAGGAAAAGATTTAATTCCAAGCTTGACAAATTGGATAGTGATGTTAAGGATTTAAAGGTCAGGCAAGATGAAATACATCAAATTGTCAGGACTATTGAGCATTCAAATCGAGTAGCAAAGTCTGAACTGGACAGCCATGAAATAAGAATCTCGAAATTAAAAGGGTAGTTTATGAAACTAGACGAAGCTGTTAATGAGGATACTGTATAAGGGATAAAATTTTGTCTATACTTGCTTCAAAATTAAAGAACTCAGGACGCCCTTTATAATCTAAAATCATAAGGTAGGGACGGCCCTGCTCAGGGATAATTAAGAATATTTCGTCCACAATGGAGTCAAGATATTGATTTTCAACGCTGACAGGAGTTTTTAAAGGAATTTTTATTATTCGGCCTTTTTCGGGAAAAGCTTTTACCTTAACAACCATACCGGAGATGCTATAAAGTAAACTGCTGGCTTCTTTCTGTATTGATTCATTAGACTCAAGCTTTTTAATGACTTCACCTTTGGCTATATCAAAAATTTCTATAAATATCTGCCCATCACCCAAATCATTGTTTATATATAAAAAAGACTGAAGCTCATTTTTACCTGTTTCATTTTCACTCCTTTTGTTTTCTGAGTTCCCAATTTTTAAGAAAAGATTGTAAGATGTAATTATAAATAGTAATGTCAGAGTGATTATAACTGTAATCCGTATTAAATTTTTTTTCTTTACTACAATTATCATAGTATATTTCTCCCTCATAATTACTTATGAGAGAGTATGGTCAAATATTACCATATTTACTTTATTTATTAATTAAAAAAGATTCTATATTTATAGGCCCGCTAATAACTTCACGCTCTACTTTCCTCATACTCTTTGCGCTGTATCCCCGGCTCCACCTTATAAGGCTGATTTCATTATTCTCAATTTCGATTCCTGTAATATACCCCTTACGGCAGCAGCATCCGTCATTGAAATAGGGAGTTTTACCCGGTATTGCATAAGCTGACCGATGAGTATGTCCGCATATTATAATTTGATTATTGTCTTCAGCCCAGTTCATCAGTTCATTTTCTATTTTATATAATCTGATAATATTTCTGGATGGACTGAGAGGATTATTGTATTTGAGTATTTCAATGTGTCTCCAGACATATCTTACGAGAAATCTGGCTACAGGCCATAAAGTATCGTTTAATAAATCGCCTTGATGACCATGTACAACGAATATTTTATGTCCGGTACTTTCATGCTTTAAAATTAATCCTTCGTAAGCCTGCAAGTTATCAAAAAGAGGTTCAAGTTGGCCTGTTTTGGGGTTATAATATTCATAAAGGTTTTTTTGTACATACTTATGGTTGCGCTTATAAATATCATGGTTACCCCATATCATGTAAAAACGTCCTTCCTTGTGGAATTTAGACATTTTCAGGTATATATCAGTATGGGCTTTTATAAGGTCAGAAAATTTGTCATTTTCCCATAATTCATCTCCATCGCCTATTTCAATATATGTAAATCCTTTGTCATAGTAGTAATCCAAGGCTGACATGTATATATGTCTATTGGGTGCAAAATTGTCTGCGCTGCTGTTATCACCTCTATGGCAATCGCTTAGGAATATAAATTTTGATTTATCATTATAATTTATAATTTTTGATGCATTAAACACTTTGGTCAAAGATTTTGATACGGACATCAAACTACCCCCTCTGCATACAAAAGGTACTGTATAGTTCCATAAAAACTAAAAACGTATATTTTCTTTAGAACATAACAGAGTGTTTTGATATAGACATTTAAGTGTACATAATATTTTGCTATATAATATGTTGAGAGGCTGTTTTTTGTGACCGCAGAGAATTATAGATAAGATATAAATTGTATTAAATGCATAACCAGATTGATATGCTGTTTATATCAATCTGGGGCTTAATTTCATGTTGATTTGACCAAATGTAAAGAATATAGACTGAAATATACAATACGGATAAAATTTACTTTATTTTATGTGAAAATCTATTCACATTGTGGCAGGAAGGGCAGTTAACATCAATTTCTATTTTATTTTTGCCTACAAAAGTAGGAATGCCTCTTTCCATGTCCATTTTATCGGAGATTGTTTCACACAAATCACCTTTTATTATTACATTCCAGTTAAATAATTTGCCGCAGCAGAAGCACTTTTGCTTACCTTCAATTATCAATATTATCAGCCCCTTCCTTTATATAATTTATGTAAGTATGGTATAAATGTTGCTAACAGTTTTACTAATGATGGAAGATTTATATTTTGGTATAATATATGTGTCATATTCTAATAAAATTTATTAAATTAATATATGGTATAAAATATGAAAGTTATTTAAAATTTTATTGAAGATAAAAAGTAATAAAACTAATATGGGAGTATCTGAAATATGGAAAATAAAGTTCCTTTTGATGAATTAAAAATCAGGATGAAACGTTTTAGGGAAAAAATGGACGAAATAAGTCCGGAATGGGAAGCTGCTGTTATTTTCAGCAAGATTAATCAGTATTATTTTACCGGAACAATGCAGGATGGAATGCTTTATATTCCCCGGGAAAATGAAGCCGTTTATTTTGTACGCAGAAGCTATGAAAGAGCAGTCGACGAATCACTGTTCCCTGATATAAGACCCATGATAAGCTTTCGCGATGCTTCATCATCTATTGACAAGATGCCGGATATTTTATTTATGGAAACTGAATTTGTACCGTTATCTTTATATCAGCGTTTCTTAAAATACTTCCCTGTCAGGGAAGTTAAATCAGTTGATATGCCGATTGCATCTATAAGGGCTGTAAAAAGCGAGTACGAATTATCGCTGATAAGAAAAGCAGGGCAAATTCATAAGAGAGTATTTGAAGAAATTGTTCCGGGCATGCTTAAAGAAGGTGTCAGTGAAGCAAATTTTGCTGCTGATTTGTTTTCGATGATGGTAAGGGAAGGACATGACGGAATTTCACGCTTCAGAATGCTCGATACGGAAATGATGCCAGGACAGATTGGTTTTGGTGAAAGTTCAATTTATCCAACAAGCTTTAACGGCCCCGGAGGAAATTATGGTTTAAGTCCTGCTGTACCTTTGCTGGGCAGCCGCAAAAGGACGCTAAGAAAAGGAGATTTGGTTTTTGTTGATGTGGCTTGCTGTGTAAGTGGTTATCATTCTGATAAAACCACGACTTATATGTATGGTAAACCTTTGCCTCAGCATGCTATTGATGCACATCGCAGATGTGTGGATATACAAAATGAAATTGCGGCTATGCTGAAGCCGGGAGCTGTTCCTGCGGAAATATACAACAGTATTATGAAAAAGCTTGATGATAATTTTTTAGAAAATTTTATGGGATTCGGCAATAGAAAAGTAAAGTTTTTAGGTCATGGAATAGGTTTGCACGTAGATGAATTGCCAGTAATTGCTGAAGGTTTTACAGAGCCTTTGCAGGAAGGAATGGTATTTGCTGTGGAACCAAAGAAGGGTATAGAAGGAATCGGCATGGTTGGAATAGAAAATACGTTTATAGTTACTCCTCAAGGAGGGGAATGTATCTCGGGTAATAATCCGGGATTGATTGAGGTATACTAATATTTTAACATGGTTAAATTTAAATATATTATAAAAGAGATAAAAGGTCAGGATTGCGAGTTATAAAATAATAATCGCATTTCTGGCCTTTACTGTTCTGTAACTAATTAAATGCTAGGTTATGCGATATGCTGATTTTACTGAAATATGGCACTAAAAGTTTAAGTAAATGTAAGCTAAAACATAAAGGGCAGACAGTTAAACTATATTGGTTATATGGAAAGTAAACTTGACATTATAAAATTATGATGGTATAATTATCATGTAAAGTAAACTTTCCATACCCACAATTAAGGAGCCGAAATATGAAGAACAGGTTAGAGGAAATTCGCAAAAAACATGGTTTAAGTCAGGAAGAACTGGCAGCAAAGCTGGAAGTTTCAAGGCAAACCATTGGATCCTTGGAAAATGGGCGATATAATCCTTCAATCATATTAGCTTTTAAGATTGCCAGATATTTTGGAATGAGTATTGAGGAAATATTTATTTATGAGGAGGAGTAAAAGGGTGAAAAGTAAAAATATAAGATTCTATATTATATATTCGTTAGCAGGATTATTAGTTTTAGCATCAGGTGTTGTGCTGAACAAATTTACAAGAGATACTAAGGGAATCATGCTAACTTTGCCTTATGTATTAATAGGAATAGGCTGCGGTATTTTCGGTTATAATTTTGGTACTGCAATGAATATCTATATAGCTAAAAAAAATCCGAAGCTGGCAAAACAGATGGAGATTGAACAAAAGGATGAAAGGAATATCTGTATACTAAATAAAGCAAAAGCAAAATCATATGATCTTATGATTATAGTGTTTGGTGCATTGATAGTTACATTTGCATTAATTCAGGTAGATTTTAGAGTTATTATTGGCATTATTGCCACATACTTATTTATAATATTTTCTAATATCTATTTTACAGTTAAATGCCAAAAGGAAATGTAACATTAATTTATTATGATGATATTAATCGGGATTATTTCTGCAAAGTAGTTTGTGCAGCGGATTTGCTAAAATAATGTTTAAAGCATTAAAAATAAGCATATAAAATATATGTTAGATTATAAAAGGAGCTGATTATAATGATAAACAGGCAAAGTTTATCAAAGGAACAGGTTTTATATGCGATAAACAATAAGGAGTTTCCTGATGAAATAATTAAATCCGCCAATAAAGTTGTAGTTATAATGACTCAGGACTGGTGCCCTCAATGGCAGGATTTACAAAAATGGGTATATGATATAGATACAAATGAAGACATTAATATATATGATGTTATTTACAATAATACGGATTATTTTGATGAATTCCGCAACTTTAAGGAAAATGTATGGGGCAACCTTTAATACCTTACTTAAGATATTATCAGGACGGAAAGTTGATAAATGAGAGCAATTATGTGAATGAACAGAAATTTAAAGAAATACTGCAGATATGAAATTGATATTAAATTTAACGGAATTATTATATATCCTTGATGTAATGAAAGATAAGACACTGCTGTTTTACTATGCAATAACAGCAGTGTCTTAGTATTATTCAGGATGTTTGCTTTAGTTGTTATGCGAAGAAAGGCTTTCTGTAAATGTATAGAATTTGTATATTACAACAAAATTAGTAAGAACAAGAAGTCAATCTATAATATTATATAAGTCCTGAAGTTTTAAGAAGATTTCTGATAATTACAGCTGTTTCTGCTCTTGTTATATTACCTTTCGGAACCAATGTGTCTGCGCTTCTTCCTGAGACTATACCGTTATTAATACATGTTGCTGCTGCGTTTCTTGCGTAAGACGACAGGTCCTTGCTGTCTTTGTAAACAGATAACAGTGCTTCTTCATCACTGCTCGTAAATCCGCTGTCAAGACCGGTAAGCTTCATCGCCCTCGCGATTATCGCCATTGCCTGCTCACGGGTTATCTTATCATTTGCCCTGAATTTGCCGTCTTCATATCCTGATATAAGACCATATTCACTTGCCGTTTTTACATATTTACAATACCAATCCGTTTCTTTTACATCGCTGAAAGGACTTGCCCCTTCAGAAACCTTTAAACCTAATGCTCTTACTATAATTGCTGCAAACTCTCCACGGGTAATGTCACGGTCAGGTTCAAAAACGTTGTCTCCTATTCCGCTTATTATCATCCTTGAACCCATGTCATTAACGGCTTCTTTTGCCCAGTGCGCTTCTATATCTTTAAATTTAACCGGCTTATTGATAATAGAATATGATTTGCCTGCAATACTGCTGATTTTTACATGGAAACTCCTGTCGCTTATAATAACCTGTGTGGGAACATGCCTTACAGTGCCGTCCGGGTCAATGGCTATTGCTGTCGTTATATTATTTGGATATACCCCTTCAGGCAATTTAATCGTCATTTCACAATATCCGCTGAATTCGCTGATTTCAATGCTTTTACCCTCATATGAACATGTAACGGTGAATTCTATAGGTGATGTAACAACCGTAAAATCTTGATTTTGTGCTGCAGATGCAACCAGGTTCCGTATTTCACTACCGGATTTTGATATTGTTATGTTAATGGTTATATCTTTCATATTAATGCCGGAACCTAACTGCCCTGACAGTCCGGCTATATTCATCAGATTAACCGGTAGTATATATGAAGCATAATTTGTTTTTAACTCGATGGTACATTGTTTTTCATATATACTGCTAAATGTTTCTCCGTTTAATTGTGCTGTTACTTTATCAGAGGCTGTGTCTACAGGTATTATCACTTTAGTGTTTTTGCCTTCTGCTTCAAGGGTTCTTTGCATTTTGCTTTTATCAATTGATACGGTTGTGGCAGTTATGCTGCCTGTTGCTGATGTTGTTAATATGCCGGCTTTTTCAGTTTTATCATTTATTATTATATCAATCAGATTTTCTTCCGGTTCAGGCTGTGGTTCAGGCTCCGCAGGTTCAGTAGGTTCAGTTGGTTCGGTTGGTTCGGTCGGTTCTGTCGGCTCTGTGGGTTCCGTTGGCTTAGTGGGTTCAGTTGGCTCAGTTGGCTGCTCAGGTGTTACCGGAGGTGTTACAGGTGGTGTTACTGGAGGAGTAACAGGCGTTACCGGAGTAACCGGAGGCACTACCGGACTGGAAGGCGCAGATGGCGTTACTTCATTTGACGGCGCTGAACTTGCACCGGGACCCATTGCATTTACAGCTTTCACAGTAAATGTATATGTAACTCCATTTGTTAATCCTGTAACAACAATAGAGGTGCCTGTTCCTGTTGCAGTAATATAACCGGGGTTTGATGTAACAATGTATGAAGTTATCGTACTGCCTCCATTATCCTCAGGCGGCATAAAGCTTACGGTGGCTTGCCCGTTGCCTGCTTCGGCACGTACTCCTGTCGGCGCTCCGGGTACAGTGGAAGGAACTGCTTTAACTTCAACTGAATCAGGGCTGTCACCGCTGGAATTTGTTGCAACTACTTTGAAGTAATATTCAGTTCCGTTTGTAAGGCCGCTAAAGGTATAACTTGTTCCGATTACAACCGTACCAGAATCATACTGGCCTGTAGATGTTTTCATATATACTTTATAGCTTGTAGCTTTGCTTACTGCATCCCAATTTAGTATTACACTTCTGTCGCCTGATATTGCCCGTATATTCACAGGTGCAGCCGGTTTTTGCAATGGCTGAGCGTCTATTGATATTATACAATCGAAGCTCATACCAAACATGCTTATCGTAATGGTCTGGCCGTTATTTTCATTGATACCGTCACCCCATGTTACGTTTGTCGCTGAAATATTATATGTTTTCGTTGAGGCGTCATCATATGTAATAGTTACTTCTGCTGCCAGATCAAAAGTTTCACCTACAACATAGCTTGATTTGCCTGACTGTGTTTTAATCGTTACATTTTTTATGCCCGTTTCAGGTGCGGATATGGTATATGCCAATGTTATTCCCGGCATCTCAATAGTCAATGTTTGCGCGGAAGGGTCGCTGCCGTTATATATATCTGTTACAGTTGCTGTTTTTGTTGAGTCGTCACTGTATTTTGCAATCACTGAAAGACCGGTTAGGTCCAGATTACTGTCTATTGTATAATTTGATTTTCCTTCAGGAGTTTTTACCGACAAACTTACAAGACGGGGAGCAGTAACCCATTTAGCATATAGAATCACATCTGTGTTTCCCATGACAAAGGTGCTGTTTGGAGCATAATCCGTACCGGTTCCGTCAGCTTTTGTGTTCCATCCTGCAAATTTGTAACCTTCTTTTGTAAGATTTCCGGTGTTGCCGGACACTGTTACACTTGAGCCGCTGCTATATGTGTTATTGTCTGCCGGAACCATGCCTCCTGTGTTACCGTTCCCGTCATAGGTTACGGTATAGGATTTAGATTCAGGTACACGCCAATTTATCGGGTCACCCATCAGTTCACTGAGATACGTTTCAAGGTTTGTATACCCATCGGCCGAAAGATCAAAACCATTTCTGTCTTCCGGATTGTTAGGGTTGAGATTATGCTTGAGTTCCCATTCATCCGGCATCCCATCGTGGTCAGAATCAGCAGGAGCTTCTCCGCCTAAGAATGAGTTTGGTTTGCCGGGTTCCATCGTAGGATATCCTCCTACATCTTCCTGTGAATCTATTATTCCCTTAAGGCTGTCTTTGCTGCCTGTATATGTATAAGTGCCATTTCTTACTTCATTTATATACCTCTGGTCCAGATAATCAAGTTTCGGTGCTTTTGCTCCAATGTCATTTAGCACACTCTCATATGCCTCATCTGCTGTATGGGTAGTAACATATGACGGGAAAAAGGGCTGATCGCTTTTTACTGTTTCTATTGTACCCCATTTTCCCGGGATAGCTTTCCCAACAGCCCAAGCATCGGTACTTGGGTCTAATAATGTATTGCCGTTTATGTCTACTTGCTTATTGCCGGCTACATAAGCCATTTGCATATCTCCGGTGCCTGCTTGATTGCCGTCAATCGAGAATATCTGCATTCTTCTGCTGACAGGACCTTCTTTGTAATAATTATTTACGAAATTTACACGTCGTACCCCGCCATCCGTAGTACGATCCTTATAGTTATATACAACATTATTTCTTATATCAAGGTAACCTGCATAAGTAACTTTATCCCATTCCATATTGCCGGCTAAAGACCAGTTTCTGCCGGTGCAATGTACCAGGAGATTATGATGAAAACTTCCTATGCCTCCGCTGATAGACCCGGCAAATGAATGACGTTCGGTTTGTGTCCGATCATCTCCGTCATAGTGTACTGAATTATTCAAAGCTTCTGCAATGATGTTTCTCTGAAAAGTAATATTACGCGCTCCGCGTGAACTTGTTCCTTCATCAGTGGTCCAGGAAATGGAACAGTGGTCTATTATAGAATAGTCTGCTCCCGCCATACCCATTCCGTCCATTGATTTTCCGCAGGCATCTCCAACACGAACACGGACATTTCGTATGACAACATCTTTACTGTAATACATGCCGAAACGATATTTTGTAATTGTTATGCCGTCACCTGGGGCTGTCTGACCTGCAACATATACATTTCCGCCGTCTTTAGGAATAGTCAGATCACTCTTTAATTCAATAATTCCTCCTACACGGAAAACTATTATACGAGGGCCTTTTACTTCCTCAATGGCATATCTTAAGCTTCCTGGGCCTGAATCGTTGAGATTTGTTACCTCTATAACCTGTCCGCCCCTGCCTCCGATCGCATAACGCCCGTAACCTTCAGCACCCGGAAAGGCAAGATGCGCTATTCGGAAGGGCATGACTGCTCCCTTTGTTATATTGCCTGATGCGTCTACTTCATCAACACGCCACCAGTATGTAACCATATGAGAATATCCATTCAGAGGATAAGTTGTACTTGTCTGGTTGCCCTTATATGTACTTGAATTCCTGTCTGCATTATAAACAGAGTCATAATCCATGCCTATGTAAACATCATGGCTTACAGCTCCTTCGCCCGGAGTCCATGACAATCCGTTCTCCTGAGGCCAATGCTCGTCACCTTCCAGAGGCAGTGCATTTGATATTGTCTTGAACGGATCCGGCCCGTCTATTTCAAATGCGTTAAGAACCGCATTGTTGTAAGATGTACCGTTACCGTCGGGTTTAATTAAAACCGTTACTGTTTGACCATCTTTTGCTTCAAAAGAAACATATGCTTTGGCAGCCTTGCTGTCATTATCAACACGTGTTGGTACTTGTATGCCGGAAGCTTTGACTGTACCGTCTACAAGTACGGAAAGTGTGCTGGCATCGCTGATTCTGTCAAAGAAGCTATGCCATGTTGTAAGTGTATGTTTTCCTTCAGAAAGACCGGATATTTCAAGTTTTATAGTTCCACCGGAGTTGTCACCGACAGCATCAGTGCCGTTAATAATAACCCCATCCATTGTTGCTAAAGGATTGGTTGTTGAGGATTGATAATAAAGGCCGTTATACCATCCACCTTTTATGCCTGTTCCGGTACTGCCGCCGTTGCTTAACGTGAAGGTAAGACCTCTGCATGTAGCCGTAGCAGAAGTACCGTTTTGTATGGTCCAGTTATACCAAAACGGTGATTCATGCTCGGTACGTCCTATTTGATAGTTATTAATATCTACACGTATTCTGCAGTTATTTACACCGGAATACAGATATGTGGATGAAGTGTCTTTAACTGGCGAAATTATAGTAGCTGTATCTGCATTAACATTTTGAACAGCTATTGTAGTATTTAACAGCAATGTTATCAT
>Ga0134105_1000537_pt1 | contig 38523 bp, 40 predicted proteins | sample 16_3_2metaG_FD_94457 | JGI IMG/M metagenome (GOLD analysis project Ga0134105, IMG submission 94457) | Switchgrass degrading microbial communities from high solid loading bioreactors in New Hampshire, USA - 16_60_3.3_214_A3 metaG | ecosystem: Engineered > Bioreactor > Semi-continuous > Anaerobic... | reverse complement strand
TAATAAGTAATAGTTGCATGGCTGGCAGGCCAATCCTAAACGCACTTGTGCGTAGCCAGTAGTGTTTAGGGCTATGCCCGAAAATGAAATACCACCCGCTATGCGGGTGGATATTTATTTTATTCTTTTTTACTCCACGCCTGCGATCGCGAACAGATATTCATTGCTGCCAGGAAAGTTTACGTTGAATTTTCGAATCGGTACACCATTTATTTTGGAATAAAACCTTTCGCCGTCGGTAACGGAAAAGTTCGGAAAATCAACAAGCCCTTTGCCGGTAAACTTTACATAGGCTTCCTTGCGTACCCAAACGCGGACAAACCGCATCGGGTCGCCGTCTCCGTCGCGTACATATTCCGCTTCCTCTTCCGAGAAAAAGCGCTCGGATAACGCTGTGTAGTCCATCTTGTTGTCCGGACCGAACCGTCCTAAGTATTCGCCGTCAATTCCGACGGGATTGTCCGAACAAACCAGCACCATTACTTTGCCGGTGGTGGTAACCGAAATATATTTTTCTTTTTCCAAGCCTTTGATATAGGGCTTTCCTTTTCCGGTATAAAGCACCTGAATGTTGTCGTTTTGCAGGTACTCTTTCAGTGTTTTTTCAATTGCGTTGTGCCGCTTCTCTTTTTCCGGATAATTCTCCAGAACAAAGGTTTTTATCGCCATAAAAATAGTAACCCCTCTTCATAAATGCCATTCAAAATAATTCGCTTTCCGACAGGTTAAATATTGCCGTCTGAATCGCTGCCGCTTGTTTCTTCGTCCAAAGAATCCGTATTTTCCAGATCGGATTTTTCGGTTTCTTCTTTATCTTCTTTTACGCGCGCAAAGCCGACAATGGACGCGCCCTCGTCCAGACGCATTACGATGACGCCACCGGCGCTTCTGCGGTAAACCGGTATTTCGTTAACCTTGGTACGGATAATGACGCCGTTGTTGGTAATCAGCATAATGTCGTCGGAAGGCTCTACAACCGCGATGCCGGCAAGGTCACCCGTTTTTTCGTTGAGTCCGTGGCAGGTAATGCCTTTGCCGCCCCGGTTGTGGACCGTGAAATCGTCGATCTCGCTCAGCTTGCCGTAGCCGCGCTCGGTTACGGTTATGATTTTCGCGTTCATCTCCGCGTAATTCTTCGGTATGACGGCGGCTCCGACGATATAATCGCCTTCTTCAAGCCGCATCGCGCGCACGCCTCTCGCCTGTCTGCCCATTACTCGTACGTTCTGCTCGTTAAAGCGGACCGAAAGTCCTTTGCGGGACGCTACAATAATCTGGTCGTCGCCGGTGGTCTTGAGCACATACAGAAGCTCGTCGCCCTCGTCCAGCGTAACCGCAAAGAGCCCGTTTGTGCGCCTTCTGCTGTATTCCATGAGCGAAACGCGCTTGGACACGCCGTACTTGGTGATCAGAATTAGGTATTCCTTATCGGTAAACGCTTTGACCGGAATAAACGCGGTTATCTTTTCGTTTTCGGCGAGCGAGAGTACGTTGACAAGGTTGGTGCCCTTCGAGGTTCTGCCGCTCTCGGGAATCTCGTAGCACTTCTTGAGGTAAACCTTGCCCAGATTGGAGAACATCAAAAGATAGTCGTGGCTGAAGGAAATGATGACGTTCTCGACAAAATCGTCTTCCTTGGTTGACATCGCGGTGATGCCTTTTCCGCCTCTGCGCTGCGCCTGATATGTTTCGGAAGGCAGACGCTTGATGTAGCCGTCATGCGTGACCGTGATGACGCAGTTCTCGCGCTCGATTAAGTCTTCCAGCAGAATTTCGTCTTCTACTTCTACAATCTCGGTGCGTCTGTCGTCGCCGTAGCGCTCTTTAATTTCCAAAAGGTCTTTCTTTATTATTGCCGTTATTTTATTTTTATCCGTAAGAATTCCTTTTAATTCGTCGATGAGCGCGTACAGGTTTGCCAGTCTTTCCTCGATCTTCTTTCTTTCAAGACCGGAAAGCCGGCCCAGCGTCATCTCGACAATGGCCTGCGCCTGCGCGTCGGTAAGCCCGAATCTGGCCATAAGGTTTGCCTTCGACTCGGGGATGTTCGCGCTCGAGCGGATAATGCTGATAACCTCGTCGATATTGTCAACCGCAATTTTCAGACCTTCATAGATATGCGCTTCCTTTAACGCCTTATCCAAATCGAACTGGGTGCGGCGGGTGATTACGTCCTCCTGATGGAGAATGTAGTATTTCAGCAGATCCTTGAGGTTGAGCACCTTCGGTTCGCCGTTGACAAGCGCGAGCATATTGACCGCGCAGGTATCCTCCATCTGCGTGTACTTGTAAAGCAGATTCAGCACGACCTGCGGATTTGCGTCCTTTTTCAGGTCAATGACGATGCGCATGCCCTTGCGGCCGGACTCGTTTCTGATATCGGCGATGCCCTCTATTCTCTTTTCCCGCACCAGGTCCACCATGCTGTCGAGCAGCTGCGAACGGTTTACCTGATAGGGAAGCTCGGTAATAATAATGCTGGTTCTGTTGTTTTTTTCCTCAAAATGCGTTTTTGCGCGCACCTTGATTCTGCCTCTGCCGGTCATGTACGCTTCGTAAATGCCGGCGGTTCCGTAAATAGTGCCGTAGGTCGGAAAATCGGGACCTTTGATATACTGGCACAAGTCCATAACCGAGCAGTCGGGGTTGTCAATCATATAGACCGTCGCGTCGATAACCTCTCTCAGGTTATGCGGCGGAATATTGGTCGCCATACCGACCGCGATGCCGATGGAACCGTTGACAAGCAGGTTCGGAAAGCGCGACGGCAGAACGACCGGCTCTTTCCGGACGTTGTCAAAGTTGGGAACGAAATCGACGACGTTCTTTTCAATGTCCGAAAGCATCTCTTCGGCAATTTTGGACATTCGCGCTTCGGTATAACGGTACGCAGCCGCGCCGTCGCCGTCGATGTTGCCGAAGTTGCCCTGTCCCTCTATCAGCGGATACCGAAGAGAGAAGTCCTGCGCCATGCGGACCATCGAATCGTAAACCGCGCTGTCGCCGTGCGGATGGTAGCGGCCCAGCACGTTACCGACGGTGGTCGCCGACTTGCGGAATGGTTTGTCGCTGGTAAGATTATCCTCGTACATCGAGTACAGGATACGGCGGTGTACGGGTTTTAAGCCGTCGCGGACATCCGGCAGCGCCCGGTCCACGATAACCGACATCGCATATTTAATAAACGCTGTTTTTACTTCTTTTTCTATTCCGACTTCCTGTATTATCTGCGATTGATGCGCACTGTAATCGTATTCGTTCTCGTGATCGTTTTGATATGCCATATTTTAGACCATACTTTCTGTGGTTTTTACCGCAAAAAAGATTGCTTCTTTAAAATTTATACATCAATATCCGTTACATACTTCGCGTTTTCCTGGATAAACTCGCGTCTCGGCTCGACCTTGTCGCCCATCAGAATCGTAAACATGGCTTCCGCCTCGAGCGCGTCCGTAATCGTGATCCGCTTCAGAACCCGTCTCGCGGGGTCCATCGTGGTTTCCCAGAGCTGATCCTTGGTCATTTCGCCAAGACCTTTGTAGCGGCTGACCGTAACGTTGCCGCCGAGTTCCTGAATATATTTGTCGCGCTCCTCGTCCGAGAAAGCATATCTTTCCTGCTTTCCTTTCGTGATTTTATACAGCGGGGGCATCGCGGCGTACACATGGCCGTTTTCAATCAGCGGCCGCATATGACGGAAGAAGAAGGTCAACAGCAACGTCTTGATATGCTCGCCGTCAACGTCGGCGTCCGCCATAATGATGATTTTTCCGTATCTGAGCTTGGTAATGTCAAACTCGTCCCCGATGCCGGTGCCCAGCGCGAGAATAATCGGCGTAATCTGCGACGACGCGTAAATTTTGTCCAGTCTGCTCTTCTCTACGTTGAGAATTTTTCCGCGCAGCGGAAGCACGGCCTGGAACTGGCTGTCGCGCCCGTCCTTCGCGGTGCCGCCTGCGGAGTCTCCCTCTACCATATACAGCTCGGTAAATTCAACTCTGCGCTCGTTGCAGTCCGCGAGCTTGCTCGGCAACGCGGCGCTCTCCAGCAGTCCTTTGCGTCTGGTAAGCTCGCGCGCTTTTTTCGCCGCTTCTCTCGCTCTTGCCGCCTGCAGCGCTTTTTCGAGGATAACCTTGGCGGTAGCGGGGTTTTCCTCCAAATAAATTTCTAATTTTTCGCTTACGATATTCTCAACCAAAACGCGGATATCGCTGTTTCCCAGCTTCGCTTTGGTCTGCGACTCAAACTGGGCGTCCTCCAGCTTGACGCTGATGATGGCGGTCAACCCTTCGCGGACATCCTCGCCGGTTAGTTTTTCGTCGCCTTTTAAGATATTATATTTCTTTGCGTAATCGTTGAACACTTTGGTCAGCGCCGTTTTAAAGCCGACCTCGTGGGTTCCGCCGTCCACCGTATGCATGTTGTTCGCAAACGACAGAATGGTCTCGTTATAGGTGTCGTTATACTGCATCGCGATTTCCGCGAAAGACGTGCCCTTTGAGCCGTTAAAATAAATAACGTCGTTGTGCAGAAGCTCGGCGGCCTTTTTCGAGTTGATATACTCTACAAAGCTCTTAATGCCGCCTTCATAGCAAAAGACTTCCGGTTCCGCGCTCTCCGCGCCGGCTCTTTTATCCAATAGCGTAAGGCATACGCCGGCGTTCAGGAACGCCTGCTCGCGCAGACGCGTACGAATGATTTCCTTGTCAAACTCGACGGTTTCAAAAATCTTGTCGTCCGGGAAGAAAGTGACAGTCAAACCATGCTTATCCGTAGGGCCAACGACCTTGAAAGGCTCGACCACGTTTCCAAACTCAAAAGCGATCGAATACTCGTGTCCGTCGCGGAAGTTTCTCACTTCCATCCGCTTAGACAGCGCGTTGACGACAGAAGCGCCGACGCCGTGCAGACCGCCGGCGATCCGGTATCCGCCGCCGCCGAACTTTCCGCCGGCATGCAGGACCGTAAAAATGACCTCGAGCGTCGGCAGTCCCATATCCGGGTGAATTCCGGCGGGAACGCCTCGACCGTCGTCCTCGACCGTGACGCTTCCGTTCTCGTTTAAAATGACGTTAATCTGCTTGCAGAATCCTGCCAGCGCTTCGTCGATTGAGTTGTCAACGATTTCATATATAAGATGGTGCAACCCCTTCGAGGAGGTCGAACCGATATACATACCGGGTCTTAACCTTACAGCCTCAAGCCCTTTGAGAACCTGTATTTGACTGTCCTCGTAAGCTTGTGTGTTCTTCTCATCCATATTTCTTTGATTTTCCTTTCAAGGATTCTATTCTAATTCGTTGTTTTCCGCTCGCTTTTTCAGCGACAGAGCGGAGTTTTGCGTGATATAAACGCTTTCGCAAAGCTCGTTATCGGTCAGAACAAAGCTTTTCGGCAAATCGTCGCATAGATTCACAACTCTTTTCGCTTCCTGCAGACTTTTTAAAAACGCTTTTGTGTCCGCGGAAACCGTCGCCGCTTCTATATCGAAGATTCCGACGATTTCCTTTTCCGGAACGCTTTCGCCTTTTCCTAAGTGTAAAAACATTTTCCGTTCTCCACGTAAATTTTGTTTCTGCTCGCGATCTGCTCGAGGCCCGCGAAAAATTCCTTTTCGCAGCCGGTGATGATGACCTGTTTTTCCTGGGTTTTTTCTAAGATATATCGTTTCCGCCTTGCGTCCAGCTCGCTTAAAATGTCGTCCAGCAGGAAAACCGGATACTCGCCGGTCAGCTTTTTGGACAATTCGCCTTCCGCCAGCTTCAGCGACAGCACCGCGGAGCGCTGCTGCCCCTGCGAAGCGAACTGGCGAGCGTTTTTTCCGTTGATATAAATTAAAAAATCGTCTTTGTGCGGGCCGTACAGCGATATGCCTTTCTGTTTTTCCTGTTCTCTTTTCTGCCGGAAAAGCTCGGCGTATCGTTTTCTTATCTCTTCAATCGATTCAAAGCCCTCTCCGGCCTGTGAGTTGTACGCAAGCGTCAGTTTTTCCGCGCCGTCCGTCATATCGCGCTGAAACGCTTCGGCTTCTTTTTCAAGCCGGCAGATATATTTATACCGGTTCTGCGTGATGACGGATGCCAACTGCGCCAAACGCTCGTTATAGACTTCCAGCAGTTCGTCCGAATCTATTTTATTTTTCAAAAACGCGTTTTTCTGCGCTAAAATCCGGTTATACTCACTTATAGAGGCAACATACCGCGGAAAGGACTGGCAGATCGCGATATCGATAAAGCGGCGCCGGAATTCCGGCGAGCCCTTCACAAGATTTAAATGGTCGGGCGTAAAAATGACCGCGCGGAAAAGCCCCAGATACTCCGACAATTTGGTAACCTGCACGCCGCCGCGGAAAATCTGCTTTTTCTGGTTTTTGAACAACCGGATGCCCATTTTCTGCGGCCCGCTTTTTTCCTCGAACTCGATTTCGATATAAGCAGTGTCCTGTCCGAAGCGGATAAAATCCTTGTCCTTGCCGCCGCGAAAACTCTTTCCAGTCGCAAAAAGAAAGATCGCTTCAAGCAGGTTGGTTTTTCCGGCGGCGTTGTCGCCGTAGATAATGTTGACGCCGTCCGTAAAGGCGATCCGTTCGTTTTCCGCGTTTTTAAAATCCCTAACGCTCAGCGTGTTCAGCTTCATATTATTTTAGTCTGTACGGAAGAATCAGATAGGTATAACTGCTGTTTTCCTTTTCCTCGGCCGGCGTAATCACCATCGACATCAGCGGTGTCGACATTTCGATGCGGATGGTTTCATCCGGGCAGGCGCGCAGCGCGTCGAGCAGGTAGCGGCTGTTGAATCCGATTTCAATGTCTTCGCCGGTCTTTTCAATTTTGATATTGTCGATGACGTTTCCGTACTGGGTCGTACAGGATATTTGAAGGTTATCGTCGGTAAAGCTGCATTTCAACGGGGTCTTCAGCTTCTCGTCGACGAGCAGGGATGCTCTGGACGCGCTCTCGATGAAATCGGCGGTTTTGACTTTGACAAATATCTTATTCTGTTTCGGAATGACGCGGTTGTAATCGATGTATTCGCCTTCCAGCAGACGAGAGAAGAAGACAATGTCTTTCATTTTAAAGATAATATATTTATTGGTAAATTCAGCCGTAATCAGCTCGTCGCTGTCGGAAAGCAGTTTTGAGAACTCAAACAGCGTTTTTCCCGGAACGATAAAGGAATAATTGCTCTCGTTCCCGAAAACGGCGTTTTCTTCTTCTTTTAGCGCGAGCCGGTAGTTGTCCAGCGCGACGACGGTTATCTTTTTTCCTTCGATTTTAAAATACTCGCCGGTCAGAATCGGCCGCGCGTCGGTTTGCGCGACGGCGAAATGCGTGCCTTCGATTAAGTCCTTCAGCACGCCCTGGCTGATCGAGAAGCTCCTGTCGCCGCCCAGTTCGGGAAGGTTCGGAAACGCTTCTGCGGAAAGTCCGTGGATGGTGAACTCGCTCATCGCGCCGGTTATGCGCACCATGTTTTTCTCATTGGCTTCAAAGTGAATCTCGCATTCGGGCAGATTGCGTATAATCGCGCTGATTTTCTGCGCGTTCAGAATAACCGCGCCCTCTTCCTGCGGATACACCTGCGCGCTGGTTTTGACGCCCTTTTCAAGGTCGTAGCCGCAAACGGTCAGAATATTATCTTCGAGCGAAAAAAGTAAACCTTCGAGCGCGGGCAGTGTGTTTTTGTTGGAAGTCGCGGCCAGCGCCGGCGTTATCAGCGAGAGCATAACCGCTCTGTTGGTTGTAAATTTTATAGCCATAAAGAATTTATCCTTTCCGAAAAGGTTTTATTAAAAAAAACATACCGAATTTTTGAACTTTAACAAAAAAACAGAAAAAAAGGAACAAAGATAACAAAAAGGAATTAGTATTCCTATTATTAGTAGCCGCTGTGAATTTGTGGAAAAGTCAAAAAATGCGTTATATTGCAAAGAAAAGGCGATTTTAAACTGTGGGTTATCTACGGAGAAACGCTGTGGACAACTTCTGTTTGTCCACAATGGCGGTTTATTGCCCTTTCAGCTCGTTGATAATCTGGTTGATTTCGCGTTCGAACTGAACGTCCGACTTGATTTTCTTCTCAACCACCATAATCGAGTTGTAAACGGTGGTGTGGTCCTTTCTCGCAAAAATCTTTGCGATGCTCTTTTGAGAAAGGGAGGTAAGCTCGCGGGTAAGATAGATCGCGATATGTCTTGGATACGCGATGTCCGCGTTCCGCTTCTGGCTTTTGAGCGCGTCTTTGGATACGCCGTAGCGTTTGGAGACGTATGTAAAGATTTTGTCGATGATGTTGTCCTCGCTCTCGGCGCTTTTGAGAAAGTCGCCCAATACCTTTTGCGCCATTTCCAGCGTAATCGGTTCGCCGCTGATAAAGCTGTTCGCTTTCAGCTTCTTTAACGAACCTTCGATCTGGCGGATGTTGATTTTAATATTCTCCGCGAGGTATAAAAGTACGTCGTTTGGTATATCAATACCCATATCGACCGATTTTCGCTTGAAGATGGCGACTCTCAGCTCAAGATCGGGCGGCTGAATGTCCGCGACAAGACCGGACTCGAAACGGGATTTCAGTCTTTCCTCTAAGTTGTTAATCTCCCGCGGATGGCAGTCCGAAGCTAAAATAATCTGTTTGTTCTGCTTATATAGCGTGTCAAAGGTATGGAAGAACTCTTCCTGAATACCGAGCTTGTTTGCCAAAAACTGAATGTCGTCAACCAGAAGTACGTCCAGGTTTCTGTATTTTTCTCTGAAAGCGACCGGTTTTTTTTGCGCGAGCGCGTCGATCAGCTCGTTTGTGAACTCTTCGCCAGTGACGTATAATATATGATAGTTCTTGAAATTTTTCCGAATCTCATTTACAATAGCAAAAAGCAAGTGAGTTTTGCCGAGTCCGGACGGGCCATATAAAAACAACGGGTTGTTCAGCTCTGCGGGATGCCGTGCGACAGCAAGACTCGCGGACTGAGCAAGCTCGTTGGATTTTCCGACGACAAAGTTTTCAAAGGTATAATTGGGATTAAAGCGCATTTTGTACGCGCTGATATCCTCGTCCGGTTCCTCCTCTTTTTCCAACGGCGGAACTTTTGCCATAGGGCCGCTTTCGGCAGAAATGATTTTGATTTCGACCTCAAAACCAAGTATTCCGCAAAGCTTTTCGGTAAGGACATCTAAATATTTCTTTTCCAATATATCTTTTTTAAATTCAGTAGGAGCTACCAGGACAGCCTGTTTATCATCCAAAGACAACAGGGCGAGCTGATCAAACCACAAACTCATCGTCGTGCTGGAATATATTTTCGACAGCTCTTCTTTTAAACCGTCCATGATAGACGCAAACTCTAATTCCGCCATTTACTCACTTCACTTCTACCGAAATATCTATCTTATTATAGCACAAAAACGGGCAAAAAGAAAGGGTTTTATAAAAAAAATCAGCCTTTTTCGGGTCAAAACACAGAAAATGAGGAATAAAACTCTTGACATTAGCAAAAATTTATGTATATAATAAATGTTGACTTTTGATATCCTGCCGGTTTTGTTACAAAAAACTGCGCATAGAAAGATATCAGTTTTTTGTCGGGGAGGTGCATTGTAGAATGCTTAGAACATATCAGCCGAAAAAGCTGCACAGAAAAAGAGAGCATGGATTCAGAAAGAGAATGGCAACAGCAAATGGCAGAAAGGTGCTTAAGAGAAGAAGGGCAAAGGGCAGAGCCAGACTTACTTATTAAGCTTCAGAATAAATATTTGCTGATATGCAAACATGTGTTTTTAAGAAAGCGCATAATGCATTAATCCCATAGTGCATTATGCCTTCTTTAGCTTAATAATACTGGTTTTAAGCGCTAAAAAGGATTTTTTAATGGAAAAAAGAAGAAAAATCCGTTCCTTAAAGGAAAACCATCTGTTTCAAAAAGCTTATAAAAAAGGGAAAAGCGCGGCCGCGAGCACTGTCGTTCTATATGTGATGAAAAACTACGACAACAAGACGACGCTCGTCGGCTTTACGGTATCGAAAAGTCTTGGAAAAGCCGTAAAACGAAACAGAATGAAGCGAAAAATCAAGGAAGCATACAGACATCTTCACCCTTTTGTCAAAGACGGTTTTATTCTCGTTTTCGTCGCGAAAAAGGCCAGCTACGACGCGCATTTTTCCGTAATTCAGGAAGAAATTTATACGCTGCTGAAAAAAGCGGACCTTTTGAAAAGCGAATGAATGGCAGCTTTTAGCATGAAAAAGATTTTTATTTTTCTGATAAGGGCGTATCAAAAATATATATCTCCGTTCAAGGGTCCGAGCTGCAGGTTTCAGCCTACCTGTTCTCAGTACGCGATCGAGGCGTTTGAAAAAAGAGGCGTATTGATGGGAATGCTTCTGACGGCATACCGGCTGTTAAGATGCAATCCGCTCTGCAAAGGCGGATACGACCCTGTGCCGGAGCCGAAAAGAAAAATAAAAGTCAAAAAACAAACGGACGCCGGCACCGACAGCGGCGAATCTGAAACGAATCAATTTTAAAAGAAGCGAATATTTATTATATAACTGGCGGGGAAATGGAAAAAATATGAATTTCTTAAGTCTTATCTACATCCCGTTCGGGTATTTGATGAAGATATGCCTATACCTCTCGGGCAACTATTATGTATTGGCGTTATTATTCTTTACCATTATAACGCAGCTGCTCATGCTGCCGCTTGCGATCAAGCAGCAGAAAAACTTGATTATGCAGCGCAAACTGTTGCCGAAGGAAATGGCAATCCGAAAGAAATACGCGGGCAGAAACGACCGTGTTACGCAGCAGAAAATGATGCTCGAAATACAGGAAATGCAAAAGAGCGAGGGCTACAATCAGTTGTCCGGATGCCTTCCGATGCTGATTCCGCTCGTGCTTCTGTTTGTCCTGTACGCGATTATCAGACAGCCGATCACCTATTCCTCAACGTCCCAGGAGCTCACGGCAAAACTGGACGCGCAGGAAAACTCTTTATACGATATCGCTTTTAGAACGGTCGAGCAGTACAAAGACGAATCGTTGGTTCAAAAAGAAGAAAACGCAAACTTTGACAAGTTTGTCGAGACTTTAAAAAACATTCAGCTGAACTTCGGATATAAAGAAGAAAACGGACAGCTGGTCAAAAGCGGGTCCAATAAGAACGAGCTTTTGCTGACAAAGCTCATCCAGCAGGATTACGATTATATCGCCAGCATCGCGGAAGAATACAATATCAAACTCGCGGATTACAACAGGTACGAATTGCATTTTTCCAAGGAAGAAAAGGACGCGCTTCCGAACTTTAATTTCGCGGGCATTTCGCTGCTGGACACCCCGTCCTATAAAAAATTCAACCTTTTGTTAATCTTCCCGTTGCTGATTTTCCTGACCAGCGTTGGAAGCGGTTACATTACGCGCAAATACACCCCGACGACGCCGGGAATGGAAAACAATCCGATGGTAAACGGCTGGTTCATGAAGTGGGGATTGCCTGTGGTCAGCGCTTATTTCTCGTTCCAGTTCCCCGCCGCGGTTGCCGTGTACTGGATTTGGAGAACGGTCACCGGCGCCGTTCAGCCGATTATACTGAATCGTTTCTATCCGCTGCCGACATATACGAAAGAAGAGCTGGAAGCGGCTGTGAAAGAGTATAATAAGAAAAATAAGAAGAAGAAAAAAGTCATTATGATCGAGGTAGACGAAGACGACGACAGCTTTAAGGACCTGGAGGTAAAAGGACCGGTTTCCGGCAAGCGAGTGGTCGGTAAAAACAAAATCGAAATGCTTTCTGCCGACGATGAAGACGAAGAAGATTCCGAAAGCGACGCTGAATGAGGAACTGACACAGAACAGCGAATTAATATTTTCCGTATTCTTGAAAGGAAAGTAAATAAAAATGACAAAAGAAATTGTTGCTACGGGAAAGACAGTGGACGACGCTGTCTTAGCGGGCGCCGCGGCGCTTGGCAAGCCTGTTGATAAAGTTAAGTTTGAGGTTCTTGAAGAAGGAAGAAAGGGTATTTTAGGCATCGGCGCCTGCGACGCGAAGGTGCGGGTTTATATTGAGAACACCCCGGCGAATATTGCGGTTGACTTTCTTGAGACCCTGCTGAAGAACATGGACATTCAAGCGCAGGTGAACATCGAAAGCGAAGACGAGGAAGGCGCTCTGATTTCTGTAAACGGCGAGAATTTAGGGCTGCTGATCGGCAGGCACGGCGACGTACTGGATGCGGTACAGTATTTGGCAACCCTCGCCGCAAACAAGGACAGATCGACTTTTTACCGGATTACGATCGATATTGAAAATTACCGCGAGAAACGCGCCGAAACGCTCAGAGCGCTGGCAAGAAGAATGTCCGAGAAGGTTTTAAAGTACAAAAGAAGCTTTGCGCTTGAACCTATGAACGCTTATGAGAGAAGAATCATTCATACGGAATGCCAGAACATCGCGGGCGTGACAACATATTCGATCGGCGACGGCGCGGACAGAAAAATCGTCATAGCGCCCGAAGGAAAAAACAAGAAGTAGTCATAAAAGAGCCTGTTTTAAAAAACAGGCTCTTTTTTTCTTCGTCATGGGAAGAAAAAACGCCGCTTTTTTTAAAAAAGTGGCTTTTTTTCGTTTGTCAGGCATAAACTGTTTATAGTAAAACCGGAAACGGGTGATTTTATGAACGGCGCTTCCGATTTTAGATACCATAAACATAAAATGAGCAAAAACGTCGTCATCCCGGTCGAACTGTACAAATCGCTGCGGGGCGAGTATTTTATTGGCTATGCGAGCGACCTGACCTTCGGCAAAGGAAGATACGCATGGGCGAGACTTTACAATCCCTTTCATTCCGGCGTGAATCTGCATGTTCACGTCTGGACCGTCTCCGACGTTTTGGAATCTTCGTTCCGCGCGCAGTTCTGGTTTAACGCCGAACCGCCCGGAATCGCAATCTTCTCGCCGCAGGTAATCTGCACGAACACCGCCGTTTTGCCGAATCCGAAACCTCAGGTCAGGCTGCAGTTTTGCTCCGACGTAGTAAGCGAGCCGGAAAGCGGCATCAAAGCGTTCGAGCGCGCGGGACTTTCCGGAACAACGCTGACCGCCAACGAAAACGGAAAGCTGATTTTCCCGCCGGGCGGTTCTTTTCTGATTTTTCTTTCCGCGCCGGACGAAACCGAAAAACGCATCCGCGGCAGCGTCGGGTTCGGCTGGTGGGAGGAACCGGTTTCTTTCAAAGGGATAAAGTAGGGGGAATGCGTACGCGGTATTGCATGTATCTGCGCAAATCGCGCGCCGACATCGAAGCGGAAAACAGAGGAGAAACGGAAACGCTTGCCCGCCACGAGAAAATACTGACCGAACTGGCGCAAAAAATGAACGTAACGATTGCGCGGATTTATCGGGAAGTGGTTTCCGGCGAAACCATCGCCGCCCGTCCCCAGGTTCAAAAGCTTCTTGCCGAAGTGGAACAGGGTGTCTGGAGCGGCGTTTTTGTTATGGAAATCGAACGTCTCGCAAGAGGAGACACGATCGACCAGGGCATCGTCGCGCAGGCGTTCAAAGCAAGCGGAACCAAAATCATCACCCCGCTGAAAACATACGACCCGAACGACGAGTTCGACGAAGAATATTTTGAATTCGGCCTCTTTATGAGCCGCAGAGAGTATAAAGCCATCAACCGCCGTATCCAGCGCGGCAGAATCGCGTCGGCAAAGGAGGGAAAAGCGGTTGTTTCGACGCCGCCCTACGGTTATGATAAAGTCAAAATCGTCGGCGGAAAAGGGTTTACGCTCGTCCCCAACGAAAGCGAAGCGAAAACGGTTCGCCTGATATACGCGCTCTATACGGAAGGTTTGGGCATGACCAGGATTGCGGAAAAACTGGACGAATTGCAGATGAAACCAAGAAAAGGCGGCCGATGGTCGCGCGCGACCATCAATGATATATTAAAAAACCCGGTTTATACCGGAAAGATCCGCTGGGCGTACAGAACCGAAAAGAAGTTCAGGGAAAACGGCGGCGTCAGACGAAAACGGGTCAAAAACCAAAACTGTATTCTCGCAAAAGGGCTGCATCCGGCGATTATTTCTCAGGAAATATTCGACGAAGCGCAGAGAATCCGAGCCGCGAATACGGCAAGCCGGACCAAAAAGGACCTTTCTTTAAAAAATCCGCTGTCCGGCATCGTATTCTGTAAAAACTGCGGCGCCGTCATGCGCCGGCTGGGCGCGAACAAGCATACCACCTATGACATTCTGTATTGCCCGAGCAAAAACTGCGCAACCGTTTCCGCGCCGCTTTTGATTGTCGAGAAAAAAATTACAAGCGCGCTGGAAAAACTGTTTTGCGGCGCCGCCCTGCAAACAGAACCGGAAAACTTGCAGGAAAACGCGCTGCAGCTAAAGAAACAGGTCGTCGAACAGTTAAGGTCGGAACTGAATAAATGCGAAAAGCAGCTGCAGACGACCTACGAACTGGTCGAAAGCGGTGTTTATACGAAAGAGGAATTCCTGCGTCGCAAGGAAGCGCTGGCGGAACGCAAGAAGATTTTGTATCAAGCGATGGAAACGGAAGAACAAGAACTGAAGAATCTTGATTCCTGCCGGCGCGGTCCGATTCAGGCCGGCATGTTTGAACATTACGGTTCTTTGTCCGCCGAAGAAAAAAACAGAATTCTAAAGTGCATAATCGCAAAAGTTGAATATCAAAAACATAAGCCCGGCCGAAAAGGCGCAAAAGCGAACGACAATTTTGAATTGTCCATCTATATAAAAGTAAATCCGGCGCATCTGAAAAACTAAAAAATAAAAAGTCCCGCACAGGGACTCTTTTATTTAGAAATACGAGCCGCTCGGATAGGAAATGTCTTTGAGCGCTTCGCCTGCTTTATCGGAAGTTTTCGGCTCAACGGCGATATCGCCCAACGACACCATTCCGACAAGCGAATTGTTCTCGACAATCGGCAGACGGCGCACCTTCTTCTCGCTCATCAGCTTTGCGGCGTCTTTGACGTCCATGTTCGGCGCCGCCGTAACCGGATTCGCGGTCATCACCTCGCGGACCGGACGGGCAAAATCTTTTTTCTGCGAGACACAGCGTAAAACAATATCTCGGTCGGTGACAATGCCGACGACTTTTTCGCCGTCGCATACCGGGACCGAGCCGACGTCGTATTCGTCCATCAGTTTCGCGGCTTTCTCAATCGGGTCCTGCGGCGCGACATAGGCCACGTTTTTTGTCATTACGTCTTTTATCTGCATATCATAATCCTCCAACAAAATTCTATTATTAATTTGCCCATGAGAAACAAAAATATAACATAAAGTTTAACGAATTGATTTATTTTGGTTAATAATCTGCGATATATATATTGTATAAGTATATCTATATTTTTAATGCGTGATAAAAAATGAAAGAAATTAACATTAAATTATATGATTTTTTAAACTGCATTTCGGATGCGGTCGACCTGGTTTCGCCGATACTGTCAAACCACCATCAAAAGGTTGCCTATCTATCCTATCGTTTGGCGGAACAGCTGAATATTCCGGAGGACCGCAAATTCAGCGTCTTTATAGCGGCCCTTTTGCATGACGTCGGATCGCTTTCTATCCAGGAAAGACTGGAAATCATTGAGCGCGAGCCGGATTACATCAACATTCACGCTTTTAACGGATATCGGCTGTTTCGAGAGTTTTCGTTTTTCGAGAACGAGGCGAAGATCATCAAATATCATCATCTGCCGTGGAATTACGGCGAGGGCAAAACGTTTGACGGAGAGGAAGTTCCGTTTGAATGTCACATCATCCATCTGGCGGACCGGGTGAGCGCGCGCATTGACGTAAACAACGTTTTGTTCCAGCTGCGCGATATTCGGAAATATGTGCAGAAAAACAAAGACAAGCTGTTTGAGCCGAACATTGTCGACGCACTGTTGGCGCTCAGTCAGAAAGAATATATCTGGCTGGATTTGGCTTCCCAATTTCCGATTAAAAATCTGCCGAAAGACATTCCGACGCCCATGCTGAATATCGACGATATCATCAGCCTGTCGTCCGTCATCGCGCAAATCGTCGATTTTAGAAGCAAGTTCACCGCGCGGCATACTGCCGGCGTCGCGCAGACGGCGAGCAAGTTGGCTGAACTTGCCGGCATGACGCCGTATGAATGTAAAATGATGCTTGTCGCCGGGTATCTGCACGACCTGGGCAAACTGGTGATCGACCCGAACATCATCGACAAGCCGAACGGATTAAACGAGTTCGAAGTCAGCAAGATGCGCTCGCACACCTATTATACCTATCAGCTATTGAACAGAGTCCCGCAGTTCGATGAAATTAAAAAATGGGCTGCGTACCATCATGAAAAAATCAACGGAAACGGGTATCCGTTCCATCTGAAAGGCGACGAACTGCCGCTCGGCTCCCGCGTTATGGCGGTCGCGGATGTGTTTACCGCGATTACGGAAGACCGCCCCTACCGCGTCGGCATGCGGTACGAAAACGCCGTCAAGCTGTTGATGAGCATGGTCGACGACGGTTCTTTGGACGGAGATATTGTAAAAATCCTGATAGAGAACTATCACGATATCAACAAAGTACGCATCGAAGCGCAGGAAAAAGCGGTCGTCCAGTACAACCGCTTCCTCACCGGCAAAAAGGAACAATCTTTACATAAACAAGCGATATAGAAAGTAAAACCCTGCAACCAGTGAATCTGTTTGAAGGGTTTTCTTTTAAAACGTAATTGTCGAAAAATGTCTAAAACGCTGAACGCTTGAAACGCCTGTTCATTTTGTAACATTTTGCTTCTGCGCAGATATACTGAAATGAAATCAATAAGAAAGGGGAATGAAATTGAAAAAGATCTTTGCAGTTTGCTTAAGTGTTCTCATTATCCTCTCAGCCTGTTCGCTGAGCGCATGGGCAATTACCTTTTCTGTCGGCGCGCCTCTGGGAAGCGGCATCATTTCTTCCGCGTCCAACAGAACGGTTGCACCAGGCGTAACCTATTCCACTGCTGTTTACCGGGACAGCAGCAACGACCTGTAAAGGGTTTTCGCGCTATCCTTTAACCCCAAGACAAGCAATTATATGCCCTTTGTATATTCCAAATACTCCGGTTATGGCGCGACGACCATCAACTCTGCGACCGACGCCGAATCGAAGTACGGACTGAATATCGTCGGCGGCATCAACGGTTCGTTCTTCTCGTTCGTCGGCACCTGCTGCAACACCTACGGCGGCGTCAATATTTCAGACGGCAAGGTTATTCAGGGACAAAACAGCTTTGGACCGACTTATATGCTTGTATTTGACAGCGCAGGCAATACCGATCTTGTTTACTCCAAAGTCAGCTATGCGTTGAAAGTAAACGGCAGCCCCTGGTCCGGCGCGCTGGAGTATATCAACATGTACCCCTACACGCTCGGAACCGGCATATATTATTATGACACAAGCTGCGGAAACAATACGGACACGAATTCGCCGGGCGTCGAAATTGTATTCAATAAGGTCAACAACACCGAGCTTACGGTCGGCGGCACGCTCAAAGGCACCGTCGCTGAGAAAAGAAACAATGTCAGCAGCGGCGGTTCGATCGGAAGAAATCAGTTTGTGCTTTATGCGAGCAACTCCAGCCCGTGGGCAGCCAGCCTGCGCGCGCTTTCGATCGGCGATACGGCTGAAATAACGGTTACCGAAACCATCGCGGCTGCAAAGACCAAAATGGAAAACGCCTCGAGCGCGCTTGTAACCTACGGCTATCATATCGTTTTGAACGGCGTAAACGTAACCTCCAGCAACGGATTGGGCAGCGATTTCAACAACGCCAGCGCGCAGCGCTCCGCGATCGGCGTGAAATCGAACGGCGAACTGATCATTGTCGCAACGGACGGCAGAACCAGCACTTATCCGGGACTTACGGTTTATGAGCTTGCCGATATGCTCATCGGACTTGGCTGCCAGACCGCGGTTCTGCTGGACGGCGGCGGATCGACGCAGATGACGGTCGAAAACTCGTCCGGCACGCTGGAAGCGGTTTACTCCAGCACCCGCAGAGTTGCGAACAGCCTTTTGATTACCCAGCGGCCGACCATACCGACCGCGACAAAAAACACGCTTTCCTCGCTGATCGCTTCCGCCAACACGTATCTTTCCAATTACACGCTGTCCAGCCAGTCCCAGGCGCAAATGGAGGCCGCCTTAAACTACGGAACCGGCGTTTACAACGTGTCCACCTCCATGCCGGGCGATTACACGAAGGCGATTATGCGTCTGCAGGAAGCAATTGCCAACGTCGTGATTACCGGATATAAAACCGGCATATACCAGTCGTCTTCCTCGCTGGTTATGCGGTCCGCTCCTTCCTCGGGCGCAAGCACTGTCACCACCATTCCGGCAAACACCAGTCTTTCCGTAACCAGTGTTTCGGGCGATTACGGATACACGAAATATCTGTCTTACAACGGGTGGATTTATATCCCGAGCTGCACAAGAATCGGCAACCTTTCGAACGACCCGGCGGTGATTTCGAGCGTTGACGAGCGTCCAGCGGGCGCGTCCCTGACCATTTCGTGGAACAGCGTTCCGGGAGCGGCGGGATATATCTATAAAGTAATAGAGCTTGCCGGAGAGCCGGACCCCGGAAACAGCAACGAATCGCAAAACGCGGTTGAACTTGCCTATGTGGAGAACACGCGCGCGACCAGCGTCACCATTCCCGCGTCCAGCATGATGGACGGTAAGTATATCAAAGTCGCGGTCGCGGTGGTTTATCCGACGACAACCGTATGGGCGATCAAGTATATCAAAGGCTCCGAGCTTCCGTTTGTCGATGTCCCGACGACGGCATGGTATTACGAACCGGTTAAGTATGTTTACAACGCGGGGCTTTTCAGCGGAACCTCCAGCACAACCTTCAGCCCCGAACTGACCATGACAAGAGGCATGATGGTTACGGTGTTGTACCGCCATGCCGGTCAGCCGCCGGTTTCCGGCACGCTTCCCTTTACGGACGTTGCGCTCGGTTCTTATTACTACAACGCCATCCTTTGGGCAACCCAGAACGGTATCGCGAGCGGCTACAACGCTACGACCTTCGGTCCGGACGATAACGTGCAAAGACAGCAGGCGGTTATGTTCTTGTATCGGTATGCAAGCATGATCGGCTGTGATATGAGCATTACGTCCGGATTCACGCTGACCGGATACGCCGATTATTCCAGCATCGCAAGCTATGCGGTTATCGCGATGACCTGGGCGGTCGATAAAGGAATCATTTCCGGCAACGGCAACTACCTGTTCCCCGCAGACAATGCGACCAGAGCGCAGATCGCGACAATATTCTATAATTTCGACAAACTGCTCTCATAGCATAATCCAAAAAGACCTTTTCCCGCCGGCAGGCTGCCTGCCGGCGGCTTTTGTTAAAAAAGAAAAGACCTGCGCCGGCGCGCGCAAGTCTTTGTTTTTTATTAAAAAAGATTGAACGGCTGCAGGTTTATCAGGGAGTTGATGACGACAAGGTTTTGCGGATTCGGGCGGTTGAGGTTCCAGTATAAAGCGCCTCTTAAATTGTATTGTTTTAAAAGCTGCAGCCGCGCCTGCAGGCTTCTTGCGTCCTCGAACCACACTTCGTGCTGCGTGCCGTTTTCAAAATAGCGGAAGAACGGCGCCTGCGCCTTCTCGTCATATTGTATGGTCGAACCGGTTCTGACCGCAAGTTCATTCGCCTGCACCGTCGAAATCGAGGCGGCTTTTGACTCGCCGGGCACATAGGGCAGCACGAAATCATAGCCGTAATTGGAAATGCCGAGAAAAATCTTGCGGCTGTCAATCTGCGTTACCGCAAACTCAATGACATTCTCAACCGGCTGAATGGGCGACACGGCCATCGGCGGACCGTATGTATACGAACATGCATCATATAGGTAATAATCCCCCCTATTTTGGAAGCAAAGGATATACGGTTACCTCAAAATTATCATTAAACGCTTTACCTCGTTTATTGCGAACAGTTTTTATATATTCAACACGAGAAACAATCTGTTTTAGCAGCAAGTTTTTTTCTTCAGCGGATTCAACCTTATTATAACACTCAAGAACATTCTCAAAAATTGGAATCATGTTTTTAATTATTGCATTACCACTTTCTGACGCAATATCGCTCTCAAGCTCGGCGATCGCTTTAAGTGTGTCCGCTTTTCTCTCGTTTAACTTTTGATGGCGCTGGGTAAAAACTTCGACGGTATAAACCTCTCTTTCCAGTAAATCATAGGTTTGGTCTATCTGTTTATCAATTTTTTCTACTTCTCGCTGAAGCTCTTTAAGCTTTTTCTTTTTCATAACCAAAACGCTGTCTTCAGTGTTGTTAACATCTTCATGACGCGTTTTAAGCTTATAGTTAATAACCCACTCATTTAAATATTCAATAATCTTTGATTCAATGAGGACTAAAGGGGCAGACACATTATCACAGTTACTATTATGACAAGCTAAGGTTTCGATTTTATGACGCTTGCCAGGACCTTCCCTTGTCATTAAGCTTCCGCACATTTTACAGTATACCAAGCCTGATAGCGGGTTTTTTAAAGTGTTATCTATTTTAACCTTTATAGTCCTGTTATTTTTCATCTTGGTTTGTGCTTTAAAAAATACTTCTTCTGAGACCAACGGCGGATGTATTCCGTCAATAAAATAACAATTTGGGTTTACTAACCTTTTTGATTTAAGCTTTCCGTTAACGATATATTTTTTGTATAAACGATATCCCCACCTTACTTTCCCTATATATACCGGATTGTCCAATATATCGGTTACGGTTGAACGGGTCCAGAAATCCTTATGACGAGGTTTAATTTGCATCGCATTTAACTTGTCGGCGACTTTTTGTATTCCTCCGGGGGTATTAGTATATAAGTCAAATATGAGTTTGACGACGGGAGCCTCATCCGGGTTAGGCGTTAAAGTATATCCTTTTGCGTCTTTTATTTTTATTCTGTCATACCCATATGGTGCGGTGGATGATATGATTTTTCCTTCATTTACAGAAGCGAGCCTTCCGCGTTGTAAGCGGCGATTAATTGTCTTATACTCCCGACGGCTCATAAACAGCCCAAACTCGAAATATTCCTCATCGAATTCGTTGTTCGGGTCATAGGTCTTCAAGGGAGTAATAATTTTCGTGCCGCTCGCTTTAAATGTTTGTGAGACTATACCTTGGTCTATTGTATCTCCTCTCGCTAAACGCTCTACTTCCATTACCAAAACGCCAGCCCAGAGACCCTGGTCAACTTCGTTTAAAAGCTGTTGCATAACCGGGCGCGCAGCAATGGTTTCGCCGGAAACCAATTCTTTATATATTTTGGTTATCGGCAGTCTGAGCTTTTTAGCAAGTTCGAGCAAAGTTCTTTCATGACGTGTAAAAGTATCTTCTTCACCCATGTTCTCTGCTTCAACGTCAGCTCTTGATTTGCGTAAATATATACAGTATTGTTCCATATACAACCTTCCCATTTACACTAAGACTTCGGATTCAATGGCAGCACCTTTACAATAAATAAGATGTTTAAATAGATATCCTGTCGCAAGGCAATCGGAAGCAGAAGAATGAGCATTATCTATTCCGATTTTAAAATATTCACACAATGTAGTTAGTTTATAATTTTCAACATCATAATCAGAGAAATAATCGATTTTATAACTTTCAAGTTCTCTATCCCATTTTCGTTTAGGTGTTTTTAAACAGCTTTGTGCTAAACTTAATGTGTCGAAATATTTTCTTTTGATAAGGTTCAGTGATAATCCCTCGTGTAATAAGAATTTCATATCAAATGGCAAATTATGCCCTACTATAGGGAGCTTACCGATAAATTCATTCAAAGAGGGTATAATTTGCCAAAAATAAGGAGCGTCTTTTACATCTTCATCTCTAATGTTATTTACTGCGGTAGCTTCGGGCGGTATAGGTTTCTTAGGATTAATACGTGTTGTAAATATCTCAACGGGAATAAAATCTATAAATTTTATTGCTGTTATTTCAATAATTTTATGTATGCGACAATTTAACCCTGTTGTTTCGGTATCTATAACGATAAAATCCTTAATATTTTGGGTGTTAGTCTTTGAAGTAATGTTTGAATACTTAATCTCGAATGGTTCACGTTCCGAGTCCGCTTTAACTTTTTCGGTCGCCAAGTCTATTCTTGCCGGCTTAAGAGATGATAATATTTGCTTAAACTCGTTTATCCTATTTTCACGTTCAATTCTCTGCTTTTCTAATCTTTGTTGACGTTCTTGTTCTGCTCGTTTCGCTTCCTCGATTTTCTTATTTTCTTTTTCTATTCTATCTTGTTCGCATAACTGGCATAAGCCATTTTTATTAATTTTTCTTGCTAATACATACTTTTTACATTGCTTGCATTTTTTGAAAATATATTTTGAAATTATATAAAAAATAACACCCAATATTAAATATTCCATATTATCCACTCTTCCCTTTATTTATATAAAAATATTTACTTTTTTTTCGTGCAGTTTGCTATATTTACAAATCAAATGTAAAGTGTTATGATTAATAGCGAACATATGTTCTGCGTAGAAAGAGAGGGCAATGAAAATGGTGGAATTAATTAAAGAGATTAAACAAGAATATGAGATGCTAACGAATGAACAGAGAGAAGAGTTAAAAACATTCGCTATTTTTCTTGGCTCGAATTTTTTGAACTTAAATAACGCGCGTAATCGAGAATCTGAGCCAGCTTCTCAGGTGAATAATCTTTTATAATTTCATATAATTCAGCAAATTGCTCGTCGTTTTTATTGATGACGGGCTTATTTTTTATGTCTGTATTTCCAAGTAGATAATCAACAGAAACATCTAAATAGTCAGCGATTTTATTTATGTTCCTCATATATGAGTTACTTTTACCTGATTTCCAATCTGAGATGGTTACTTTGTTATATCCTAAGTCTTCAGCAAAAGTTTTAAATGTAATTCCTTTTTCTTTTAATAAGCTAATAATTCGCTCAATTGTAATGTTCATTTAAACACCTCAGATTCTAAAGATAGAGAAATTCTTATTTAGTAAAATAAAAAATATAAAAAATCTAATTTTGCTATTGACAAAAAGAGTATTTCTTACTATAATCGGAGTTGGATAGAAAAATTCTAACTTTTACATACACAAACAAACCCAACCGGCATTCCTTCAAAAAAAGCGTTGGGTTTGTATTATCCACTTTACGCTAACAAATTATTAGACACAAAGCGCAAAGCAAAAAACCTCGACAATGTCGAGAAAACAAATATTGTTATAGCCACAAAAACACAATAACACGTTTTTCGACATTTGTCAATAACTAATCATTAACAAATATCGTCAATTAAAAGGAGGTGAAGTTTATGGCTCGCAGTATAAAAGAACGCATTGTCGCTCTTGGTTTGAGGAACATAGACATTATAAAAGAAATCGAGCGCAGAGGTGAATCTTGCTACCCTTCAGATTTTTCGAACGCGATTAACGGCAATTTCATTAAGCCTAAGTATGTAAAAATCGTTGATATGGCGGACCAGATTCTTCGGGAATTGGAAGAAAAACATAATAACTGTAATAATGTTTCGACAATTCGGAACTAACTTATGATTTTCAGCATATACGGAAACGAGGTGATTATTAATGGCCATTGTTGCGGTATATAAAAGCGGAAATTGTACGGCATACTTCGATGATTCTTGTTGTGTAAAAACACAAGAAGAAATTGATAGGATACTCAAAAATGTCGCGGATATTTATGTTCGGTACTTCACTCGAGTAGCTATGGAAGAAGCAAGAAAAGAGAGGTTGAAAGAATGTCAAGCTACACTGAACACGAATACACCAGCAAAAGAGGAGACCCTTGTGTCGACAGCTCCATTTTCGGAAAATGCGTGATTCTAACCCGAGCCGAAGTCGACGAGGAGCTGAAAGACAATGAATGTTTTATACCGTGCAAGAGCATACCCGAAAGCAAATTTGACTTCTATTTAGACACCGAAATAATTAAATATTTCGCCTATCGAAAACATGAATGTCCTTTGGGATGCAACGGACCCTGCATCGACGTACAAACAAAAATACCATGTAAAAATTATAGGAGGTAAAAACTATGAAACTGTATTTAAAACTACGCAACGAAACCAAAACATGCTACAGGTTTGAGACCGGTAACAAAGATGATAACACGCTTATCACCTTGTACCTCAAGAAGTCCGATGTAGCCGCGGCAGGAATCAATCCGCAAAAAGGAATCGTGGTAACGGTTGAGGAAAACAAGGAGGTGTGACTAATGATGTTAGTGCTACGCTGTAAAGGCTTTACTGCGAAGGAGAAAAGAAAAATCCTTTTATTTGCCCGAACTCTTTTTTACTTGGGCAGAAGAAAAAAATATAAGATTGCCAAGCAGGGATGCAGCTTATGATTATGTTTAAAAACCTCGGATCCATATTTCGCAGAATGGGCATAGTGGTTTTGCTAATGTCTTACACAATCCCGCAGGAAATGCCTACAATTGTTTTCTCAGGTTTGTCACTGTTGCTGTCGAGTTATCTTGCCGACAAAGCTTTTAAAGAAAAAGAACGCCCCGGTTCCACCAAAACCGAAAGCGTTCAAAAACAAAAGTATATCAATACAACTAAAGTCTATCACCAAAATGAAAAGCTGTCAAGAGGTGGCCGAGATGGTTAAAATCAGGGCCCCTTATATAGCCGAAATTGTTACCACAGAAGAACAAATCGAGCAAGCAAAGAGGGAAGTTATAAAGGAAAAACGCAGAGAATGGGCTATAAAAAACAGAAAATATAAAACCATTCAAGGACCTTACGGACTTTGTAGAGAAGTACCTGATATTGACGCCGCGCCGCCCATAGAAAGTTTTAACATTAACTGGATGGTTTTTCGCTGGCCGACTGGATTCGCCGTAATTGATACAGAAGCCTTCGAAAAACTGCCGAAGAAAGTACAAAATAAACTACTTAAATTAGGAGGTTTAATATGAACAGTATTACATTAACGCTTACCGTAAATTCGCCTGAATTAGCAAAGAAGCTAATTGATATAGCTGCCGGAAATTCTGTGGCACCTGAAACCGAACATACACCTGCTCCGGCAAACCAAACAACCCCAGCACTCCCCTCAACACAGCAGCCAGCCGCCCCTGCAGCAGTTTCTCCGGCTCCGGCAATGACACCGTTTACGGCACCGACTTCTGCCGTACCGATTAGCTCAGCTGCTCCGTTTACTGCACCATACACGCCGCCAGCACCGGCCGCTTCGGTCACACCGCCCCAGCAACCCAACCCTGCGTCGACTATTCCAACAGCCCCCGCACCTAACTATACTATCGCCGATCTGCAAAACGCTTGTGCGCCTTTGATGGATGCCGGCAGGCAGCAGGACCTTATAAACCTTCTTAAGAGCTTCGGCGTACCTGCATTAACGCTACTGCCCAAAGAACGCTATGGAGAATTTGCGACAGCCTTGCGCGGATTGGGAGCTCAAATTTAAGGAGGGTTAACAATGGATGTTTTCAGAATTATTACTCCTGGTACCAAAGATAGCAATAATCGCGGTGTAATAAGGGTTCCCCCAAATTGTTATGACCGCTTAGTTGAGTTAAGCAATAAAACCGGAGTAAGTATTTGCCGCATTGTTGAACAGTGCGTAAGTTTTGCGCTGGAGAGGTTTGAGGAAGATGATGACGAATAAACATGCTCTCCTTTCCGCTTCAAGTGCCCACAGATGGTTAAACTGTACGCCGTCAGCAAGACTTGAAGAACAGTTCCCGGATACCACGAGCGAATACGCAAAAGAGGGAACCCTCGCGCATGAGATAGCCGAATTAAAGCTCTGCAAACATTTCATCGAACCGATGGGCCCAAAAACATTCGCCGCGAGGATGAATAAGTTTAAAAAAGAAGAGCTTTACCAGGAAGAAATGCAGGAACACACAGATACATATCTCGAATATGTTCAAAGTGTTGTTCACTCTTACGCAAGCAGACCTCATATAGTTATCGAAACCACGCTTGATTATTCGCACATAGTTCCAGAAGGCTTCGGCACCGGCGACTGCATTATCATCGGTGGAAACACCTTGCATGTTATTGATTTTAAATATGGCAAGGGCGTTCCTGTGGATGCGGTGGACAACCCTCAGATGAAGCTGTATGCTTTAGGAGCTTTGCATAAGTATTCTATGCTGTACGAAATTATCAACGTGAAGCTAGCAATTGTTCAACCTCGGTTAAACAATATCAGCGAATGGGAAACCACAACAGAAACATTATTCCAATGGGCTGAACAGATAAAACCAATCGCAGAAAGAGCCTTTAAAGGTGAGGGCGATTATCGCCCTGGCGAATGGTGCAACTTTTGCCGAGCAAAATCGCAATGCCGAGCTCGCTGCGAAACTATGACTGCGCTGGAAGGCTTCGGCTATATGAAGCCACCGTTGATCAGCAACGCGGAGGTCGGAGAAATACTTGTAAAAGCCCGGCATTTAAAAGAATGGGTTACAGACCTTGAAGAATATGCGCTCTCTGCCCTGCTTTCAGGCGAAGAAATTCCGGGTTGGAAAGCAGTTGAAGGTAGAAGCAACAGACAGTTTGAAGATGTTGATAAAGCTTTTGAGGTACTCAAATCAGCAGGCTACGATGAAGCAGTACTTTACGAGCGTAAACCTATTACACTTACAGCGGTCGAAAGTCTTTTAGGCAAGAAAAAATTCAGCGAATTGCTCGACAGCTATGTTATCAAACCCCCTGGAAAACCGACACTTGTTCCAGAAAGCGACAAACGCGAAGCGATAACCGCACAACCAAAAGCAGCAGAAGTGTTTAAAGACTAAACGAAAAACGGAGGAATTGTAAATGTCAAACTTAAAACCAACACAAGTTATCACAAACGAAGTACGCATCAGCTATGAGCATCTTTTAAAACCTCATGCTAATCAACCTGGCGCTGAACCAAAATACAGCGTAACGCTTTTAATACCGAAATCCGACGTTGCTACAAAGCAGCGTATTGACGCAGCTATTCAAGCCGCCATTCAGGACGGAATTAACAGCAAGTGGAACGGAACGCGTCCGGCGCAACCCGCCATCCCCATTTATGACGGAGACGGCTTAAGACAGAATGGAGAACCGTTCGGCGAAGAGTGCAAGGGACACTGGGTTATGACTGCGTCAAGCAAGCAGCAACCGGAAGTTGTGGACACAAACCTCAATCCGATTATTAATCCAACAGAGATTTACAGCGGAATGTATGCGCGTGTTTTTATAAACTTCTTTGCTTATAACGCCGCTGGAAAAAAAGGAATCGGATGCGGTCTCGGACCTGTTCAGAAAACTCGAGACGGTGAACCGCTCGGAGGTCGTATAACCGCTGCTGAAGCTTTCGGAGGTGCTCCGGCTACGCAACAACAGCCTACATATCCACAGGCCGGAACCCACCAAACATCACAACAGCCGGGTTATTATCAACCTCAACCGCAAACTGCGTTTAATCAGCAACCGGCTTCAGCTTATCAAGCTTCGCAGATAAACCCCTTGACCGGAATGCCGATGTAAACCATGAGAAACCTGTTTATCGATTTAGAAACCTTCTCGTCGATAGATATAAAGAAATCGGGGCTCTACAAATATGTGGAGTCCCCCGATTTCCAAATACTTTTATTCGCATATAGCTTCGATTATGCGCCGGTTCAAATTATAGACCTGGCACAAGGAGAAAGCATTCCGTACGCTGTTTTAAACGCTCTTTTCGATCCGAATGTACTTAAACACGCATATAACGCCGCCTTCGAGTGGTATTGCTTGTGCAAATACTTTTATAATCAAGCGAATACAGCTTGGCTTTCACAATGGCGCTGTGTTATGCTGCATGGTCTTTACTGCGGATATACCGCCGGACTGGAAGCAACCGGCGCGGCGTTAGGACTGCCGCAGGAAAAGCAAAAGCTGTCGATAGGAAAAGCGCTTATAAGAACATTCTGCGTTCCCTGCACGCCCTCTAAATCGAACGGTTACCGAACCCGAACACTGCCGCACCATGAGCCGGAGAAATGGAAGCTGTTTAAGGAGTATTGTTGCCAGGATGTTGTAACCGAGATGGAGATTGAGAAAAGGCTTTTTTCCTTCCCCGTTCCCGACGCGATACAAAAAGAATGGGAACTCGACCAGCGCATCAACGCGCGCGGCATAAAAGTCGACATCGACCTTATCGACGGCGCATTATCAGTACACGATACCATAAAAAACGAGCTAATGTCAGAAGCAACCGCTTTAACAGGACTTGAGAATCCAAACAGCGTTTCTCAACTGCTGCAATGGCTTTCTGATGAAACAGGACAGGATGTTGAGAACTTACGCAAAGACACCGTAAAGGCTCTCCTGAAAGGCAAAAAATTAAGTAGCGAGACAGCAAAACGCATGCTTGAGATCCGCCAGGAGATGGCGAAAACAAGCATTAAAAAGTACAACGCGATGCAGACAGGCGTTTGTAAGGACCAAAGAATCCGCGGGGCATTCCAATTCTACGGCGCGAACCGTACGGGGCGCTGGGCCGGCCGCTTTGTACAGCTGCAGAACCTTCCTCGGAATTATCTCGCTACGCTGTCGCTGGCAAGAAAATACGTAAAACAGAAAAATGTAACCGCTTTAAAGCTTCTCTATGGTAATGTTCCTGACACCTTATCCCAGCTTATACGCACCGCGTTTATTCCATCAGAAGGCAACATGCTAATCGTTGCGGACTTCAACGCCATAGAAGCAAGAATCGTCGCTTGGCTTGCCGGCGAACAATGGGTAATGGATGTATTTGCGAGCCATGGAAAGATATATGAGGCAACGGCATCACAGATGTTTGGCGTCCCGATAGAGCGGATAGTCAAAGGAAATCCTGAATACGCACTCAGGCAAAAAGGGAAAATTGCAACCCTTGCTTTAGGTTATGGCGGAGGAACCGGAGCACTTATCAGTATGGGAGCGCTTGAACAGGGGCTTACAGAGGAAGAACTGCCGGATATTGTCCGTAGATGGCGTGCCGCCAACAAGCGGATTGTTGACCTTTGGTACGGTATAGAAAACGCCGCTCTCGAATGTATGAGAACGGCACGGCAAACAGGTGTAAGAGGTATTATTTTTTCCCGCGAAGGAGACATTCTAAACGGTCAAGATTTTTTAACAATCACGCTACCAAGCGGCAGAAAACTTTATTACACAAAGCCTTTCCTCTCGCAGAATCAATTCGGTAACGAAAGTATTCATTACTGCGGAATGGACCAGAAATCGAAGAAGTGGCTTGTGCTCGATACCTGGGGTGGGAAGCTCGTTGAAAACATAGTACAAGCCATAGCAAGGGACTGTCTGGCAATCTCAATGCTACGGCTTGAAGAAGCAGGTTACAGAATCGTAATGCACATACACGACGAAGTCGTGCTTGATGTTCCGAATGGAGCTGATATTGAGGATAGGTTGAGACAAGTATGTGAAATTATGGGGCGACCTATTCCATGGGCTCCGGGTTTACTGCTTCGTGCCGAAGGGTTTATTACGGAGTTTTATAAGAAGGATTAATTAAGCATGATGAAAACTTATCAACTATTAAACTTAAATTTTTCTTTATTATATCCCAATATTTACAAATTGTAAAGGGGTTATGTCCTCATGTTTATAAATGACAGACAAATTACAATATCCACCGCAGGAAACAGAAAAGCTACTACCTGGCCGCCGTCCACGCTTTTATGGTCTGAGCTTGTTGAAAAGCTGAAAACGCCGGTCAGAAGCAAAGAGACGCTTGCGGAATATATGACATACCCTAAAAGTCAACAGGATGACTTAAAAGACGTTGGCGGTTTTGTAGCCGGCACACTGGAAGGAAACCGCCGTAAAGCGTCGGCTGTAACCGGCAGGGATATAATCACACTCGACCTCGACAACATCAAAGCCGGCGGCACGCAAGACGTTATACGCCGAATCGATGGATTGGGTTGCGGATACTGCATTTATTCAACACGCAAGCATTGTGAAGCAGCTCCCCGTCTTCGTGTGCTTATTCCAACCGATAGAACAATGACAGCAGATGAATACGAGCCTATTGCCCGTAAGCTGGCAAGCTTTATAGGTATTGAACTTTGTGACCCGTCAACCTTTGAAGCTTCCAGACTCATGTACTGGCCGTCATGCTCCGCTGACAGCATTTACATACATTACTTTGGGGACAAGCCTTTTCTCTCCGCTGACGGCATGCTCGCCATGTATAACGATTGGCATAATGTAGAGGAGTGGCCGCAGGTACCTGGAACACAGGACAGCTACGTCAAGCTTGCAAAAAAGCAAGGCGACCCTCTCGAAAAACAAGGCGTAGTAGGCGCGTTTTGCAAAACCTATGACATTTACAGAGCAATAGACGAGTTGATACCCGGGGTATACGAGCGATGCGACACAGGACATGACAGATACACCTACACCGGAGGTTCTACGACAGGCGGAGCGATAGTCTATGACAACGGCAAGTTCCTCTATTCCCACCACGCAACAGACCCCTGTTCCGGTAAGCTTGTAAACGCGTTTGACCTCGTACGTATTCATAAATTCGGGGACCTGGACGACAAAGCAGAGCCCGGGACGCCTACTAACAGACTTCCGAGCTATACGGCGATGTGTAAATTCGCCATTGAGGACGCAGGAGTCGCAGCGCTGCTCAACCAAGAAAGATACGAAAAAGCAACGGAAGCGTTTGCTGAAAACCCGATTGACAGCGGTGATTCTCTTGATTGGATTAATAAGCTGACAGTTTCACCGTCAACCGGAGCCCCGGCAAAAACAACGGATAACGTGCTAATTATCTTAGAGAACGACCCGCTTTTAAAAGGCAAAATTGCTTATGACGAGTTTGCAAACAGGGGCTTAGCACTCGGAGCGCTGCCCTGGGATTCTCGTGATAAGCGCAGGCAATGGGGAGACACGGACGATGCCGGGTTAAGACACTACATAGAAAAAGTATACGGTATAACCGGCAAAGACCGCATTTATGACGCAACCGCTCTATGTGCTTTTAAACACCGGATAAACGATGTTCAAGATTATCTCACGTCCTTAAAATGGGATGGCATTAAACGGCTTGATACCCTCTTGATTGATTATCTTGGCGCAAAAGATAACGCCTATACAAGAGCAGTCATAAGAAAAAGCTTGACTGCCGCAGTTGCAAGAGCGATGGTTCCGGGTACAAAATTTGATTATATGCCTATTTTAGCTGGACCGCAAGGCATTGGAAAGAGTACATTTCTAAGGCTTCTTGGACTGAAATGGTACAGCGACAACCTACAGACATTTGAGGGAAAAGAAGCTTGTGAAATGATACAAGGCACATGGATAAACGAAATAGGCGAATTAAACGGCCTTAATCGTTCTGAAATCAACGCCGTAAAGCAGTTCCTTAGCCGGACGGATGATATTTTCAGGGAACCGTACGGCCGCCGCACAGCTGTTTATCCCCGCCGCTGTGTATTCTTTGGTTCAACAAACGACAGCGAGTTCCTTCGCGATCAAACAGGCAACAGACGCTTTTGGCCGGTGGATGTAGGTATAAATAAGCCTAAAAAGAACGTATTTACCGAACTTGAAAGCGAAGTAGACCAGATATGGGCAGAAGCTTATGTATCCTGGCAATTAGGAGAGATTCTTTACCTCACCGGCGAAGCCGAAGAAATATCACGAGCTGAACAGGAATCCCACAAAGTAAGCAATACCAAAGAAGGCATTATAATCGAATTCCTTAAAAAGCCGATACCAATTGACTGGGAAAAGCGGAATCTGCAGCAAAGGCGCATGTACTGGAGCGGCGAGTTCAGGCATGAAATCATTGAAACCAAGACGCGGACGAAGGTTTGTGCCGCAGAGATCTGGTGCGAATGCTTTAATAAAGACATAAGTTTAATGCGTCAAACAGACACTCGAGAAATTAACGGAATTCTATCAACAATTAAAGGGTTAAAAAGACTAGACTACCCTATCAAATTTGCGTTCTACGGAAATCAAAGAGGATATGAGATTACGGACGAGTTCTAACTACAGTTACTACACTTTGAATACTACAGTTTAAAATCTGTAGTAAACGCTTTACTACAGTTGCTACAGTTTAACCAGCAAGTGTAGTTAAATGTGTAGGCGCAAAAAGCACTGAAAATAAAGGGAAATTTTTATATTACTACACTTTCTACACTTTTATATATAGAAAGAAAAAATAAAGAAATAGAGAGTATGTATACCGCCTAACGCGCCTAATTTAAATAAACATATACGCGCGCACGCGCGCGAGGATTATCGGAGGGTTGAAAAATGTGTGAAAAACAAATAGAGCAATACCTTGTAAAAAAAGTTAAAGAACTCGGCGGCAAAGCATATAAATTCGTTTCGCCCGGTAATGATGGAGTTCCTGACAGATTGGTTTGCTTTCCCGGCGGAGTGGTTAAATTTGTGGAACTAAAAGCACCAGGCAAAAAACCTTCGATGATACAACTAAAGCAGCATAGCGATTTAGAAAAGTTAGGTCATGAGGTATGGATAATTGACAGCTTGGAAGGCGTGAACAGCTTTATAAGCATTATGAGCTTTTTCTGCAAGCCGAAAAAAGAAGCAGGTGACTTAGTTGGTATTTAACCCGCATCCGTATCAAACATACTGTATCAACCGCATTGAGTCGGATCCGGCTTTAGGCTTATTTCTGGACATGGGACTCGGCAAAACTGTTATAGCGCTGACTGCAGTAAAAAACCTGAAATATGACCGCTTTGAGATAAATAAAACTTTAGTCATAGCGCCGAAGAAAGTTGCGGAAGCAACCTGGAGCAAGGAAGCCGCAAAATGGGACCATCTGAAAAACCTGAGAGTGATTCCGGTGCTTGGAAGTGAGACAAAACGCATAAAGGCATTAAACACACCGGGCGATATTTGGGTGATTAATCGGGAAAACGTTTCTTGGCTTGTTGAGTATTATCGCAATGCATGGCCTTTTGATATGGTGATTATCGATGAGAGCAGCAGCTTTAAGAGCCACCAGGCAAAGCGATTCAAGTCCTTAAAATGGATTCGGCCGCACATTAAACGGATTGTAGAGCTGACCGGAACACCCGCGCCGAATGGGCTAATAGATTTATGGGCGCAGGTTTACCTTTTAGACGGTGGTCAAAGATTAGGAAAAACGATAGGCGGTTTTCGCGAAAGGTTTTTCGAGCCTGACAAACGAAATGCGCAGCAGATATTTACATACACGCCAAAATTGGGAGCTGATGAAGCGATCCACCGTTTGATTGGCGATATCTGTGTGAGCATGAAAGCGGATGATTATTTAACTCTGCCGGAATTAATTGTAAATGACATACCGGTTGTACTGGATGAAAAGGCGAAAAAGCTGTACGAAAAACTGGAACGAGAGATGCTGCTTCAGGTTGACGAAAACACAATTGACGCCGGATCGGCCGCGGTTCTATCAAACAAACTTCTTCAGCTTTGTAACGGAGCTGTTTACGATGAAAATCACAATGTTATTGAAATACACGACTGCAAAATCGAAGCTTTTCTTGAGTTGATAGAGCAGCTTAACGGACAGCCGGCACTTGTATTTTATAACTTCCAGCATGACCTTACGAGGCTGGAAAAAGCATTAAGCAAAACAGGGCTACGGGTTCGCCGGCTAAACGGTCCGGCAGATGAAATCGATTGGAACCACCGACAGATTGATGTGCTTTTAGCGCATCCTGCTTCATGTGCATACGGTCTAAATCTGCAGGACGGCGGAAATCATGTTATCTGGTTCGGGCTTAACTGGTCTTTGGAACTGTATCAACAAGCGAATAAAAGACTTCACCGCCAGGGGCAGAAGCAGAAGGTTATAGTCCACCACCTTGTAGTGGAAGGCGGCAGAGACGAGGACGTTGCTGAAGCCTTACACGATAAAGGAGCGACCCAGGACAAGCTTATTGAGAGTCTAAAAGCAAGAATTGAGAAAATTAAGAACGGAGGTTAATCAATGGACTGGAAAAAAGTAGCGATTGAAGATTTAAGAAAGTATGAAGCGCAAAAAATGAGCCTTACAAATATGGCTGAGAGAATTCAGGTGCTTAATGAAAATTATACAGCAATAAAAGGTTCAATGTTGTCACCTGTTCCCGTTCATGGCGGCGGTACAAAGATTGAGGACAAGCTTCTTGATAATATTGTTGAGCGTGACAGGCTGAAGGTTACATACAAAGCAACTAAGTGCCTTGTAAATATGATTGAGAGAGGTCTTAGGGCTTTAGATAAAAACGAATACGAGGTTTTATATCGTTTCTTCATTAACCCTACAAAGGACCATGTAGAGCAACTAATGTCAAAGCTTCAATATGAGAAATCACAGATTTACCGTATAAAAGACGCTGCTTTATATAAGTTTACAACTGCGATGTACGGGATAATCGACTATTAAATCATGGGAAAATCTTGGGAAGATTTTTCGTAAAATATATGTTATAATAGCATCGTAAAATATTGTGAAGCCGTCCGAAAGGGCGGTTTCTTTTTTAGGATATATTGAATTCCACAAGCTGAAGGTGAGGTAATAAGCCATTACATAAGAACCATGACACAGAAAGAATTCTATAAAAGCCGGGCGTGGACTTATATGTGTTTGCTCACTCGCATAAACCGTTGATTACACTACCAACAAGGATAGTCATAGATAAGCATAACAACAAAGTCACAAAGCGGACAAGCTCGATGATTGTCTGTAAGTCTTGGCTGGAGTATGGAGGATACGCACTCCAAAAGATGTTGACTCCTGCCGCAACCAATGTATCTCAGTGGGCGGTCTTGCATAGCAACCGTAAGGGCATACTGACCGCTATGGAGTGGTGATAATGCCGACATTGGTTATTGATGCGCCCAATGAGCGCCAAAAAGAGTTTTTTAGGGCGCGTACCAAATATGTAGCGTATGGCGGCGCGCGCGGCGGCGGTAAATCGTGGGCGGCGAGGACAAAACTAAGCAGGCGGGTGCAACACTCTGTGCGGTATGGCAGGGGCGGGGCCAAGAGGTGAACGTATGGCAAAGGATTTTGCAAAAAATTTTTACAGAAGTTCTGCATGGAAAAAATGTAGAGCATCTTTTATTATATCCAAACATGGGTTGTGCGAGCGTTGTAATTGTAAAGCAGGCACAATAGTACATCACAAGATCTACCTTACACCAGAGAATATAAACGACCCTAACATTACTTTGAGTTGGAAAAATCTTGAAGTTTTATGCCAAGACTGCCACAACGAAGAACACCATAGTACAGATGCGGTAGCAGATGGGCTGATGTTTGATGAAGACGGAAATCTTATACAAAAATAATACCCCCCATTAAATCAATAATCGAAGGGCCCAAGGACCGGAGGCGGCCCCCTCCAAAAACCTCGGAATGATTTCACGCACGAGGGGGGTATTAAAGAGGTGGCAAAATATGGATAAGATTCAGAAAGATAAATTGATAAAAGCAGAATTACGAAAACTTAATAAGTTTTTCAAGAATATACAGGAAGATAAGCAGAAGATAATCAAAGGACTTAAGGAACAGGCTGCTTTCATGTATGCTACCCTCATTGAGTTACAAGAGATAATGAATAACGAAGGTCCTGTAGAAATGTTTGAACAGGGCAAACAGAAAATGTTAAGAGAGCATCCTGCCAGCAAGGTTTACAATTCGATGATTAAGAACTATTCGAGTGTTATAAAACAGCTTTTAGAGCTGATACCTGCCGAGGATAAGAAAACAGCCGAGGATGAACTAATGGCGTTCGTGAAGAAGGCGAAGGGATGAGGGGATTACGATGATTGACCCTAAATTCAGAGGGAGGAAAATGCTTTGCGTTTGTTCTGAATGTGGCCATTATCAACCAGGCTGGGAAAAGATAGATGGTGATGTATGTGAAGTTTGTGGCGGGTATTTAAAAAGATTGGGCTGGTGGGATAAAGTTCCAAAACCCCTGTTGAGAGAGTTGCTTGACCGCCTTCCCAATATCGATGATGAGCTGATGGCCTTCGTAAAATCGAGGGTGAGGAAATGAGTTTACCCAATTACATCCAGGAATATTGGGACAGGATAGAATATGATGAGATTGTTGTTTGCAAACGACTATATCAGCAGTACAAAAAAATAATTGACGAGCTCAAACACCCGCGAGATCCGTGGGTATTTGACATTGAAAAAGCAACAAGGCCAATTGAGTTTATCGAGCGGTTTTGCCGACATAGTAAAGGCAAATGGATCGGGAAGCCTGTGAGACTGGAGCTTTTCCAGAAGGCCAAAATCCAGGCCGTTTATGGCTTTGTGCATAAAGAAACTGGCTTGAGGCGCTGCCGTGAAGTTTTTACCATGGTGGGCCGGAAAAATGGGAAGTCAACGGAGAAGGCTGCTACAGGAAATTATATGCTCGTGGGTGACGGAGAAGGCGGCGCGGAAGTATATTCTGTAGCCACTAAAAAGGACCAGGCCAGGATCGTGTTCACCGAGGCCGTGAACATGATTTCACAATCTCCCGCGCTATCAAAGTATGTGAAGAAGCGCAAGAGCGACCTTTATTTTCCCGTGGCCTTCTCGAAGTTTGAGCCGTTGGCATCGGATTCCAACAGCCTGGATGGTCTCAATACACACTATTGCATCATGGATGAATTGCACGCTATTAAAGACCGCAACTTGTATGACGTAATGAAGCAGTCAATGACAGCCAGGGAACAGCCTTTGCTTGATATGATTACAACCGCGGGCTTTGTCCGCGAGTGCATCTTTGATGATATATACAATTATGCCTGCAAGGTGCTTGACGGCATCATTGAGGACGAGAGATTTCTTGCCTTCATATATGAGCTTGATGACCGCAACGAATGGACCGATTTTCGCATGTGGGAGAAGGCTAATCCTGGGCTTGGGACAATTAAAGACTTTGCCGAGCTGGCGGCAAATGTTGAAAGAGCCCAGCATGACCCGAATTTCCTGCCGACAGTGCTAACAAAAGATTTTAACATCCGTGAAACCGCCGCCGGAACCTGGTTGACTTTTGAGCAAATAAACAACGAAGAAACATTCGACATTGATGAATTCCGCGGTTGTTATGCAATCGGCGGCGCGGACCTGTCAAGCACAACGGACCTGAGTTGCGCGACCTTACTCATGATGAAACCAGGAAGCGAAAAGAAATATGTCATACAGCAGTATTTCCTTCCCGAGGATTTGCTTGAGCAACGAGTGAGGGAGGATAAAATACCCTACGATAAATGGGCAGAACGCAGACTGTTGACACTATGTCCGGGAAACAAGGTTAATTACTCTGACGTTACCGCATGGTTTGTGAAGATGTACGAGGAATACGGCATTATACCTTTTTGGATAGGCTACGACCCATGGAACAGCCAATATTGGATTGAGGAAATGAAGGGCATGGGCTTCACAATGATTGAGGTCCGGCAGGGCGCGAAGACATTGAGCCAGCCCATGAAGGAGATGGGGGCGGACCTGTGCGCTAAGCGGATCAACTATAACAACAACCCGATCCTGAAATGGTGCCTGACCAATACCAATGTGAAGCGTGACGACAACGACAATATCCGGCCTGTCAAGGGCCAGAATAACAGACAGCGCATAGACGGCGCCGTTTCTTTATTAATAGCATACACGGTGCTATTCAATAACTACCAGGACTACCTCAACATCATATAAAGGCAGGTGAGATAATTGGGTCTTTTTGAGAAGATTTTCAAGCGGCCTTCAATGCAGGAAATCAAGGGCTACTTCAAGATGCTGTCGGGATATACGCCGATATTTACCACCTATGAAGGCGGCGTGTATGAAATGGAGCTTACTCGGGCCGCCATACATGCTATTGCTACCCAGTGCAGCAAGTTAAAGCCTGAAATAAGAGGAACGGCATATAAGGAGCTGGGGAAAAAGCTGCAATTCAAGCCGAATACATTCATGGACACGACCAAGTTTTTATATCGCTTGGCTACAATCCTTTGTGTCCAGAATACAGCTTTTATCGTGCCTATTATGGATGAAACAGGCGAATATATAACAGGCTATTATCCTATCCTGCCTTCTATGTGCGAGGTGGTAGAGTATCAAGGAGAACCCTGGCTAAGATATACATTTTCGACCGGACAAAAAGCGGCGATAGAGTTTAGCCGAGTTGGCATTATGACGCAATTTCAATATAAAAACGATATCTTTGGTGAAAACAACGCGGCTCTCTATCCGACCATGCAACTGATGCATACGCAGAATCAGGGTATTATAGAGGGTGTGAAAAACTCGGCAAACATCAGGTTCTTGGCAAAACTGACCGGTTTGTTTAAGCCTTCGGATATAGCAGCTGAGCGCAAAAGATTCACAGAGGAAAACCTGTCGGCCGAGAATAACAGCGGTGTACTGATATTTGATAACAAATATGCTGATGTCAAGCAAATTGTG
>Ga0134105_1000533_pt1 | contig 38833 bp, 33 predicted proteins | sample 16_3_2metaG_FD_94457 | JGI IMG/M metagenome (GOLD analysis project Ga0134105, IMG submission 94457) | Switchgrass degrading microbial communities from high solid loading bioreactors in New Hampshire, USA - 16_60_3.3_214_A3 metaG | ecosystem: Engineered > Bioreactor > Semi-continuous > Anaerobic... | reverse complement strand
TTTTCATTGATGCTGACCGACTGCAGTCCCACTCCGTCAGTTCCGGCAGAACCCTTGATGTTCCCCAGGTTCCGCTCCGTCCCGTCAGTGAACTTTATAACCAATTCGGATTCCGCATTGATGGAGATTGAATCAATCCCCAGTCCGTCGCTTCCCTGCAGTTCCTCCAAGGAAATCAGGTTGTTCCAATCTCCGGATTCCCCGATCCGCCATTGGATATAATTGTCACTAACACGCATGCTGATTTCGTTGTCCGTTGCTTTTCCTTTGCAACCGAACAAAACCGCACAAAATAAAAGAAGGAATAATGTCAGTGCAATTCCCCTTAGAAATCTCATTCGGTTATCTCCTTTCTTCATGATTTTATCCTTGAACGAGAAAACTCGTTTTCTTATCCCCCTAGCGAAAACCTGAAGAGGATTTTCATTCTTATCCAATCTTTTCCCCCATTTTATCATACATAAATTGGGTTGTCCATTTTAATCGACCTCTAAAAAACGAGCAAAAAGGCCATGATTTCCCAGCATTTCCTCCCGTTTGACAGGATTATAACAGGAACCCCATCCTTCTACATAATCTTATTCCCCGTCAAGAAGCGGGTCGGAATGGGAGGATCTTTCGGAAAACGGGGTTTTTTCAAAAAACCTTGCGCTACGGCAGTCCGGTTTTTTTAAGGACTAAACCCTCCCCTACATGCAAACCCTAATACCGAAAAAACAATCGCTTTTCTGTTGCATTAACCCTATTATAGCACAATTTGACTTTATGTCAACTAACACCGAAAAAACAATCGCTTTTCTGTTGCATTAAGAGGTGAAAAGTGCTAGAATACATTTTTTGTAAGAGGTGAAAAGAAATGAAACTGTTAATATTTATTCTCACCAAAACGGAAAAGTTGGACACCCTGGCGAAGGAATTGGCGAAACACGAATTCACCGGGGCGACTGTCATCAAATCGTGGGGCATAGCCCGAAGGATCCTGCAGTCCAATGACGAAACGCTGAGCAACATCGTCGGTTCGCTCCGAAAAATCCTCAATCCGGAAAACGTTCCGAACAACACAGTCTTCATGGTGGTGAAGGACGAGAAGATTCCGGAAGCCATCAATGTCATCGAATCGGTCGTCGGCAGTCTCGATGAACCGGACAATGGCCTCGTCTTTACTCTCCCGGTGGATTTTGTAAAAGGGATGAAGCACTAGTATGAATGTTCTTTTGTATTTGGCCATCATCCTGTTTACCGGACTGTTGTTCGGTAAACTAGCGAAATTCTGCAAACTTCCCAACGTCACCGGCTACATCGTCGGTGGCATCATCGTGGTTCCGGTCCTCGGACTGCTGAACATCAACATCATTCCCAAGGAAGGGCTTGAAGAACTCGGCGTCCTTTCCCAGATCGCCTTGGGCTTCATCGCTTTTTCCATCGGAACTGAATTCAAGTTGAACTATTTCAGGAGAGTGGGAATTCAGCCCATCCTCATCGCCATCTTTGAGTCGTTCTTCGCCATCATCGCGGTGTTCGTCCTCCTGGTGGCGTTCGATTTTGATCTGCAATTCTCCCTCGTCCTTTCTGCAATCGCCGCCGCGACCGCCCCGGCCGCGACCATCATGGTCATCAAGCAATACAAAGCCAAGGGGGAAGTCACGGAGAACCTGCTTTCCGTGGTTGCTTTGGATGACGCAACAGCCATCATTTTCTTCGGGATATTCGTTGCAATCGCTCAGGCAGTCGGGTCGTCAGGAAGCGGTTCGCTTGTTTTCAGCATCTTCAAACCGTTCCTGGAAATCCTGGCCAGCCTCGCCGTCGGATTTGTCGCGGGGATAATCCTGAGCCTGGGCGTGAGATGGTACACCGGCAGAGGAAACAGAATCAGTTTGATCCTCGCCATGATCCTCCTTGTATCCTCCATGACCTTGGTTTTCAAAAAGATTTCGGCCGACTTTGAATTCTCCGCCCTCCTTTCCTGCATGATGATGGGAGCGGTCTTCACCAACAGCGTCAAGGATGACGTCCTCGACACCGCCATGTACCTGGTCGACCGGATCACTCCGCCGATCTTCATCCTCTTCTTCGTCCTGAGCGGCATGCAGCTGGATTTGAAGGTCCTTGCGACCGGAGGACTGATTGGCTTGATCTACATCCTCGGCAGGGTCGCCGGGAAACTTTTCGGGGCCTACATCGGCGCCCTCATCAGCAAGGCTCCGAAGAAAGTCAGGAAATACCTCGGCTTCGGCCTCGTTCCCCAAGCCGGTGTGGCCATCGGTCTCACCATCGTCGCGGATTCAATCGTCCCCCAATACGCTTCCTTGATTAAAGCGATCATCCTTTCCGCAACCTTCATATATGAACTCGTCGGTCCTTCCATCACCAAGGCCAGCCTCACCGCGGCGGGCGAAATCCAGAAAGTTTGAGCGGGAAGGCTTGAGAGCCTTTTTCCAATGCAAAAAAACAGGTTTGATTTTCATCAAGCCTGTTTTTATTTTTTGTTGCTTCTTTTTTCCAAAACCTTTTTGGCTCTTTCCAACATGAAAGCTTCCCGCCTATGAATCAGTATTCCCACATTCTCGACTTTTTCCGTTTTCAGGATGCGGATCAACTCATCGATGTTGATCCAGCACAGCTCGGAAAAGAATGACGCTTCCATTTCCGTTAGCTTCCGGGGCACGGCCCGGTCTTTTCTTGCGAGAAAGTATTGGCTGTATTCCCTTCTCAACAACAGGTTGTATTCATATTCCACGACTCCCAAAGGAACGATGTCCTTCACCGTGACTCCGACTTCTTCTTCCATCTCTCTGAGGAAGGTGTCAAGGATCTTCTCGCCCTCCTCCTGACCCCCGCCGGGAAGTTCATAATGGTCTCTGCTTCCGAAAACATCATCGCCCTTGATCCTCAGGACCGCGACATTGTCATCTTCATCGAGGATGATTCCCCTGGCGCCGTACCTGGTCCGGATGATCTCCCTTTTCGGATAGATGTCGTCTTTTACAGTCAGCACAACTTCCATTTCAATCACTCTTGTTTCTGGAATCGGATCAAAGGTACCGCCCCTCATACCTTTCTTTCGCAATCCCCGTATATTTTTTTATGAATGCGGTTTTGGAGTCTGTGTACAGGTCGCGGTTGTGTTTGAATTTGGCGGCCGCTTCAATTTTCAGTTTTTCGTAGGCTTTTGCGACATCCTCATGTTCCAAGAGATAGTCGCGGAAATAGAGTTCATCGATGTCGTCCGGCAAACGCAGATGGATGTGGAACACCCTTTCCGAAAACCCCTCTTCCGTATACCCTTTATTGAGGGATACTCTGGCAGGGCTTTCACTCATCAGAAGATATCCGCAATCCAACAAGACCCTTTTCACATCCGCCATCCCTTCATTTACGACCACCAAGATGTCAACAATGCTTTTGGCCATGATGGTGGGGATACAAGTGCTGCCGATGTGGTGGATGCCCTTGATCATGCCTGAAGGAAGCAAATCCTCAAGATGTTCCTTTTCTTCCCGGAACCATTCTTTCCAGGCTTCGTTGTGGGGAACCAGAAAGATGGGGAAAAGCTCCCAGAGTTCTTCCAAAGTCATTTCATGTAGTTTTTTCTTCATGTTTCGCAATCAATGAGCCAAAGAATAGTTTTCTTTGGAGGTCCGTTCCTTGATGTACCTGGTCCACTTGATGTAGCCGTAGGTCGTGTTCGTCAAATAGCCGAACTTGAGGACCAGCAAAACGAACTGGCCGGATAGGATGTTGATTGCGGCCTCAAGGATGGACGCCACATACCAGGCGATCCATTGTTCCCTGTATCTTAAGAGGATGAACAAACCGTTGCATATGGCGACGGCGCTGACACAGGCATCGAGATAGGCCACGACTGCGGACAAGGTTTCGTTCCCTTTGAACAAATCGCTTTTAATGTCGATTCCGGAAAGCAGATACCCGATCCCGATCGTCCAGACGGCAATGCCGGCGAGAATGGCGGCTTCTTGCCAACCCTTGAGCCTGCGGACGACCGTGAGTTCCTTCTTCTCCGGGTCCTTATGCTTGGACCAGTTTATGAAACTCAGGATGTCGATCGGCAGCCAGAAGAACAAAGTCGTCGCCATGGTGGCGAAGCGGTACATCAGGACGATGCAGATGAGAATCTCCAATATTTCCACAACCACCGAAACGATGAAGTTCCAGCGGCTCTGCTTGGAAATCAAAAGTTCGCAGAGGATGTTGAAGAAGGTGTCGAGAAGATAGAGCAGCATGATCCAGATTCCGCTTACGCCGTTCGCCGATTCCTCCGGTAGGATAATGGAAACGGCGGTCGCAAGCGTCATGATCGATATGAACCAAATCTTCTCGTAAAGCGTGAACGCCCTTGAAAAGAACAGGATTACCGCCACGGAAATGCCTAAGATCAACAAAGACGTCGCCAGACTGAAGAGGGGCTGATACTTGTCGGCATGGAGGGCCCGGCTGGCCGCATAAACTTCGGCTTTTGTGGGGCCGCCTTCTTTATGGACGAAATACAGCAGTTCGCCCGCGTCCGTCAGATAAACGTCCGCGTCGATCGCATGGTCCTCCTCGAGGTTTTTCCAATCCTCATAAGCATAGGTGACAATCAAGGAAGCCGAGCCGTCTTCGGTCTCATAGACGACGTCGACCCTGGTTGAGTCCTCATCATAATCCTCGTGCTCGGGATTCCTTATCATGACGACGCTTTTCTGGTATGTCCATTCCTTGGGCATCCTCACGACTTGAACGCCGCCGAAAATGAAGATCGAAAGCGAGGCCGCCAAGAGGAGGCAGAAAATGGCCAGTTCACCGATCCTCAAGACCTTGTTGGCTTCGATGTATTTTTTAAAGAAAGTGGTTATTTTGTTCCTTTGTTTCAAAACCGCATTTTCCATGTTCAATCTCCGGGAACATTATTATATATGATTTTTCCTTTAATGCAACTATTTGGATATATTTCTTTCTTTTCCTTCAGTCTGTGATATAATTCTTTTGGTGATATAATGATTTTGGAAAACATCAACAGCAGAATCCTAAATTTAAGCAAACAAGCCGAAACGGACTTGAAGGCGATTTTCGAGGAAGTGGACGAAACCTGCCTGCACAACTCGAACAGGATCCTTTCGGCGTTCATTGAAAACAGAGTCGAGTATTCCGATTTCACCGAAAGGAACGGTTACGGCAACTTCGACACCGGCAGAGATAAAATAGAAAGAATCTTTGCTTCCGTCCTTGGCACGGAAGACGCCCTGGTGAGAGCGCAGATCATGAGCGGAACCAACGCCCTTTATCTGACCTTTTCAGCCTTGTTGAAGCAGGGGGACACGATGGTTTCCATCACGGGCAAACCTTACGATTCCCTGCTGGAGACGATCGGCATCATCGGCGATTCCAGCCAATCGCTTAAGGCCAACGGCGTGAACTATGAGGAGATCGATTTGACCGCCGATGGCTTTGACTTGGAAAGGATAAAGGCAAGGCTCGCCAGACGTGATGTGAAACTTGTGGAAATCCAGAGGTCGCGGGGCTATTCTTCCCGGAGGTCGCTTACCATCGGCGAAATCGAAGAGGCGATCAAAGCGATCAGAAGCGTCGATGAAGAGGCAATCATCGTCGTCGATAACTGCTACGGGGAATTGGTGGAAAGGAAGGAGCCCGGCCATGTCGGCGCCGATGTCGTCGTCGGATCCCTGATGAAAAACCTGGGAGGAGGTATCGCCTCCACCGGCGGATACATCGCCGGCAAAGCCCGGTACATCGCGATGATCGCGGACAGGCTCACTGCCCCCGGCATCGGCAAGAACCTGGGAGCCAATTTCAATCAAAACAGCAACTTCTTTAAAGGGCTGTTCCTCGCGCCGAACGCCGTGAAGAGCGCCCTGAAAACCCAGATTTTCGCCGCCTACATGCTGGAAAAGCTGGGCTTCACAGTTTCCCCCAGGTACGACGAATACCGGACCGACATCATCCAGACGGTCCAGCTGAAAACCGAAAAGAACCTCATCGCCTTCGCCAGAAGCATCCAGGCGTCTTCGCCCGTGGATTCTGGTGTCCACATCACCCCCGCCCCGATGCCCGGTTACCCTTGCCCGGTGATCATGGCTGCGGGTTGCTTCACCGAAGGGAGCACGATCGAATTGAGTGCGGACGCCCCTTGCGTCGAGCCTTATACATTGTACATGCAGGGCGGGCTCACCTATGAATACGGCAAGCTGAGCATCATGAGCGCCTTGTCAAAAATCTTGGAAAACAAGTAGTTAACCAAGCGTTTGCTATAACAAAAGTAGGCAATGGCGATGACCCAAAGCCTACTTTTTTATTCCGCTTCCAATGCTGAATCTGCGTTTCACAAACTTCCGTACTGGCCGCCGTCGATGCGGATGACCGTGTTGTTGATGTAATCGGCGTCCTCGCTGATCAGGAACTTCACAAGTTTGGCAACCTCTTCGGCTTCTCCGATTCTTCTCTTCAGGATTTTTCCCAATTCCATTTCCATGAATTCTTCATCGTAATCCGCGATTTCACTTTCCGTATTGATCAATCCCGGGGCGATGGCGTTCACATTCACATGGGGGGCGAATTGAACGGCGAGATTATGCGTCAGGGATATGAGAGCGGCCTTGGAAGCGTCGTACTCCAATCCCATCGGATAATATGTGTTCAGGCCGTTCGTCGAGGCGATGTTGATGATGCGTCCCCATTTCTTTTCCAGCATGCGGCGCCCCGCCCTTTTTGCGGTGATGTAGGCGCCGATGAGGTTGACGTCGAGGGTTTTCCGGAAATCGGAGACGGTTTTCTTTTCAAAAACATTGGGTATGTCGACGGCAGCGTTGTTGACCAAGACATCGACACCGCCAAGTTCCTGTTCGATGATTGCGAACATTCTGTCGACCTGCCTTTCGTCGCTCACGTCGCATTGGATGGCGAGGGACCTGACGTTGAACTTCTTAATTTTTTCGCGCAAGGCGAAGGCCTCTTTTTCCGATGTGAGGTAATTGATCACGCAGTCATAACCGGCCGCGGCCAATTCCTCGATTATCGCCGCCCCGATTCCCTTGGCGCTGCCCGTCACCAACACAACCTTGCCCATATTGGATCAGGCTCTGCCGCAGTAGGACCCGTCGGAAGTGGATACGAGGATTTTGTCTCCGGTTTTGATGAATTGGGGAACCCGCAGCTTCAGGCCCGTTTCCAGAACCGCATCTTTTGTGGAAGTGCCGGAAACGCCGCTCACGGCGTCCGTCGTTTCCGCCACGGTGAGTTCAACCTTTTCCGGAAGGACGACATCCAACACCTCGTCTTCGAAGAATGTCAGGCTCAGTTCCATCCCTTCACGCAGGAAGTTCTTGGAGAACCCGATGACATCCTCGCTCAATTGGTACATCTCGTAAGTGGCGGTGTCCATGAAATAATAGGCGTTGTTCGATTCATATGAGAACTGAACCGGCTTCTTTTCGATGATCGCCTGCTCAAATTTCGTATTGGTGTTAAAGTTCCTTTCAATGACCGTGCCCGTCCTCAAATCCTTCAGTTTGGTCCGAAGAATCGCGGCACCCTTTCCCGGTTTTACATGCATGAAATCAAGCACAACGTAGATTTTTCCGTCAATGATCAATGTCAAGCCTGTTCTGAAATCTCCAGCTTCAATAGCCATAATCTATCTCCTTGTGAAAAATAATCTTAACTAATTTATTTTAGCAGTTTCCTTGCCCAATAGTCAAGTATTTTAAACGCTTCTTTTTTCGGATAATTGCTCAACCGACGTTCATTTTTCCCCGATTCGGTCATTCCCTTTCTGATCTTTTTGACCGCATCCATTTTGGATTCCGATGGAAAAAATTTATTATTTTTTTCTTGCCTGAATTCCGCGGATGTTCTATAATATTAGCAAAAAATTTTTTTGAATCCTTGCTCCGGTCGCCGGGAACTTCTTCTTGTTCCGCCTCGAAACGCCGGAGCATTCAAAGTTGGGGCGAAAAAACCCAAAATCACTCATACAAACGACTTGAGGTCATATATTTAGAAACGTAAAAAACCGCAAACGGCAGCACATGTTCGAAAGACTGGATAAATCTAAACTGACCCGAGAAGGAGGGAGAACATGAAAAGCGGACATGAAAATTTGGTTTATTCCTTTGAGCCGACGATGGAACTGCAGTCCATCGTTGACACTTTGCGCGAACACCCGGAAATCCAATTTGTTTCCTTGGTCGGAATCGACTATCGCGGCCATGCCACGGATGAAAAGATCCCAATCCGTGAGTTCCTCGATCGCCCGCTCGAATTCCTTGCGGAAGGCATTCAAACCGACGGTTCGAGTGTCGTCCTGCATGAAATCGCCACGCTTGATGACGCCAGGGTGCAAATCATCCCCGACCGCGAAGTCAAGTGGTTTGTCGACTACAACGAACAGAACATCGACCCCATCACCGAGCGCCCCGTGGGCACCCTGAAAATCCCCTCGTTCCTGGTCCACAACGGCCAAAAAATCTGCGCCCGTTCGATTCTCAAACAGGCGGTCGATGCGTTCAAAAAGGAAATCCTTTCCCTCCTGGCCAAAGCAAACGTCCGTGAGGAACTGGGGATACCGAAAGAAGCGGAAATCGAAAACCTCGTCATCACCATCGGCACCGAACTGGAATTCTGGATCAAAACCCCCGAGGAAAAGGCGGACCGCGAGCATCTGCATACCTCGCAAGTCCTGAAAGAACAGTATTGGAAGAAAACGCGGGGTAAAATCCGCACCACCCTCGAAAAAACATTGATGCTGCTGGAGAGGGTCGGCCTGCAGCCGGAAATGGGCCACAAAGAGGTGGGCGGCGTCAAAGCCCGCATCAGCCAAAACGGCGAGTACCAGCACATTATGGAACAGTTGGAAATCGACTGGCGCTTCAGCCACGCCCTCCAGGCCTGCGACAACGACGTGTTTGTCAGGGACATGGTCATTGATCAGTTCCAGAACAACGGCATGGAAGTGACCCTCAAGGCCAAACCAATTGAAGACGTGGCCGGAAGCGGCAAGCACACGCACATCGGCGTGTTGCTTTTACTGAAGGACGGGTCGAAAATCAATCTCTTCTCGCCGAAGGACATGACCAAGGATTATCTGACCTCCCTGGGCTTCGGGGCTCTGATGGGAATCCTCAAACACTATGAAGTGATCAACCCCTTCATCTCGAACACCACCGACGCCCTGAATCGTCTGAAACCGGGTTTTGAAGCCCCGATCGCGATCGTCACCTCTTTGGGAGGAACGACGAAAACCGATCCGTCGCGCAACCGCACGGTCTTGATCGGCCTCATCAAGGAAGTAACGAGCCCGCTTGCGACCAGGTTCGAACTCCGCTCTCCGAATCCTTTGTCCAACAGTTATCTCTATGTCGCGGCCTGCATCCAAGCCATGCTGGACGGAATCCGTTATGTGGTCGAGCATGACTTGAGCGCGGAGGCTTGTGAAAAGGCGATTTCGAAAGCGAAAGGCGAAACGGTCCCCTACCTGGAGGCCGGGCGCATGTACCGGAGCGAATCCAATGTTTTTGAAACCTTCACCGCCGAAGAACGGGAAGCCCTGTTCGGTAAATCCCCACGCACGGTTTGGGAGAACATCCGCCAACTTGACGAGCAGAAAGAAAAGCGGCTGGTTCTTTTGAAAAACGGCGTTTTCACCGAACATATGCTCGCCTCATATAAAGAGGGCGTCATCGAGCATTGGCTTGAAGATCTCCTCCACCGCCTCATCGAACACCATCGGAAAACCCTCAAAAACTACCGTCTCCTTCACGAAAATGAACGCGTAAATGAACTGGATGTCGCGACCTGGAACGAAATCGAATGTCTTAAAGAAGAGCTTATGAAAGACAACATTGATCGAAAATCGCTCTTCACGCAAATCGAACTGGCCGCAGCGGACAAAGATTATGACCGCGTTTCCGATCTTCAATTGATCGTGAGCGAAAAGATGGAAAGGATCCATCGCATGTACCAAACCTATAAACGCAACCTCATGATTTAAAAAACGGATTTCAAGGCAGAATTGAATGCTTAAGCCACTTAATTCTGCCTTTTTTTATTTCGGTCTTATGACTCAAGTATTTTGAAATTGCTTTCCAAAATGAAAATCACCATCATTTCCAATTAAGTGATGGTGATTTTTTTATGCGCCCGTTATATGCATGCGTTCAATTTTCCGCGTCCTGGCTCTTTTCAACGCACGACTCTATACGAATTGATGAAGCATTTCTGTTTTTCCATTCAAAATTAAAGGATTCTCCCGATGGTTACTCCTAATTGTCGCTGAATCTATGATCTACAATTTTAATATTTCTTAAATCCCCATAAAGTTCGAATGCATTTCCCGAAGGTTTTAGATGCATATCCAAAACTAGTGCGCCTCTTGACACCTTTTGGACTGTAAACTTATTTACATAAATATATTCCTCATAAATTAGTGCATTTTCTGTTTTTGATTTTCCAAACAATTCTGTTATGCTCAAATTTTATAAAAGTATAAAACAAAATGAAACAGGAAACAACAACAATAAAAAACCAGAAAAACTCTTTCAATAAAAGCACGAATTAAGATATATGATCCAAGTATTGATAAAACTAAAAAGAAGAATGCAATCATTTGCCAAACAAAATTTAAAGGGAAAAACTTTTCTTTTTCATTCTTTTTCACCATCCTAATGTTACCAAGGTATAAGGGATGATAATTTTTCATTTAAATCATACACATCAGATAATCAATTTACTAATAAACCTAAACTTGAATAATATAAAACTCAAGCTCTGGTTTTCGCAATAGTTTTTCCAGATATTCTTCATATTGAACAATGCCAGTATGTAGCCGCACCAACCTCAGCACCAATTAATGTAGCAATACTCGCTCCAATTAAGAAGGAAGCAATAACAAAACAACCACTTAAATCGGTAAACTTAATTGGATTATCATTGCAATATACATACAGGTTCAATGAAGCAACTGAACCAGGATCAAGATAACCTATGTCATACGCATTTATCCATCTTCCGATTTCCGGATCATAGTATCTTGAGGTATCCTCATCATAGAAATAAACGTTATATAGGAAAGGATTTACTTCCATTACTAAGGCTGATTCTTCCGTTAAAGCAACATCTGTTGGGTAACCCCCAGGCATCTTAACCATATTTTACCAAAACGTTTCCGCCGATGTCAATGATGTTTTGGATGTTGCCGGTTATGTCCCTGGTGTAGAAATACTCTTTTCCTCTCAATGTGAATCCGACTTAAAGACCCGATTCAACATAGTTGAAGAGTGTGTTTCTTGTTGAATCGTAAGGATGATCTTCAATCCTTCAAAACAAACTCCTTGTTTTCATTCAGGCTTGTTTTTACTGTTCTGATGCCTTCTTCATTTTTAAAAAGACGCTATCATTAATTCTCCGCAGTCTTTTTCCCTGCTTGGCGAGATTCCACTTGGTTCCTTCTTTAATTATCTATTGGAATCTAAATTAGGTCTTGACCAAATGTTCAGTCATTATAAAAAACTGTACCTTGAGCGGGAAACTCCTTACTCGAGATTGCAACTTTATTGCTTCACAAAAAGCAAAGCCTTTAAAATCGGGAACGCTTTTTTATTTTTTTTAATTTCTTCTTTTTTCCTGCCTTATATGATAGAATTAGTTCAGTAAAGCAAGAAAAATTTAATTGCAACTTGCGGTTGACAAACTTCCAAAAGGACTTGGTGGTATGCAACCGAGGGCTGTAGTATGATATTTACTGTAAAATCAGTAAAGGAGAAAAGGTTATGATATTAGCTGACAAAATCATTTATTTAAGAAAAAAGAGTGGCATGAGCCAAGAGGAACTGGCGGATAAGATTGGAGTGTCCCGCCAGGCGGTGTCTAAATGGGAAAGTATGCAATCGATTCCTGATTTAGATAAGATTTTGAAAATGAGCAAGTTGTTCAATGTTTCAACGGATTTCCTTCTCAAAGATGAAATTGAGATGGAAGAAGCCAGAGAAGAAAGTGTAGAAGCAAGTGATAAAAAAATTGTGACCATGGAAATGGCTCATGAATTTATCACGTTAAGAATGGGCAATGCCAGGAAAATTGCGACGGGAGTTGTGTTATGTATCCTATCTCCTCTTCCGCTGTTTATCCTTGGGTATTTAACTGAGGTTTTTGTAAAATACGAAAAGATTTTAGTAGCTTCGGCCCTTGTTTCTCTGCTTGTGATGGTCGCGATTGCGGTCTGCCTTTTCGTTTCAGTGGCCAATAAATTAAGAAATTATGAATTCCTGGAAAAGGAAGAGTTTGAAACTCAATACGGAGTCACAGGAATGGCTAAGGAAAAGAAAAAAGAGTTGTCGGAAACTTATTCAAAAAACAATATCATCGGCATTGTCACTTGCATCTTATCGGTCGTTCCCCTTTTTATCGGGATTCTTAGTGATGAAGGCTTATATGGCGTAATCGGTCTTTGTACAATGTTCCTCTTCATTGCCTTTGGCGTTTACAAACTTGTGGTGGTGGGATACAAAATGGGAGCATTGCAGTCACTTCTCCAAGAGGGTGACTATTCGCGGATCAAGAAAAGAAAACTATCAATAATAAACGCTTTCTCTACATTATATTGGTGCCTTGCTGCGGCAGTATATTTGACTTGGAGTTTCCTTTCCCAAAAATGGTCACTCACATGGATAGTCTGGCCAATCGCCGGAATACTTTTCGGCGGGCTTTACGTGGTAGTTGATTCAATCGGCAAGAAAAACAAGTAAAGAAACCCTACTTTGATTAAGTAATTTTCCATAAAAAAACGGCTAAACTGAAACAGTGAAGCCGTTTTTTCGTTATTTAAATTCTAATTCATTCAGGTTCTTATACATTTTAACAGACGCAGCATTGGCGTCAGGAATTCGGAACAGGGTTTCCGTTTGCATCGTAATGCCATTCTCTCAACCAATAAACCGGACGTCCGCTGTTCCATGAGGACTCCCAGCCTTCCGGTTGAGAACCCGCTTCCGAAAAATTTCTCAGATTATCCGCCCTGTAAAAGGCGCTGCCGCCTATGAACGTCACATTTTCCGGTAATCAACCTGGTCTTGCCTTTATCAAAAAGAACGCCGTCTAGCGATGAATAATACGAGATTTTTTCATCAACGTAGATGTTTTCCAGGTTCCCGGCGGCCTAAGAAGCGCTTTGAGCGATTGTAAAATCCGATGCGAGAAAGTGATGCTTCTCAGGTTTTCACAGAACAAAAAGGCGGATCCTAAATTGATCAATATGCTTCCTTCTTCAAAGCGGATGTGGATATGTACTTGACAGACTTCGGGATCACAATATCTCCTCCCGACCACCGTATGGCGTAGGAGGCGATCCCGACCGTGTTGGGTTTTGTGAAATAGTGGCCGTCGCTTCCGATACGAATCAGCCAATTTCCTAAATAGGATGAGGAACCGACGCGTTCCAGCTTCAAATCGGCGAAAGCATAATAACTGATGTATTGAATCGAATCAGGTATTTTAAACCCCTCTATGGCGATGTAAAATGCCATGTTCCCAATCTATTTTAATTTGCTGCTTCAAACTTTACGGTTTTTAAATTTTGGCAATCCTTAAAAGCCTAATCGTATACATTGACGATACTATTGGGTATCCATACGCTGTCAAGGAAAAGACAAAAATAGTTTTCTTCCAAGTTTGTTTTCTAGTTTCGCAACCGCGAAATCTCCCGAAAACCTTTGTCTTTTTTCTTCAAACTCTTGTACTCCTCTGAAAATATACCTAAAAAATAAATACCTGTTTTAAAAAAGTTTTCTGTTTTATCATGTCTGGATTTATATCATACGACTGCCTTATTCATATTTGAATTAAAAATGCTTAGATTTCAACTTTTCCAATTCTTTTTCCATAGGCGTTTTTGCTTTTTAAACGGTGAGCTTCATCTACAATGATTACGTCAAACGAGTTTTCCTCCAAACCATAGAACCTTCCGGAACCTGTAATCAAATATTTTAATTCGCTTTTTTTGTTGTTCCTGGCTAACCTGTTTGTCATCACATCTCTAAAAGCCGCATTCGGAGCAACAAACACAGTATTTAGTGATTCTTTCAATAACCTTCCCAACAAGTTGAAAGATATCACAGATTTACCTGTTCCTGGTCCTCCTTCTATAATTATAGTCCTATCATTGTAGGCAACGACGTCATACAGCTTCAGTTCCTCCGCTTTGGGAAGAGGTCGCAACAAGATGATGTCGTCAACTTTGAACTGGTTGTCCAAACCCTCTTTAACCAAATAGGTGTTCCGCGGATTTTTCGACGCCATGGAATTGGAGGCGATGACCTTCAAATCCACAGGCATCAGGGAAAAACCAGTTTCCTTGTACCTTCCGATCAGGCTGAAAGAAACAACCACAAGCAAGACGCAGGTCAACAATGCTTAGAAAAGGTTATCGAAGGCTTTTTTGAATTTAAAAATCTTTGACTTCCTTAAATTTTGAAGCTTTTCAATCTCACCGTCTCTAAGACCTTTTTCCACCAACGCTTTTTCTTTCTTGTCATAGGAGGCCATCAGCAATGTGAAACACAATAACAGGGACAACAAAGTGACAATACCAAACGCCAATGTGATAATTTGGTTCATTGTCATGACACACCAAACTCCTTAAACGGTCTTAGGCGTTCGGAGCGATGGTAACAGTCAAAACAATTTTCGCCGTATCGTTCGCGACCGCATCCGTGAAAACTTGGTTCAAGTGATTCCAAGACTCCAAGTCCGTGACTTCTTTGCCTTCCTTCCACTCCAACCAGACTCTGAAAACCGCGACTCTTCCGGTCTCATCAAACTCAATCCACGTTGTTTCTCTTTCAACCTTGGCTGTCAGGTATTCTCCCAATTCCGAATCCAGGATTTCGACAGTCACCTGGGCGCCATCATAATCGGCTCCGTTTTCCAGAAGTTCTCCATCCACGGGAAAAACATGTTTCATGAACACCCGCGCATGATACCTCGCCATTTCCGCAGAATTGTCAATTGTGAAACCAGTTACTCCGGAAACGGGAACGGGATTTTCATCCTTGAAAAAATCAACCTGTTCAACGTTAAGTTCACCGAGTCCCCTGTACTCCACCAATTCTATTTCAAATTCCGCGGACTTTGAAATCGGATCATTGAAACGGAAAATGGCGAAGGCCAAACCAATGCTGCCGATCATCAGCAACAATGTAAAAATGCTCAATTGAATTTTCCTCATGTGCTTATCTCCTTTATTCTTCAAACTTCATGAGACATAAGTTTGAATATCAATACTAATAGACAAATGACATCATTCATCTATCGTAATGGCATTATATAATAATATGGAGACCAAAATTTACAAAAACCCCTCAATGTAGTTTTTTTCACCCTTAACGGTTTGCTTTGTTTTACAATATCCAATAGATTTTTCTTCGGGCTTTTTACTGATAAACTACTTGACCATAGATTTGCCAAATGAGCAACAGACGCATGAAGGTCTCCGAATTTACAAGCCAATCCCACAAAGAACTAGTATGTATCTGTCGGTTGTTCATTGATTGAGAAAACAAAAAGGGCCTTTGGCCCTTAAGTTCTTTAATTTATTCTTATCCAAGTCTGCAAATACGGCGTTGGTCGGGAGATGTTATAAAATCCTGCACCTCTTTAGACCATCTTGCTTTCGACTCTTCCATCAATGGTTTTTCCTAAACTTCTTAGTGTTATCAAGATATCAGTAAAAGCAATTGCGAGGGAAAAAACGATTGTAATAATGCGATTAAGGTATGAAGCCGCCTTGAAATTCAAATTAACCAGATCGGAAAACAGGAGCAAAATCAGGGAAACGCAAATAAAAAACAAGAGAATGTTTTTTAAATAGATTAATTTTAAGAAACCCTTTTTGATAATGCTTTCTTTTATGTCTTTAATAAGGAGCAGAGAAAACACAACCATTCCGGCAAGATGAAAGAAAAACGTCTCATCAGGGGCATTCCTGGCGATCAGCGTCACAATTAAAGTAAAGGCAAGGAAAAAAGCCATGATTATCAATAATCTTTTTGAGAGCATTTTCTTGTGCCGCATCGCAATCGTTAAAATCAGAATAATCCCAAAAAAGATGATCCCCATTATGATATAGGATAATGATAGATCACTTGCATTCATCGCCATAAGAATCGCAAGGATTGCATAAGATACATCCATGGTGATTACTAACAAATGAAGGGACTGGAATTCTCTGAATAAAAACATTCGGTGATAAATCGATGTGACAAAAGCAATGCTTAATCCGATTAAGCCAAAAAGAAATGCCTCAAAAAGGTAAGTCCCGAAGAATTGGATACCTACGACTTCAATTGATCCGGGTTCAATGAAAATGGTAAATAATTGATTGGTTAGGGGGATAATGATGGGCAAAAATGCGAAAGAGGTGATGAAAATGGTAAAATAAAGCAATCTTGAGAAGCGAAAAATCACTATTTTATCTTCATTCGTATACTTACATTGAATCAAATAACGATTTCTGATGAGAAGATAAATAACTAGACCGACAACGGTAAAAAGAATAAGGAAAATAAAACTGAACCAATTATTATTTCTCATTTCTGTAACAAAAAATAAGGCAACCGAAAGTAAATAACCAAAGACAATTATTATGTTACAGATTATCGAATATGTTATGAAATTGGATTTTGATGAGATGTCGGACTTGGCAATATTTTCCTTTCTTTTCCCGGATAATAATTCATCCACCGTCACACCAAGGACAGCTGCGAGTTTAGGCAAAATGCTAACATCAGGGAAACCATCGCCAACTTCCCACCTTGAAATAGCTTTATCTGTAACCTGAATGAGTTCAGCCAATTCATTTTGGGTTAATTTTCTCTCTTTCCTTAATTGACATATAAATTCACCTGTTGCTTTTGGATTCATAATGAACCTCCTTGCCAACATTTTACTATTTGTGCTTCTAAAAATCAATCTAGGCAAAATAGAATTTCTCTATGAAGAATGGAGAGACACATTCCCTGCAAATAGAGCTTTTTGAAATACCTGTTGACTAATCTAAAAAACAAGAAAAGGATGTTGTTTCTCATTTTTGTTAGAAAAAAAGTTGATACTTTCGTATCAACGTTGTCTTTCTAATATGGCGGAGGAGAGGGGATTTGAACCCCTGCGCCGCTTGCACGACCTACCGGTTTTCGAGACCAGCCCCTTCAGCCACTTGGGTACTCCTCCATAATAGCGCTAAATCATTATACCATATTGCTCGGCCTTTGTAAATTGTTTTTTTCTTTGCTTCTTTCCGCAAATCTGCTGTATTACAAGGCGTTTGAAAACGTGAATTTCAACCAAAACTCATACGTCCCTGTTTTACCTTCTGTTCGTTCAAAACCATGCAATGGAGAAAATGGCACAAAAAACCCGCATACAATAGATGCGGGCTTTTTTATCCATGCTTGCTTGCCGGAAACGCTCGTCAAGACCATAGACTGGTTGATGTTGCTTTAAGCTTTCGGATTGATGGTTATGTTGATGCGGATTTTCGCCGTGCCGTTCGCAATCGCATTCTCCAGCACTTCCTTCAGTTGCCTCCAGGACTCGACATCCTTTACTTCCTTGCCTTCCTTCCACACCAGCCAGACTCCGAAAGCGGCGGACCTGCTATGACCGTCCATGAGCTGGAACCACTGTGTTCTTCTTTCTATATTAGCCGTCAAGTATTCACTCAATTCAGGATCAAGGATTTCCGCTGTCGCCTCGTCGCCTTCCGGATCAAAATTCTCCTCGCCTGGGGAATAAGTATGCTTCAAATAAAAAAGTGCATGATATTTCAACATGTCATAAGAATTATCAACGGGCAGTCCTGTTGCATCCGGCATAGGATTGCCGTATTCGTAATAATCCAGGTCCTCAATCCAAAGTTCTCCAAGGTCAGTGTATTCCGCCAATTCAATGCCAAGATCCAAGTTTTTGGAAATAGGATCATTGAAAGAAAAAATGGCAAACGCCAAGCCGATTCCGCCGATCATCAGCAGCAAGACAAAAATGGTGATTTGAATTTTTCTCATGTGTTTCACTCCTTTTTTTGTTTTTCAAACTGCATGAGTTGTCAGTTTAAATTGGTTCACAAACAGATAAATACTTTCCCCGATTCATCCATTGCAATGGCATTATACAATGGCAATCACTTGAAAAAGTCAAAAACCCCTGAATGTTGATTTTTTCCCCCTTAATGTTTAAATAAAAGGAGAGGAGAAGAATGATGCATCATCGCTTTGAAGGAGCCCATCTTCTTCACAAAATGGCTCTCTTTTGGTATAATCATCTCAAGAAAGAAGGTTTTAAGATGAATAGTTTCAGAAACGATTACAGCGAACTTGTCCATCCGGAAATCCTTGAGTTGATGACTAAATGCCTCCATGAACAGAATGTCGGATACGGACTGGACAAACACTCCGATAACGCCAGGAAACTGATCCAAAACGAAATCAATAATCATGAAGCAGACATCCATTTCCTTGTGGGCGGCACCAGCTGCAACAAAATCGCAATCGCCCATTGCTTGAAACCTTATGAAGCCGTCATCGCCGTCGAAAGCGGGCACATCAACGTCCACGAAGCGGGCGCGATCGAAGATTCCGGACACAAGATTCTTTCCGTTCCCGGAAAGGACGGAAAAATCACCCCCGAAGAGATTGAAGCGATATGCATACGGCATGGAGACGAGCACATGGTCGTGCCGCGGATGGTCTACATCTCCAACTCTACGGAGATAGGGACCATCTATAAAAAACGGGAACTTGAGGAAATCTATAGAAAAACCCGGGAGTTGGGGCTTATTCTTTTCATCGACGGCGCAAGGCTGGGCATCGCTTTGACTGCCGTAGGCAACGACCTTACGCTTCCCGATGTCGCCCGCCTTTCCGACCTCTTTTACATCGGCGGAACCAAAAACGGCGCGATGCTCGGCGAAGCCTTGGTCATCGTCAATCCTGAACTGAAAAAGCATTTCCGGAACACGATGAAGCAGAACGGGGGGATGCTTGCGAAAGGGTATCTGATCGGGATGCAGTTTGAGGCTTTGTTTTCAAACAACCTTTTCTTCCGGATCGCTTCCCGGGCCAATGAGATGGCTCGTCTATTGCAAAAAGGCCTGGAAAAACTAAACATCGAATTCGCCAGTGATTCTCCCACCAACCAGCAGTTCATAGTCCTTGAAAATGAAATCGTGCGAAGTTTGCAGAAAAACTATGATTTTGAAATCTGGGAGAAAGGGAAGGAAAAGACAACCATAAGGCTTGTTACCTCCTGGGCGACCGCTCTTGAAAACATTGACGCCTTCCTTGATGACTTAAAAACCCTCCTGAAACAATGAACCGGGTTCGTCCCGGGTTTTTCTTTATAAAGAAAGGAAGCCAGGGCATATATGCCTTGGCTTCCTCGTTGAACAATCTATTTATATGAATTCCCTGATTCACATCTTGATTATGATCTCGTTTTTGTCCATCAGGAGGCAGTCGGGGATGAGAACTCCGCTCTTCCTGTATTTTCTTAAGTTCGTGTTCCTGGGGATCACCTTCCCGTTCACAATCGCCTGATTGACTCCGGCTTCTTCCTCTATCTCGTAGGTGACATTCAGTTCATGGTTCTTAAATTTGAAGTGGAACTTCAAACCGTTCAAGGATTTCGGGATAACCGGATCGATGTACAGCTGGTTGTCGAGGAAATTGATTCCCAGGAAGGAGTTTATCAGCTGCCGCAGGAAGATTCCGGGTCCGCTCGAATAGAGGCGCCACCCTCCTTTCACTTTCACTTCCCCCGTCCTGAGCTTATCGAAGTCCCGATCCGCCTGATACCGGGTCGGAAAATCCCCGTCCGAACTGGAGAAATAGACGTTGCTTTGCCGGGGAAGGGCGTTTTTCACATTTTCCTTTATGAGTATCGGATTGATAACTTTTATTCCTTTGAAAAGTCTTTCGGCCGCTCCGATTTTCGCCATCGCTTCCAGATAACGGATGTGGGCATGGACATAGAGGAGCCCGATTTCCCTTCCGAAATTGGTTGCCGTCTCGGCGCGGAGGAAGATTTTCGGAATCCCGCCCTGGTATTTCACTGTTGTATCCATCAGGCGGACGCCGTCGGGATGGAGGAGGTGTTTGTCAATGAGGTCAAGGTAAGGTTGGATGTCTTCTTTCGGAAAGATTTCCGAAATAAAGCCGCGGTTGAAGGAAAGCAGCCTGTACTTGATTCCTGTGAGGGAGTCGCTCGGGTGGACGATGTGCTTTATTTGAGCCCCTTCAATCCGGACAAACCCCGCGGGAACGCCGTCCTTGATGAAGTATTTCCGGTAATCCTTTTTGATTTCCTCCACAAGTTCCCTGATCTCGTTCTCAGAGTCGCAGGCGAAGAGGAACGTCTCCAGCGCTTCAATCGTCAAGGCGACGGTCCAGGAACTCGCCATCGTCGTCCTTAGTTTGCTTTCCACCGGCTGCAGGGTGTCGTCCCAATCTCCTCCTCCGTATCCGGAAAGATGGGTTCCGGGTATTAAATTAGATTTGATTGCCTCGATCTCCCTTTTCACATGGGCATGGATGCTTTCTGGGTTGACCTTTTCTCCCGTCCTGATAGTCGTATAGGGAACAACCTCATTCAGTATCTCCTTATCGCCGGTGTGGAGAAGGTAGTTGGCCAAAAGATAGAGGGGCCAGACAATAATGTCGCCGTGGCTGCTGTCGGCCTGGATGTAGCCGAATGAGTCGAACATGAACCACTGCGGCCAATCGCCCGTCTCATGGAACTGCCTCTCATAAACCTTCAGAATGATACTTTTGACAAGATCGAACCTCCCAAAGGCGGAGAACAGTTCCGCCGGCCCTTGACAGACATCCCTGGTTCCCCAGGCTCCACCCCCGTACTGTTCGAGCCCGTGCGGCATTGCATAGTGGATCAGGGCATTTTGCAGATACCAGGGGACAAGAATGTTCAATTTTTTTATTTCCCTGTGGTTGGGGTTATCAGGATCGATTTCCAATCTGAAACCTTGCATATTCTCCATGTGCAGGGCGTAATATTCTTCCTTGATTTCCTCAAGGTTCCTGATCTGGATATCCGCTTTAGAGGCAAGCCCTTTGATCGTATAGGAAAAGCTGCTCACATTTTCCAGTTCCAGGCAGAGGAGAGGATGGTTCCTGCTTTGGCGGTCTTTGTAAAAGATTTCGTCTCCGGAATATCGGAATTTCCCGTCGGATTCAATTTCCATCCGGAAGCGGTACTCGGGATGGTGCTTTCCGGCCAGCGTCGTTTCATCGAAGGAAAGGATCGCCGCATCGCCTTCAAAGTCCAGATGCAGGGGGTGAAGATATTCCGCTTCGCCCATCACCAGTTCTTCCGTAAGGATAAGGTCATATTTCCTTCCCAGGCGGGAGGAAAACTCCAACCGCACGTAGGTCTCATTTGCGGGAACCCCGGCTTCGACCTTGATTACATCTCCGTCGACTTTGTAATACCAGGCGGAAGAGTTGAATCTCATCTCATAAGCGGCGGGCATTGCAAGAAGTTTGTATTTTCCTTCGTGCTTTATGAAAAGCCTCTGCCCCGATGTCTTCAGGACATTCAGAGGGGTTTTGTTCCTTGAAAGCAGTCTGTTGAACTGCACGTTTCCCAGACTGAGATGAGAATTGAAAACCCCGAAAATGTAATTCGTGCTCGCGATTCCCGGTATTTCCGGATCCCTCATCCCCTGGTTGGTGATGATGTTCGCATCGGGACGCTCCAGATACCTTTCCTTGTCTCCTGTCACATAATGCGTTCCCTTTTCCGAAAACCAGGAAAGAATCGTTCCGTCCTCTTCTTCCAGAAACATTTTTTCTGGGAACATTTCCTTCAGTTCCGAATCATCGAAAGGAAGATAAGGGTAAATGTCCTGGAAGGAGATCGCCCGTTCAATCTTCGGATAAGCGACGTATGCGTGTTCATCCGGAACGGAATCATGGATGGCCTGCAATTCTTTTACGCTCTTCCATTCCAACCCGTTTGCTTCCCAGTCGGGATTGAGCGAAGCGTAAAACAAAGCTTCATATGGCTCGGAAAGTTCCCTCTTCGGAGTCTGGAAGGCTATATAAGCGAATTCATACTGGTAAACTCTTGAAGGCAGAGTTCCAGCCTCTAACGCTTTGACTTTATTGTCCAACTTGTATTCCTTTCCGAAGAAGTCGAAGCCGTCGGTCGCAAAAGCAACGTTGGGTGTAAGGGACCCTTGTTGAAGAATGAAGGCGGGCCCTTGATTCTGTTTGGTCCGAACATGATAAGCGCCGTCGGAAAGACGCACGCTGTGATCGAGATACTGGCAGACATAGGCTTCATTCACGTAAGGGTAATTCAAGGAAACGTCCTGACCGTAGAACACTTCCCCGAAAATCCCTTTTTCTCCTTCAATCCGCACCTTCCAGAACCAATTCAGGCCGATGAGTTTGAGATGCACTTTGTAGCGGACATTTTCAAACTCTCCCTCATAAAGCATCTGGTTTCCGGAAATCTTGAGTTCGCTTGGGGAATCAACTCCCAAGAGCTTTGTATGCCGGCTTCTTCCGTCTTTTGTGACTCTCAAGTAGATGTTTGCAAGCATTCCGTCCAGCATGTTCGCCCGGTACATCGATATGCTTTCGTTATTGTAATAGATGCCGTGGATGTCGCCGGAAGGGAGAACTTCGAACTTGATGCCGCCGGATTTAAGTATGATTTTTTCCAGTTGGTTCTTGATTTTCATTTTTCTTCCCCCACATAGCTGAAATTAAGATTTTCTAGGCCTTTCTGAACATATTCGACTTCCATGAATATTTTCCAAATCATTTCCGACAGATAGTTTTCAATCATCAGAACGGAAATGCCCTTGTCTATGCCTATGATATCGTTGGCAAACCAGTCCTGACCGTTGTAGCGGAGATTGTAGGAATCCTTGAAACCGTATTTGCTCCAGAACTGTTCATAGGTCCGGTAATTCTCCGCCGCCCTTATCGCTTCTTCAGGTTTGAAGACTATCGAACCGAGCGCTCCATAGGCGGGCACGGTTCCGTCCACATAATGGGCGTTTCCTGCGGAAGGTCCGCTCCCGTAATTTCCGCGGTAACCTCCCGGTCCGTCACAGGCGGACATCCCCCAGGAGTTCTCATGGATCCCCGGGTACTTTCCATTCAATCCCTTGGCATAAGTAATTGCAGCTTCCGTGGCATGGACGCTGTTCGTGAACCAGTTGTAACCGTCCTCATCCACGTAACTCCGGAAATCGATCCATGCGTGCGAGAACTGGTGAGTGAAGAGGCTTCCGGTATAGGTGGAATAGAAGGCTCCGTAATCCTTCGTGGAGTTGTGGTAGCGGCTGGAAAGCTTCATCAGCCTGTAAGCCTGGGCGTCGACGCTGTGCTTCGGGCTTCCGGCAGCAAGGACGAAAATCAAAAGCTGCTCCGCATAGCCCTCCCAGTAGCCTTCAAACCCTTTTTCGGGAGTGTAGCCCATGTAGAATTTGTTGGCGTTTCGATCAAAATACCAATCCCACTCAATTTCTTCATAAAGCTTATATGCGAGCTTCTGGACTTCGCCGCCGAAGTACCTGCCGACAGTCAAAACCCCTGCAATCAACAGCGCCGAATCAATGATTGAAACTTCCGAATTCCAGACTCTTTTCCCTGTTTTCATGGAAACAAAATGGTACCAAAACCCGTGGGTCCTTTCCATTTTGCCCAGTGTTCCTAAAGTTCCCAATGCCCGCGCTTTTCCTTCCTCCCGGCTGATCCAACCCGCTTCGATTCCTATTGGAAGGGTGGACAGTCCGAAGCCGACGGAAGCGATGCTGGAAACATCCCCGGGGTTGCCTCCATCCTGACCGACAGCATGGAAACGGTCGGGAATCAGGCCGTAGGAGGCCTCATCGACGCTCGCGGTTTCATAAAAGAAGCGGAATCCGAGTTCCAACTCCTCCAAGATGACTTCGCTCACTCCGCTTCTCACCTTCGTGCGGTAGGATTTCGTGTTTTCAGGAGGGGTTTCGACACCGTTGCAGGAGATGAAAAGCAAAGAAAGGAAAACTATGATTAATGCAAAGAATGTTTTCTTGAATCTATTCACCTGTGATTCCCGTCCTTTCAATCCCTTCCACAAACCACCTCTGCAGGGCGAAATAGACGAACAACATCGGGAGGATGATCAGGAGGGTTGCGGAAAGGCGGATGCCTTCGTTCAGTTTGACGGCATCGCTTTGGTACATTTGCTGGTACTGCGAAACGAAATTCGCAAGCGCGATCTGCAGATTCGGAAATCTCGTACCCAAAAAAAGCGAAGAGATGTAGGTTTCATTCCAATACCAAACCAGACTGAAAAGGAAGCTTGTGATGTAGGCGGGAGCGGACAGGGGCACGGCTATCCGGAAGAAAATGTAGTAGGGCCCGGCGCCGTCGATTTCCGCCGCTTCCGTAAGCGATCGCGGAATCATCCTGAAGAACTGGTAGAAGATCAGGATGAAGATCGCGGAATTCAAGCCCTGGCCGAAAAGCGCGGGCAGGATGATTGCCCATGGCTTTTCCAGCAGGTTCAGTTCAAAGAACATCACATAGCGGGGAATGAGATAGGCTTGGGGCGGAATGATGAAGGTGAGCAGGACGATCACAAAAAGCGGCTTCTTGAATTTGAAGTTGAATCTTGCAAAACCGTAGCCGATGACGGAGGTGACCGCCGTCTGGAAGAACGCCGGGACCAGAGTCACCAAAAGGCTTTTCCCGAGAGTCGAGAAATAGTTGAGCACCCGGAAAGCCCTCTGGTAGTTTCCGAAATAGAGCGCCGTCGGAATCCAGTTCACCATAGGATTGACGATGTCGGAAGGCGATTTGAAGCTGTTCGAAAGCATGTAGAGTACGGGATAAAGGTAGATGAAGCCGATTGCGGAAAGAAGGAGATAAATTATAATTTTTATGACTACCCCTTCCCGCACGTTGTTCCCGAAAAGGAGTGTTTTGATTTTGAGATTCACTCTTTTCTTCTTTAAATTGCTTTTCAGTTTTTCGAACATTTCAAAAGCTCCTCCTGCTTCTTCTGGAGCCGATTCTGGCGATGAGCCCGACCAAACCGATTAACAAAAGCACGGTCAAAGAATAAATCCAGGCCATGGCGGAGGCCATGCCGTAACCGGTCCGGAAATTGAACATATTGTTTTTGATGTTTACGATGACTTTGTTCTCCGAAAAAGTCGCAAGCAGAACGATTGTATAAATCGCGTTAATGAAAACCAAGTTGCTCAATGCGGGAAGCGTGATCTTCCAAAACGCTTGCCAGGCCCCGGCGCCGTCGACCTTCGCCGCTTCATAAACCTGCTTGTCGATTTTCTGCAGACCCGCCAGGAAGATCAAAATCTGCACTCCGGAAAACCAGAAGATGATGATGATTTCGGAGAAGATTTTGATTATCGGCTCCGCCAGCGCCGGATTTAAGGTGTTCTCAATCACCGAGATGAAGCCGTAGGTCTCAAAGATATTGGTTCCGCCCGCTCCCTGGGAAATCAGTTCCTTGATGACGGGACCGCTCGCAATGATGACCGGCAGGAAAAACACCGTTCGGAAGAAACCCCGCCCTTTGATTTTCTGGTTTAAAAGTATGGCAATTAATACAGAAAAGACAATGATGATGGGGAGTTGAAAAATCAGTTCCTTGAAAACGAAATTGACCAGGCTTTCGGTGAAAACGAAGCCTTCCTCAATTTGAAAAATGTTCTTATAATTTTTGAAGCCATGGAAAGTCACAACGATTCCCGTCCCCGTGATACTCACCTCGCTCAGACTGTAAACCAGGGATGTAAGCAGGGGAACGAGCATGAAAGCGAGAAAACCGATGATCCAGATGCCGATGAACGAATAGCCGATCAGATTCTCCCGGGCTTTTCGACTCATTTTCTTTTTATTCATCGTTTGCCTCCGGATAGCCCGCATACAAAACCTCTCCCGCTTTCAATACGAGATAGTTTTTCGGGAGGATTTCCAAGCCGGAATAGAATTTGCTTGTTTCCGTATAATTCAAGATGATGGAAACACCGTTGTCATAATCAACGCGCACTACTCCCGTCTCCGGAACCGTGCGGCCGGTAATCAAAGCGGATGAGACATGCCGCAAAGCCTGGTTCACAAAATCGTAATAAACGATGATGGCGGGTTTCAAATCGACATATCTTGAACAATAAATGCTTTCCAGTTCCGTATCCTTAAGGTATTTTGAAGACTTTTCCGTAACGAGGAAAGAGGGAAAGACACCAAAATCAATCAAGCGCAGCAATTCATCCCGGGCATAGGGATAGAAGTTTGCATTGGTTCCGAAAAGCGGCAGTCCGTTCAAAACAATCGCCAGGAAGGGCACCGTGTCGCTCATCTGCACGTACTGGGAGGAAAACATCGGAAAGTGAAAGAAAGCGTCAATTTCCTTCCAAAGATAGGCGTTTGCAACATAGAGCGCAACTCTCATGTCCGCCTCCTTCAAGAGGTCGATGTATGCTTCTTTGGCTTTCTCCAAAAGGACCCCCGACCTGAAATCCGAATATAGCATTTCCCCGATTGTCTGGAGCGCCCAGCCGATGCCATATTCAGAATAGTTGTTCGCGCTTTTCTCAAACAATTCCCTCGTCTTCCTATGTTTCAAAAGATACTTCGTATCCGTCCAGTTCTCATAAACATAATTCTGATCGTTGATTTTCTTCGCCAAATCCCGGAAAGTGTTGAAGCCTGAAGCTTTGCTTCCCGCTCTCACAAAATCTCCTGCAAGATAAACTTCCTCAAAACCTTCGAGCATCTTCCGGAAAGCCTTTTTCCCGCCAAGTTTTCCCGAAAGCCCTTTGTAATAGGGAGCGGACCACGTCATTCCGGAATCGGTGTATCCGAAATAGACGCCGATGAGATTGTTCAACCCTTCCCGTCTCAAGTCGGAAGCGATGCTTCCGAATTCCTCAAAACGGGTCATTACCGTCGTCCTATGGAAAAGAACGCCCGGCGATTTCTCCAAGCCGATGGTTTCCAACTTCAAAGGAATGTCTGAATAAACCCGCTTTTTATCCAGTCCCAACTGCTCGCGGTAGAGTTTGGCCATTCCCACATAATTGGCGTCCTCTCCCGCAAGCGGGGTGTACAGGACCTTCACATCAACCTTGTTCCGAAAATCCTGCAACAATGATATCGCGTTCCCCGCGCGGTCGATCGGCTGCCTGTAAGCCCGCCGGTAAACGAATTCCGGGAACACCGTCGTATAAGCCGTGGTCTTTCCAGCGTAATAAATGTTCAAATTCCCGTATTCCGCGCCGGAAAGAATGTTTCCGAAGACGGCGTTTTGATTGACCCCGTGAACGAATCCGAAGACCGGAGCATGAATTTGATTGCCATCGCGAAGAATCTGGTTCAAATTCGTTTCCGCGACGTAACCGAGGTCCCGCCCGTAGATTTCTTTTTTATAGTTGGCGATGACCGAAGGATCGGCCTTCCGATATCTGACGAGCGCCCCGATGCCGTCGGGGACGAAAACATAACCAGGAACGGAATCCTCCAAAACCCCGCCGAAGAAGGGATAGACCTTGAGACTCCCAAGCACAAAACTTCCGGGTTCCTCAATTTCTTCTTCCGGCACTTCTACAAGTATTCCCTCCCTAGTAAAAGTGACGCGGAGGAGCAGGGAAATCCTTGACTTCCCGAATGTGATTCTAGATTCAAAACCATTATCGATTATTTTGGTTTTCTTGGTCGTTCCATCACTCAGGACAAATTCTTCGGTAGTCGCATAATTGACGCTCGCAGTGTTGAAGGATTCGATGTGGACGGCGCTTCTGACCCTCTTAACCCAATTCGAAGTAAGATTACCGTTCTCATAATCGACGGTCGAACTCCATAGATAATTGTTTTCGTTGTAAAACTGGAAAGCGAGAGCCTCCTCATCCAAATAGACAGTCCCCATTTCCGTTTCGATCAGGGTCGGGTTTTCGAAAGGAGGAACCCTGCTTTCCGCGGGGCTTAAATCCTCCGGTCGCGTCTGCCTGTTGGAATCAACGTATTTGGAGATCTTCCAAAAATTCGGAAGCGGCTCGTCCTCCATTTCCTTCCCAAAGGCAAGGCCTGCCATCAGGAAAGCCATCATCAGGACTACGATGAAAGGAAAATGAATATTCACTCTTCTAAACACGGTAAATCACCTCCTTGATGATGGATACGAAGAAGTCAAGCAACTGACCGATGAACGAATAAATCAAAAGACCAAGAATGATAATGATGACGATTCCGAAAAGGATCAGGAGAATGCTTAGGACCGTCTCCTTGAAAGTGTAATTGTGCACTTCCTTTACGGAGATGATGAGGAGCACAAACGTCCAAACTGTCACAACAAACCTTAGAAGATCCATTAGGAAGAATTCGTTCGCTGTCAGGAAATGGCTGAGAAAAGTCATCGGAACCATGAGCACGATTGCTGGGACGAGGGCATAGCAGGAAATGATGAACACTGTCTTGAAGGTACCTTCGCCGTCGAAGAATGTACTCACAAGGTAGTTGGAAAAGACGAAAAGCAGGAAAATGGCAAGGAGCATCACAAAATTGGAGAAGGCATTCCCGAAGAAGGGATCCCGGAACAGGAAACCTGAAAAATAGGCATTGAAAAGATAGACGACCAAAAACAGGAACAAAACGATGGATCCCGATTTGAAACTACCTTCTTTTTTCTCCTTTACGTAATAGACGACGTCCAGAGGGTGCCTGATGATTTTGAATGCCAGGATGATCTCGTGGATGAGGGGCTTGTTTTTAAGACTCTTCATTCCGTTTCCGTTTTTTTCGGAGACTGGGAGTAACCGGAAGACTTTTCTAAAAATTTTATAAGCGACCAACGCTCCGATGAAGATCAGGACCCAGGCGCTAAGTTGGTTTTGGATTGCATGGTTCCTGATTTCCCAAAAAGCGTTCGAATAACCCTTATAGTCCTTGGCGTCATAGAACTCGTTCAAGGCTTCCTCATACTTTCCCTCTTTCAATAAAGCTGAACCGAGCGCGGAATGGGCGAGGGCGAAGGATGAATTCTGCCTCAGAATCTCTTCCCAAAGCGGTTTCGATTCCAGATAAAGCCCGTTGTTGTAGGCGGTGACCGCCTCATGGACCAAATCGACGAAAACCGTCCTTTGGTAGATCTGAACATTGTTGTAGATCTTATCCAAGATGTAGATGTTCCCTTCCGAATCTGTGACGATTCCGCTAGGCTGGGAAGTGAGTCCCAAGGTCTGTTTCAAAGCATGATCCTTGGTGTTGAAATGAAAGAGCAGGTTCCCTTCCGAATCGTATTCATAAACTTCTCCGGAATTGGCGACCATGTAGATGAAGCCTTCCTCATTCATCCAGATGTCCGCAAGATCCACCTGGGGATAATACGTGTCAGCGCCCAAGGTATTCACTCCAGAAATGTTCAGACGCTTGAATCTTTCCCGAACATAATTGTTGGTAGTAAGGATCGACCCCTTGGTTCCCAATGCGACATTGGTGGGGGATGAGGGCCTTGACGAAGCGAGGTTCCCGTCCTTCACGAACCAATTATACAGTTTCTTCCTCAGGCTCACTTCCACGGTGTTGATGCCTAGATACCCCACAAATTCGCCAGCGTAATTCATCTGGATGATGCCGCTTGTTGAACCTTCGCCGACGATATAGATGTTGTCATTGCTTCCGACCGCGACCTTGATGGGCACGAAGCTGTTGCTTGCCCCGAAGATCGGGGAGGTCGGCCGCACGATTCTTTGGACGATTTCCTCAGTCTCCAAATCAATTCGGAAAACCGTGCGCGCCTCCTTGTCCGCAACAAACAGATGCTCCGAAGTCGCGAACACCCCCGTCGGCTTCTGGAATTCCGGATTCAGGATTTCCCTAATGATTTGTCCATCCCGATCCACTACCAGTACCCGCTTGTTTCCGGAATCGGCGATATAAAATCTGTCCTGGATATAGAAGAGATCCTCGGGCGCGTTCAGCCCAAACTCGTTTCCGAAAAACCCGACGGGAATGTAAGCCGTCTTCGTCCACGTGAGCATCCCGTATTCGCCCAGCGTAAAGGTTGTATAGGGGATCCCTCCCTCCGCTTTGACCTTTGCTTGTGCCGAAAAAAGAATTAAAAAGATTATCAGAAAAAAAGCTATGAACCTTTTCATCATTTAATCCCCGAATGCGCCATCGTGTTCATCACTTGGCTTTGTAAGATGATGAAGAAAATCAGGTTCGGCAAAAACATGATCAGGCTGGCGGCCGCGCTCATACCCATTCCGGCGATCGGGTTCGAGGCCGAGGAGAGCGTGGACATGTAGTAAGCAAAGGTCTTCAGGGAATCGGAGTTGATGTAGGTCGCGGAAACGTCCGCGTTGTTCCAGACGGATTGGAAGGAAAGGATGGCGATTGTGGAAATGGCGGGTTTGATCAGGGGCAGTATCACCTTCCGGTAAATCATGAAATGGCTCGCTCCGTCCATTTTCGCCGCTTCGATCAGCTCATTCGGAACCTGGTCGATGAACTGCTTGATCAGAAACATGCCGACGGGAACGGCGAGGAAGGGAACGATGTGGACCAGGAAGTTGTTGATGAGTCCCAATTTCTCGATGACTACGTACCTCGGAATCGCGACCGCGGTTCCGACGAACATCAGGGCGATCGTGTTCACTTCCGAAATCACTCCCTTGACAGAAAAACGCATCTTCGAAAGCGCGTATCCCGTGAGGCTGCTCAAAAGAATTGAAACCACAACAACGATGAAGGTAATAAAAATGCTGTTGAAAAGATACCTCGAGACGGGAATTCCAGTGGTAGTGGACGCGCGGAAAAGTTCGATGAAGTTGTCCAAAGTCGGTCTTCGAACCAAAAACCTCGGCGGAAACTCCACCAGTTCGTCATAGGGCTTGAAGGCATGGCTGAAGATGTAAACAAGAGGAAGCATCATCACAAAAGCGATGGGCAGGACGATGAGCAAAAACGGCAGTTGGTTAAAGCGGAACCGCTTCGGGTTGATTTTTACCGCTTCAAATCTTCTTCTCATGTCCGATCCCTTTCCCCGAACAAACGGTACGCAAGTTTACTGAAGAGGTAGATGATCAAAAGAAGGACGACGGACAGAGCCGCGGCATAGCCCATGTCGTAACGAATAAAGCCGTAATCTTCGATGTGGTTCACAATCAGGGAGCCTGCGTAGTTCGGAGTCGGGTTCGATCCCGAAAGTTGGACGCCAATCGCCCCGGTGCTGAAGGCGTTGACGATCGCCATTACCGCTCCGAAAAGCATCTGCGGCTTCATCGAGGGAATGGTGATGTAAATGATTTCCTGAAAACGACTCTTCATCCCGTCAATGTAGGCGGCTTCATACAGTTCCTTCGGGACATTCAGGATTCCCGCAAGCATTGCGAGAAAACCCACTCCCATGCTTCCCCAAAGGGAGACGACAATCATAATCGGAAAAAGGTAATCGGGTGATTGTAAAAAGGCAATCGGCTCCGCAATCAGCCCCATTTCCAACAGAATGTGATTTAGGTAGCCTGATTCGTCTCCAGCAAAGAACACCTTCCAGACGACCGCCATCGTTATTCCGGCGGTCAATGAAGGCGTATAAAGAATGACCGCGAGCACCGTGCGCAGGCGATGAGGAAGTTGTGCAAGGCACCAGGCCATCAGGAAGGAAAGGATGTACCCTCCGGGACCGATGAGAATCGCGAACTTGATCGTGTTCGGAAGAATGCTTTTCATGAATTCGCTGTCGGCGGTGAAGAGATAGACGAAGTTCTCCAGGCCGACGAACTTCGGGAAGTTGACCATGTCGAAGGAAGTGAGGCTCAAAAGCATGGCGAGAACGATCGGAAGAATGATAAAGACTATGAAGACCAGAACATAGGGAGCAGAAAAGAGATAGGCGGCCTTGTCGTCTTTCTTGAAAGCCTTTTTCTTTATTTTAAAAAAATCCCTGACTTTTCCAATCGTCCTATTCATCTAACCACTCCTTTACCGTTTCCGCATCCGCCAGATAATACGGGCGGATGATGTTATCCTTTTTGTCCAGGTAGCCGAACTCCTTCATTTTCCGTTTGATTTCCTTGTTCATCACGAGCAGGGCGTCGTTCACCGTGCTTCGAAGATTGGCGTTGTCGAAGATGACGCGGTTGATGGTGTTGCTGATTTCCCTTTCGACCATGTAGCTTCCCGGTATCTTCGGAACTTCCTTCAAATGTTGCCATTGTTCAAGGATGGTTTTCTTATGGTTTTCGTCCCAATTCAATTTTCTGAACGCTTCGATGTTGGCCGTGTTCCATAAATAACGGCTCCCCAATGTGGAGACAAGGTAATTTGCGTATAATTCCTGCGTGTCCGTTGAAAGCCACCATTTCAGAAACTTCCAGGCTTCGGCTTTTTTTTCGCTCTTCTGGAAAATGATTGCCGCCTGCTGCGCTCCCGGCATATAGCGGTTAACGTATCTTTCTTCTTCGCCTGTTTCCGGATCGGTCCTGATGATCTCCAATCCCGGAACCAGAGCGATGTCCCAAAGCCCCTTGATTTCCGCGGCCGTGTTAAGCAATTCCAGATATGTTTTGAAATCGGCGATTCCAATCGGAAGTTTGCCAATGCGGAAATCATTGAAGAAACTCGTCACCTGGTAGGGCAGGCTGTATTCCCGATACAGATCAGCAATAAAGTTCAAAGCTGCAATCGTGTTCTCATTTTCCACCGCCGCTTCAAAAGCGTCGTCGGAATAAATCTTACCCTCGAACTGGAAAATGAACGGAGAGGTCATGTCCCAACTCTTGAAACTGGTTGAAGCGGAGAGAGGAATGTAAAAACTCATTCCGTACCTTTCCAAAATCGGTAACATGTCGATTACGTCGCTCCAGGTATCAGGAACCTCCAGACCAAGTTTCGAGAGGAGGTCCTTCCGGTAAAACAGGACATAGAAGTTTTCGGTTTCCGGGAGACCGTACAGTCCTTTGTCATAGATCATCGGGACCAATTGTTCGGGATGATATTGCCTGAGGACATCCCGGAAATCCGGTTCATCAGTCAAATCGTAGAGCATTCCCCGCATTCCGTATTCGTTTGGAATCCAGGCGGAGACCCCTAGAGCGACATCCGGCTGCTTGCCTGCAGAATTCGCCAGCAATAATTTTCCGTCGTCGCTCATAATCGAAACTTTTACTTTTATCCCTGTGGATTTTGTGAATACGTCGTCGGTGATCCTCTGGATAACGTCGACATATTGCCGGGAACGGTTCACCCAGACTTCCAGTTCATCCGGCTTGGCCTTGTCGGAATAGGACTGATCGAAAAAGGAAAGGAAGAATCTTGAAACGGCAACCCATAGTTTCACCCAAAAGCCGGCTTCGGCCCGCGGAAGTTTTGCATCTTCCGTATGGATGAAGAGAGCATCAATGAGGATGGGCTGCTGGAGAATGGAGTCAAGTTGTGATGATAGGAGCTGTACAGCGCTCGCGGAGCCCCGGGAAAGAAGTCCCAGGCGCCTGGGAAGTTCATCAATGTCTTCGGAAATCTTCCTGATTTTTGCTTGCGCGGCTTTGATTTCCTGGACGATCTCGGCATCGTATTTGGAGCCGTAGAGCGCCCTTAAAACAGAAATCACTTCTTCAAGTTCACTCTGCCAAAGCTCCAACTTTTCAGTGATCCCCGGGAAATGCTCCTCCATGTCCCAGTCGATGTTCTTATCCACATTGTTCCGCGTAAGTTTCGTCACGTCCAGACCCAGTTCCGACATTTCCGAAATCAGTTTCCGGAGCTTTCCGTAGACATTGATGAAGAGCGTGCTGTCGACCGCCAAAGTAATTTCATCACCGGGTTCTAAAAAAACCATGAAGGGTTTGTTCTGAAAACTGTGCAAAGTGACGTTTTCCCAGTTTCCGGAATAGGAAAAAGCCAGGTGCTCGGCCTCCTTGAAGGGGATTTCGCCGTTGATGTACAAGGTCCGGTAGGAAGTCGTGTTCTGTCTGGTAAGTTTCACCTTGAAAGATAGATAATAAAACCCCGCTTCCTCAACATCCGCCTTCCATGTAATTGCCTCACCCGGATTCTGATAGGAATCGGCCCCCATAATGTTCAGTTTTAATTTCGTCATCGAAAAAGGCAGCACTCCGGGATCCCGGCTGGTTCCCCGGTTGATTGACGAAGAATTCTTATACTCCGCATCTTCCGCTTCGATGCGCTTGAAATAGATGTTCTCTTTCTTTTCGTGGAGATTCAGGTATTCCTCATAGGTCGGAATTACGGAGGCAGGTCTTATGATAATTTCGGAAATGCGGAGTTTCCCGGAGGTTTTAGTGATTTTAACTTCATTTTCTCCTCCCCGGAAATAAAACTTCAGTCCTTGGGGATGGAGATTTCCTGCGTCCTTCAGAGGCGCCGTTTTCCACTCCTCATGGAGGATCTGCAGAACGCTCACGTCATTTCCGTAGCGGTCGGTTCCGACTTCTTCGTTCGCTTCCTTCCAGAAAGTGTCCAAAATCGCCTGCGAAGCTTCCTGAAACGGCACTTCGCCGTTGATTTCGATTTCCAGAGCAAGAGGATTCGGAGAATCGTTCAGCGATTGGTAACGGAAATATATTAAGAAAAGCCCTGCTTTTTCAATGCCAACTTCCAATTTGATAGTGCTTGGATTAATCCATTCATAATAATCCAAAACTACTTCTTCTCCCGGATCAAGGAGGAAATCCTCTGCTTTCAGGATATGTTCTTCCTCCCCTTCCGCCCCTTTATGGTGCGCTAAGTATTCCGCATAACTTCCCTCCGTGACCACGGGATCGAGGTCCATGAAACTGGGCTCCGCCGGAGCTGTTCTTGCGTTCAAAGCAAAAAGGACCGCAAGCAAGGCCACGACTGATGCGGTGATGATCAACCTGCGCAAACTTTTTCGGCTCAAACCCATACTTCCTCCTTTTGGATATGGGAGAACCCGCAAGGATTCTCCCATATTTATGCAATCAGCGTTTCTTTATCGCATTATCGAAGGCTGCTTTGGCCTCCTGATAAATTTCGTTGATCCTTTCGTTCAAGTCTTTTTTCACATCCGCAAGCTGGACTTCGCCAAGACGAAGCTGGTCAATGATCTTGCCCATCATCCTGTCCGCATCATATGTCCCCTGATAACGGGCGTTGATGTATCCCGGCAGATACTTGGTCGGCTCCACAATGAATTCGCCTCTTTCAATGATGGCCCTAAGGCCCGTGAAAGAAGGATAGAGCTCGAAGTAACTGTCAAGCATTTCCTCGTCGTTTTGGAGCGGAGCGAAATTCACCTGAGCGATGCCCGGGACGGTTTTGCTTAACTCGATGCGTTTCAGATAACCTTCCTTCCCAAATCCCATCCACTTGGCAAGGAGATATGCTTCCTCGGGATGCTTGGTGTTGACGGCGATTGTAAAAAAGTCGGAAACCGTGGGAACGCGCTTGTTCCCGTTGACGGACGGCGTGCCAATGAAATCAAGGTCCCAGGTATAGATGCCTTCATTGATGTTCTTTTGCATGAAGCCGAAACTCCAGGAATAATCATACTTCGCCAGGACATTTCCGTTCGCGAATTGATCACCCTCGGGGAAGATTACGCTCAAATCAATTGTGGAACCTTCTTGCGCAGCCGCATAAGTGAGGGCATCATAGACGAAAGTCGTGTCGGTCTGCAACCTCCGATATTCCGCCATGGTCTGGGCGAATTCCTCCGAATCCAGGTGGAAGCCTTCCTCATCCAATGTGAACCAACCGAAATCTGGATTGAGCTGCGCGGGGTACCAATGGATGAAATGCTCGATGCCGTCGATTCCGACGACGCCGTCGTTGGTCGTGCTGGTGTGGTTCGCCGCGGCTTTCGTGAGATTGATGAATTCCTGGTAGGTGCTCTCCACCGTCGGCGCCTCCTGCCCCTGTTCGTCATACAAAGTCTTGTTGATGATGTAGCCTGCATAGAACACCGCGCAGGGCAAGGCCATGACTTTCCCGTCGTAGGTCGCGGCATTTCTGATGTCTTCGCTGATGTTCAGATATTCCGGGTCCTTGTTCGCTATCTCTGTGATGTTGTAAGCCCAGTTCTGAATCACATAGTAGGGAATGTCATCAGCCGCGAAAACATCGGGAAGTTTCTGGACCGAGGCCTTGGCGGACAAAAACTCCGCCCAACCGACATCTGTGTCTGTTCCCGGCACTTTCGGCCTTTCAATTATCTCTACTTTAATGTTATACTTTTCCTCGAACGCTTTAAGCATCAGTCTTTCCATATTTGGTTCTTCCGAATTTGGAGACCCCAAATTCCAGTTCGCATAGGTGAGGACAATCTGACCTGATTCTTTGCCGTCGCAGCCGGCAATGACCAGCCCGAGAACAGAAATGAGCAAAAGCAGGAAAACTTTTCTCATATAACCTCCTTTTAAAATGTTTCCCTTCGGATGATCCTGTAAGCAGGGTCATATTTTCGGATGTTTTCCGGCCGTCCTTCAATCGCGTCGATAATCGACTCCGCGAGATTGCGCGACCATTCCGCCCTGTTGACGTCAATGGTGCTCAGTTTTGGAGTAATGTAGCGGCCCAGGTCGATGTTGTCGAAGCCGATGATTTTCATCCGCTCCGGGATTCGTATTCCTTTTTCATTGCAATAATTGATGACCCCGATCGCCATTTCGTCGTTTGCGCAATACAGCACATCGGGAAGCTCCCCTCCGCTTTCCACATGTTCCTTGAAGGAACGATAGCCTTCCTTTTCCAAAAACTCCCCGTGCAAAAGGAAGAGAGGCATCAGTCCCTGCTCATCCAATGCTTTCATGAAGCCGTTGTAGCGCTTGATGTTGTCGGGGGAATCCTCCGTTCCGTGCATGTAGCCGAACTTGCGGTTGCCTTCCTGAATCGCGAGTTTGATCACCTCATAGGATGGCGTGAACCCGTCGATCCTCTTAACGATGATCTTCGAATCCTTCCCGTAGACCTTCCTTTGGTCGATGATCGGAAAACCGTTTTTGGAAATCCGCGCGAGCAGTTCCGGAGAGACGGTCGTGTCCAGAACGATCACTCCGTCCACATTCTTTTCGGAAAGAAAACTTTCCGCAAGCTCCCCGCTGGATACGATCATCCTGTAGTCGCGCTTTTTCAGAGTCGTATGGATTTCTTCAAGAATTTCCTGATAAATCGGACCGGAAAAATTGTGTACAAGTACCAGGACATTGTCCGTTTTCGCTTTTTTTAAACTGCGGGCGATTCCGCTCGCCAGATAATTCAATTCTTCCGCGGCCTCGCGGACTTTTTTTGCGGTTTCTTCCTTGATTCGCGGATCATTGTTCATCACATAGGAAACAGTCGCAATCGAAACGCCGGCCCGTTTTGCAACATCTTTTATCGTCGCCATAAATCTACCTTTTTCTATAACCAAGTTTTTTTATTGCCTTTTGAATCAATTCATGATTCGTATAATTATCCCAGGTCGTGCGCCGGTAGAAATTGTCAATCATCAATAAAGTGATGCCCTTATCGATGCTCAGATAATCCGTGCCGATCCACAAGCCGTTTTCCAGATTTACGCTGTCGTAAAATCCGTAGGGACCTTGCAATCCCGGATAGGCTAGCAATACCTTCTCCACCGTTTCTTTTACAATCTTCGGAGCAAAAGGCAGAGAAGCCAAAATCCCGTATATTGCGACCGTACCGTCGAGCCTCTCAACTCCGACGGTGTTGTGCGGCATGCCGTAACCCCGGTACCCTTTTGGCCCGTCACAGGCGGAAAGCCCCCAAAATCCTTTTCGGAAAGTTTCAAAACTTTCATTTTCCCGGCAATACTTGTAATTCGCAAGAACGGCCTGTTCGGAATTCTTAAACCAATCTAATCCGTTCATGTCCAGGAATCCAGCGAAATCGAACCAGGCATGGGAATAGAGATAAACAAAAAGGCTTCCCAGTGGCGTGTAGATGAATTGATGTTCCTTGTATCCGCCGCCAGTCCGCTCAAAACCGAAATACAAATCCTTTGCCAGTTCAGGTACCATGTCGCTTCCGGCTGCCAGAAAATACAGTGTCAACTGTTCCGCATACATGTTCCAATGGTGGATCCAACCCGAGGCCTCTTTTTCCAGATAGTCCCCTCCGACGATGTCGTTGTAGGCCATCCGGAAGACTTTCCGGCCTTTGATTTCAGTAATGAAATGTTCCCAATTAATCCGGTTAAAGATCTTCCGGGCATACTCGCTCACCAGTTCATCCTGGAAATAACGGTCCACTGTCAGCATTCCGTTTACGAAAATCATCGTGTCAATCGTGGAGTATTCGGTCTTCTTATACCTTTTCCCGGTCGCGAATTCCAGATAATGGGCGAACATTCCATGATAATGGGGGAAATGGTTGTAAAAGTTGATCAGAGTGTTCCGGGCACGCAAAAGGTTGGTCCGATGATTGTCCCAGCCGTTCGCCGCCCCCACGGCCAGAGCCGACAGCATGAAGCCGCTGCCGGCTATGCTGGCCATCACGGGGTTGCTGCTCCGGTCAAGCGTCAAACCATAACCGGGAGAGCCCTCTTCAAAATTGGTGTTGTCAATCAGGAAACGATAGCAGGAATGCGCTTCTTCATTCAGTATTCGATCTACCATGGTTTAATTTTACGCTTAATTTATTGAAGAATCAATTATTCTGTTTCTTCATAGCTTAAAAGGACGCTGACAATTGTGAAAGAGCCTTGTCCGGCCGCATCCGGTTCCATGAAAATCAGGCAATTTGTGATTTCCTCGGCGGATACGGTGTAAGTGACATCCTTGCCCTCTTCAAAGGTGAAGGATTTTTCCAAAGTG
>Ga0134105_1000507_pt1 | contig 40149 bp, 35 predicted proteins | sample 16_3_2metaG_FD_94457 | JGI IMG/M metagenome (GOLD analysis project Ga0134105, IMG submission 94457) | Switchgrass degrading microbial communities from high solid loading bioreactors in New Hampshire, USA - 16_60_3.3_214_A3 metaG | ecosystem: Engineered > Bioreactor > Semi-continuous > Anaerobic... | reverse complement strand
GTTATGAAAGGTTATTACAAAATGCCTGAAGCAACTGCAGCTGCTATTGACAAAGATGGATGGCTCCATACAGGTGACCTTGCAAGACGTGATGAAAACGGATATTTTAAGATTACCGGCCGTATCAAGGATATGATAATCAGGGGTGGTGAAAATATTTATCCAAAAGAAATCGAGGATTTCATTTATACACATCCAAAAGTAAAAGACGTTCAGGTAATTGGCGTCCCTGATAAACAGTATGGTGAAGAAATCATGGCATGCGTTATACTCAAAGAGGGTGAAAGCCTAACAGAGGATGAACTTAGAGATTATATCCGTACGCATATGGCTAAGCATAAAACCCCAAAATATATCGAATTTGTAGATGAATTTCCGATGAATGCAGCCGGAAAAATTCTCAAATATAAAATGCGCGAATGGGCAATTGAAAAATTGGGACTGCAAGCTGAAAGTCGTATAGTAACGGCGTAAAACCCATTAAAAGACAGCAATAGAAAAGTACTGATAATGATAATATACCGTCAAGAGCAAAAGGGTGCTTTAACTGTTTTGCTTAAACAGTGAAGCATCTTTTTGTTTTGTATATAACAATTTGATTTTTGCTGTAAATCCAGTGACATAAATTAATGCTGTCTGATATTAATAAAATACTTTAAAATAGCGGTATATTATTATAAAATATACATAAAATTTAATTGTTGGATAGGTATAATTTATGGACAATACAATGGTTAGTTTTTACAATATTATATTATGCCTTTCTAATGCACTTGATTTAATAGCTCCGGAAGTAGGCAATCATCATAAGCAGGTTGCTTATCTTGCATTTCGTCTGGCGGAAAGTATTAAACTTCCTGCTGAGCAGCAAAAAGAAATTTTCTTTTCTGCTTTATTGCATGACATTGGGGCATTATCAAGAAAAGAAAGACTGGAGCTCATAGAAAATGAACCTTTTAATGTAAACAATCATGCATTCAAAGGTGCAAAGCTGCTCAATGAATTTAAAGCTCTTCTAAATATATCTAAAATTGTAAAATTTCATCATTTGCCATGGGGCAATGGAGAAGGTACGGCTTATATGGGTGAGAAAGTCCCTATGGCAAGTCATCTGATACATTTGGCAGACCGCACCTGTGCTAAAATAAAGCCTTCACGTAATGTAATATCGCAGGTTTCTAATATTTTATCACTTATCAATAAAGATAAAGGAACTATATTTGAACCTGATTTAGTTGATTCTTTGTTTGAATTGGGTAAGAAAGATTATATTTGGATGGATTTAGTTTCTGATTCACCGATTGATAAAATACAAAACATAGGCATGTTTAATACCGTTGTCCTGGATATAGATGATATTGTAGATATAACTTCTATTTTTTCAAAAATAATAGACTTCAGAAGCAGATTTACGGTGTGCCATTCTGCCGGTGTAGCAGTTGTGGCTGAAAAACTTGCGGAACATATGAATTTTTCCTCTCTTGAATGTAAAATGATGTTGATTGCAGGGTATTTGCATGATTTGGGCAAGATAGCAATTGATGATTCAATACTGGAAAAACGGGGTAAACTCAGTAAAGATGAGTTTAATGAGATTCGTATGCATACATATTATACATATCAGTTGCTGGATAGAATACCGGAGTTCAATACAATAAAAATATGGGCGTCCTATCATCATGAAAAATTAAACGGTATGGGTTATCCGTTTAGTATTAATGCCGGTGACATTACTTTAGGCTCAAGAATTATGGCGGTAGCGGATATATTTACTGCAATTACTGAAGATCGGCCATATCGAAAGGGAATGGATGATGAGCAAGCTGTCCAAGTACTTGATAAAATGGTTGCTGATGGCTCAATCGACGGTAAAGTTGTAAAAGTATTAACTGCAAATATTAAATCAATTAATGAACTTCGCTTATCAGCGCAGCAAGCAGCTTATATAAAATATAAAAATTTTCTGGATACTCCATGGTAAAATTCATTATTCCTGTAAACAAAAGCAGGAATTTTTCTTTATAAACAAATCAAACCTGAGCATACTATGTTTATACTAATTAATTTGTGATAAGAGGGTTGATTTGTTTATGAGAATGTTTACAAATCATAAATTAATAGAAGATGAAAATGGCAATACATTAATATTATACCTAAATCCGGATTCAGTTGAATTTGCAAAAGAACTTGGCTCGTTTAACGATAGTAATGGAAAAGATAATATCAAAGAGAAAATTCTAAATTATATTAAAGCTAATCTGAAAAATGCAAAAATCAATACGATTAAAATAATGATGGGATCTTTGATGATTACAACTATACCGTTTGCTAGTTTGACAACTAAAGCAGAGGCTGCTTCATCTGCTGCGGTACAGACAGTCGGACAGCAATATAAAGTTACTGTTAACGGACGAATACATAATTTTTCTCATTCGCCTGCAAATATTGACGGAACAATTTATGTTCCACTACGCGATATAGCAGAGGTTTTAGGTGCAGAAATCTGGTGGAACGGTGAATCAAAAACTGTAGGCATTAACAAGGGTAATACAAAGATAGCTTTTATTGTAGGATCAAGCAGTGCCCGGATTAACGGAAATAAAGTGAGCATGCAGCCTTCATATATAGATAATGGTGTGACTATGGTACCGTTAAGGTTTATAGGAGATGCCTTTGATATGTCTGTGAATTGGGACCAGGATACAGGAACTGTTACAATTTCCGGTTCTGTTTTGACTTATACGGTTAAATCAGGAGATACTTTATGGAAAATTGCCAATCAATATAATACTACTGTAGATCAGATAAAACAAAAAAATAAGTTGAGCAGTGATATGATTTATATAGGGCAGAAATTAAACATAGTAACTGAAATACGTATTCAAGTTCCGGATTCCGTTGAGGAAAATGCAATTTCATATATGACATATACAATTCAACGGGGAGACAATATGTGGGACCTAAGCATTAAATATGGCATACCTATGACGGAACTTTTAAATGTAAATAAAATGACAGAGAATTCCTCACTTGCAGTAGGACAGAAGATTATAATACCTGTTCATAAAATTGCTGTTAAGCAAACAGCCGGTGAACGTTATGGGGAATATCTGGATTGGTGGACGGAAGCACAGTATGTTTTTCCAATTAATAAAACAGCAACGGTAACAGATTTTCAAACGGGGAGAAGCTTCCGTGTTAAAAGGACTATAGGCGCATTTCATGCTGACTGTGAGCCTTTGACGGCTGCCGATGCTGCGATTATAAAAGAAATTTGGGGAGGAAGCTATTCATGGAAGGAAAGAGCTGTGATTGTTCAGGTTGACGGCAGAAAAATAGCCGCATCCATGGCTTCAATGCCTCATGATATTGATTATATAAAAGATAACAATTTTAACGGGCATTTTGATATTCACTTTAAAAATAGTACGAGACATAAAGATGGATTGGTATCTGAAGCGCATCAGGCTCAGATTCGTATAGCTGCAGGCATATCAAAATAGCTTTATGGGAATTTTGAAAACTTTATTATTTGAATTAAAATATATTTTATAAATAAGTAAACAATTGGGTAAATAATAATAAAAATGTTTATAAAGTAAATGTATAATAATTATTTATTTATTATAATCACAAACAATATTATTTTAACATATATGTAAAAAATAATATTTAAAGGGGGGTTATGATATGAATACTGTCCTGTATATAAAAGCAAATGCTAAACCGGAAGGAACATCAAGGACTTTTAAGATTTCAGATGAATTTATAAAAGCTTATAAAGAATTTCATCCGGATGATAAAATTATTACACTTGACCTTTATAAGGAGAATATCAGGTTCCTGTCAGAAGACGAAATTAACATGATTTTCGGTCCAAAAACTGAAGAAAGCAGAAAACATCCTATCTTAAAATATGCTTATCAGTTTGCTGAAGCAGATAAATACGTTATAGCAGAGCCAATGTGGAATCTGAGTATTCCCTCTATTCTAAAAGCATACATAGACTATATAACGATAACCGATATCACTATTAAGTATACTGAAAATGGATCTATTGGCTTGTTGAAAAATAAAAAAGCTGTAAATATTACAACCAGAGGTGGAGATTACAGTTCGGAAGCCGGCGCTGCTGTTGAAATGTGTGACAGATATCTGAGGACATTATTTGGATTTTTCGGGGTCACCGATTTCACAACCATATCTGCTGATTGCCTGGATGTTGTAGGTCAGGATGTTGATGCTATAATAAATGGTGCTATAAAGAAAGCAAAAGAGCTGGCAAAAACTTTTTAAGTGAAGTGAGTAAATAATCCCACAGTAAAGCATACAAAGCTGTCTCTTCAAACATATTGTTTGTTTAGACAGCTTTTCTTGAGCAATTTTAGTTGCTAAAAATTATACTTTGTAATAATATATTGATTAACTGAATATATAACTTTATAATATATGTAGATTTTAAATTTTATGTAGTATGGTTCTACTTATAATACTTCATGAAATAAATATTTAATTTTAGTAGAATGGGAGGATGGGAAAATTGCCTATTATTGAATTCTTATCACGTAATGCTCAATTATACGGATCGGAAATATGTCTTAAAGAGATTAATCTGGATTTGCAGGAAAGCCACAATGTAATCTGGCGTGAATATGAACTTATCGAAAACAACCCTGCCGGAGAGTATCGCCGCGAAATGACATGGCGTGTTTTTGATGAAAAAGCAAATCGTTTTGCCAATCTTTTGATAAAAAGAGGAATAAAAAAAGGCGATAAAGTAGCTATACTTCTTATGAATTGTCTGGAATGGCTTCCTATATACTTTGGTATATTAAAAGCAGGAGCTGTTGCAGTACCTTTAAACTTCAGGTATACTGCTGAGGAAATTAAGTACTGTTTAAATTTATCAGATGCGGTTGTTCTTGTTTTTGGACCTGAATTTATAGGTAGGATAGAGAATATTTATGATCAGATACCAAAGATTAAATATATGTTTTTTGCAGGTGAGAACCGACCTTCATTTGCTGAAAATTATGACAGGCTCACTGCTAACTGCTCTTCAGAACCTCCGAATGTTGAGATTACAGATGATGATGAAGCGGCAATATATTTCTCATCAGGTACCACAGGATTTCCAAAGGCTATTTTACATAAACACAGAAGCCTGGTGTCCGCTTGTTATACTGAAAGAGAACATCATGGGCAAACCCGGGAAGATAATTTTTTATGTATACCACCCCTTTATCATACGGGAGCAAAGATGCACTGGTTTGGTAGTTTGCTGTCTGGCAGCAAGGCTGTATTGCTTCGTGGAATTAAGCCGGAATGGATACTTAGGACCATCTCTGAGGAGAAAATCACTATTGTCTGGCTTCTGGTTCCATGGGCGCAGGACATTCTTGATGCAATTGACAGAGGAGATGTTAAGCTGGAAGATTATGATCTTTCCAGTTGGAGGCTTATGCATATAGGCGCTCAGCCTGTTCCTCCAAGCTTGATACATCGCTGGAAGAAACATTTCCCCCACCATCAATATGATACTAACTATGGTTTAAGCGAATCAATAGGCCCAGGATGTGTTCATTTGGGCGTTGAAAATATCCATAAAGTAGGTGCTATAGGAAAACCCGGATATAACTGGCAAGCAAAGATAGTTGATGAAAAGGGCTGTGAAGTAACTCAGGGTGAGATTGGAGAATTAATTGTAAAGGGACCGGGTGTTATGGAATGTTATTATAAAGATCCTAAGGCAACTGCTGCAGTATTAAGGGACGGATGGCTGTATACCGGAGATATGGCGAGAATGGACGAAGACGGATTTATATACCTGGTGGATCGTAAAAAAGACGTAATTATCAGCGGGGGAGAAAATATATACCCTGTGCAGATTGAAGACTTTTTACGTACACATGAGGCTATTAAAGATGCGGCGGTTATAGGTTTGCCGGATAAACGCCTTGGTGAAATAGCGACTGCAATAATTGAATTAAAACCGGGATATACATGTACTGAAGAAGATATAAATGCATTTTGCATTTCCTTACCGCGTTATAAACGGCCTAAGAAGATAATTTTTGATAAGGTTCCGCGTAACCCAACTGGTAAGATAGAAAAGCCCAGGTTAAGAGAAAAATACGGAGCGGAAAAGTTGGTTGCAGCACAGGTAGAGATTAAAGCGTAAATATAAAATAAAATGGTGCATGAGGGTAACTTGTACAGATCTTCAGGAGTTGGGCTGAAAAATCCAACTGTTGAAGGCCGGTTCAACTTCATGCACCTTTTGTTTATAAATAAGGCTAAGATATTTTTGTAGTAGAATATAATGCAGAAGCATCTATGATGCCTATACAGAGTTGATTAAAGCGGTGAAATATAGGATGAAATTATTATATAAAAAATCGAATGAATTATTTACGGAGGGCTTTTTTGATGAATAATAGCTGTTTTGTTTCCTGGAGCGGAGGCAAAGATTCATGTCTTTCTCTATATAAAGCTGTTAAGCATGGATACAGCCTCAAAAAAATATTCACTATGTTCAGCATGGAGAGTGGTATAAGTTCTGCACATAGATTAAAGGAAGATATTATCAAGGCTCAAGCCAATGCAATTGGAACAGAGCATATAATTGGAAGAGCGTTGTTTAATGAGTATGAAGAAGTATTTGTTAGCAATCTTAAAGCATTTAAAGAACAGGGTATTGAGTTTGGCATATTTGGTGACATTGATTTAGATGAGCATAGGGATTGGGTAGAAAAAGTATGTAAAAAAGCCGATATAAAAGCAGTATTTCCTTTATGGAAAAGCGACAGGAAAGAATTAGTAAAGGAATTTATACATAAGGGTTTTAAAGCAAGAATAATACTCGTAAATAAGAAAATGATAGATACAAAATTTTTAGGGCATGACTTAAGCTATGCATTATTGAAAGAAATTGAGAAATGTGGTGCTGATGTATGCGGCGAAAATGGTGAGTATCATACAGTGGTATATGATGGGCCGATTTTTAAAAAGCCTGTTAATATAAAATGTAAGGCTGATATAATACCTGTAGGGGATCAATGGGCTCAAATTGAAGTAGATATTTAACGATAATATGACGGTAAGAATCAACAATGTCTCATACACCATCGTGATCATCAATATTTGCAGGTGTAATAACAAAATCAGTTATAAAGCCATCTACAGATATGTTTCTTTCTTAGAAGGACATTTCTATAAATTGCTCTAAAACTTCGGAATGTCTTATGGAACTTAGCCCTTCCAAACTTACACACCGGAAAAAAGCTAGCACAACAAGTTAATTTATTAAATAATAATTAGTTTATAAAAAAATGTCTTAAGCCAAAAGTTGATATTATTTTCTATGGTTTATATAATAAAGCTGTTAAATACAATATTATGCATATTAACACATAAATTATCAATTTGGGGGGATTTGTGTGGTGTGTAATAATTGCGGGTATGAAAACGATCAGGGCGCGGAGAAATTCATGAAATGCAATGCAGTATTAAGTGAAAATGCAGACATATCGGAAAATAAAAGTACTGAAGAAGGCGCTTTAAAAAACGAAGAAGTTAAAAAAGAAGAACAACAAAATCCTGCTGTGGATGGACAGCCAATCAATGAGCATACAGAAAATGAACAGGTGGTAGTTTCAATACCTGAACAGGTAGAAAGTGAAAATTTGAATATTGAAAACAAAGAAGTAAAAATTAAGAAAGGAAAAAAAACAAAAAAAATTATAATCTCATCATTAGCTGCAATAATTATAATTGCTGTTTTAGGAACGATATATTTTATAAACCCTCTTGGTATATTCAGAGATAAAAATTCTAATCTTCCTGTCGTATATATTAAAGATAATGAATTGCTATACAGAAACTTGTTAAAAGATAAATCTGTTGTAGCCTCATCATCAATATTTGAAGATGAAGATAATGCAAATACTATATGGTCTTTGGTTAGACTAAGCGATGATGGCAAGAAATTATTTTTTATTGGAGATATAGACGATGATGAAGAAGGTAACCTTTATTATACCGATACTACAAAAGGAAAGCCTTCAGGTAAGAATGCAAGGGAAAATGCTATAAAAATAGCTTCAAATGTAAGTTATAAACATGGTATAGATGTATCCGAAGACGGTAAAACTGTAATGTTTTTTAAAGATTATACGGAAGATGAAGGCGGAATACTTTATGTTTATAATTCAGATGAACCGGAAAAGATTGATGCAGATGTCTTCGATGCATATATGACAAATAATGGAGAATATTTATTTTACATAAAAAATTACAAAGACAGAGAAGGGGATCTTTACTTTAAGAATTTGAAAAATGATTCTGAACCTGAAAAAATTGATTCAGAAGTTACAGAAATATATGATTACTTTGAAGATAGTAAAAGTTTATACTATACAAAAGTTGATGACAAAGATGAAGATACGGTGGAATTGTATGTGAAGGAAATCGGAAAAGATAAGAAAAAGCTGGCTTCAGATATATATTCTATAGAAGATATAAGTGAAAAAGGCACCATATTATTTAAAAAGCTATCTTATAAAAAATACGGTTTTGAAGATATTTTTGAGGATGATACGGCTGAATCGGATGCAGAGATGGTTGAACCCCAGGAACCTGATTATGATAATTTTCAAAAGGAAGATACTATAGATTTATTTGGTTATGCGTATACATATACAACTACAGATTATGAAGCATATAGTAATGCATATAGGGAATATTTAGAACTTTATAATAAATATAATGCCAAACTTGTAAGGGATAAAGTCAGAAGTTATTATAAAGAAAATCCGATAGAAGTTAATCAAGAGGATCTCTATATTATAAAAGGCGATAAGGAAGAAAAGATTGCAGAAAATGTAGGTGATGCAGAACTCCTAAAAAACAGCGACTCAGTTTTATATTCAGCTTTCAGGCCTATGAGCATGAAGAAAATTAAAATGTCCACAATTGAATCGGAATATGATACAAGTGAAACTTCAATACGCAACAAATTAAGTATAAATGACGATGAAACCAGTTTGATATTGAGAACTTCAAAGGGAAAAAACATTACTGTTCTGGAAGATGAAAGATATAATAATGTTTATGTAAATGATGACTTGACAAAACTTTATTTAATAAGCGAATATGACGGGAGTTCAGGCATTCTTATGGAATACACAATAAGCGGAGATTCGGTAAAAGGTAAGAAAAAGATTGATGATGATGTCTCTTTTATTATATACACAGAAGATTTTACGAAGATTTATTATATTAGAAACAAAGAAGATAGCGTTGCTGAGTTATATGTAAGAAAAGGAGATAAAAATGAAAAAATAGGAGAAGATGTATATTTGTATTCAATTGATATTGATGATGAAAGAGATATTCTGTATTTTATAGATGATTACAATAGTAAAAATGAATCTGGACAATTGAGTATGATAAAGAACGGAAGGAAAACAAAGATTGCTGATGATGTATCAGCATTCGTCTATAGAGAAGATTTATCACTTTTATATTTGTCAAATTATAATGCTGATAAAAGAAGAGGTGTGCTTTGGTACAAAAATAATAGTAAAAGAAAACCTTTAAAAATTGATGAAGATGTAAGCCGTATTGTTTATTAAATTTTAAGAACATTGCATAAAAGTGATTTCATGCAATGTTTTTTAGCAGATATGGGGCTGGATTTTGATGATATTATTGTATGAGTATATGTTTCGGAAGTAAATATATAAGACTCGATGTAAACATGATGTTAACAGTAAATTTATTAAAAATTGGAACTTTTTTCATTAAAATACGTCTAAATCATATAGAGTAAAATACATTAATGGAAGGAGGTATTTTTGTGAAACGCATCATTACAGCCATTCTGTTATTTTGCATAATCTGTATGATTTCATTTGGGTTTACGACATCATATGCGGAGGATGCTGTTACTTTAAATGAAATTCTAAATATTAATATTGACAATATTTATGGTGTGTCAATGTTTCCGTATTTGAGGGAGCCAAAAACAGATGATACAAATGCAATAAGGAAATTTGCTGAAGAACTTTTGTCATTCAGGTTTATACCGATTGACAGAAACAGCGCTATTGAGAAAATAAAAAGTACTATCGATGGAGTTTTTATTGAGTTTTACGATAAGAATGAAAAATGGATATGCGGATTATATATAGAAGATGGATATATTGAAAAGAATTATGTGCCTCAAATGAGCAGAACTCCAATATATACTCATAAAGCAGAAAATATTTCTGAAATTACAGATTGGCTGGATAATTATATAAATCTATGGAGGACAGATATAACTAAATCAGAGCAAAATACAACAGACAATCCTGATATTACAATGCCGTCTATGGCAGAATGTGCAGATATTTTAAATAAACTCGGTTTATTCTACGGTACTGATAAGGGTTATGAGCTTGAAAGGCTTGTAACCAGAGCAGAAGCCATAACCATGATATTGCGTGTGATAGGAGAAGATAAGTCTGCATTGCTGCCCGGTAATTTAAGGAGTTTTTCTGATGTTGACGTTTCACACTGGGCTTATGCAAACATCGGCTATGCTGCATATAAGGGTTATATAAGCGGAACAAGCCCGACAACGTTTGAACCTGACAGATACGTTACAGGTCTGGAGTTTATAAGGATGCTGCTTACATCAATGGGTTATAGGGAGGTAACTCTTGAGAATGCATATAAGGAAGGGCTGAAATATGGTCTTTTGAGGGAAGAGAGTGTGAAAAATGCTGTGTCAGATAAAGATTATAAGCTTTTAAGAAGTGACGTGGTCAGTATTTGCTATTCAGCGCTGTTTGCAAAAAAACCGGATGGTAAACTTTTGAAGGACGTTCTTATAGAAATGGAAAAAATAGATGAGGAAATACTAAATAAGCTTACAAACATTAAAACAATGGTTGCATCAAAAGGGTTTGCGTGGACTTTAAATGCGTTTATGCCTGAAGATGAAAACTATATGTTTTCTCCTCTCAGTATAAAAATGGCCCTTGCGATGGCTTCAGCCGGTGCAGCCGGTGAAACCAGAAATGAAATCCTGAATACTTTGCAGATTGATGATTTAAACAAATATTTTGCATATGCAAAACAATTGATAAAAGATTATAGTGAAAATGAAATTGTGCAGTTGAATATAGCAAATTCATTATGGTTAAATACTGATTATCTTAAGAATGTAAAGTTTAGAGATGATTTTAAAAACATAATTCAGAACTACTTTAATGCGGACAGTGAAGAAGTAAATAACTTAAATGCTGTTGACAAGATAAACAATTGGGTAAAGAATAAAACTAACAATAAAATAACGGAACTTGTTTCAGATAGCGATTTTTTAGCGTATATTATTAATGCAATATATTTCAAAGGTGAATGGGCTGTACAGTTTAATGAGAAGAATACAGAGAAAGATGATTTTACCGACAGGAATAACGTCAAAACAAAAATAGATTTTATGAATAATATTGGATATTACCAATATTACAGCGATTCAAATTTAAAAATGATAAAAATCCCATATAAAGACATGAAAACAAGTATGTATATAGCAATGACCGATAATAATGATGCAGATTTTGAATCAGCTATTGATAAAATGCAAAGTAAAAGGGTTCAGTTGAGTATACCTAAGTTTAAAACAGAATTTAAAGTCAGCCTGAAAGATACATTATATAAAATGGGTATAAAAACTGCATTTAATAAGAATATAGCTGATTTTAACAATATGTTTGCCGGCTTGCAGGAAAATGCATTCATATCAGATGTGATTCATAAGACTTATATCAATGTTGATGAAAACGGGACAGAAGCTGCTGCTGTTACAGGTATATCTGTAGGAGCTACCAGTATGCCCCCTCAGGAAGAACCTGTTGTTTTCAAGGCAGACAGACCATTTACCTACTTTATTCGCGATGATGTAAATGGTGAAATTTTATTCATAGGTGAATATGCCTTTGTTAATTAATATGTATTTTTACTCAGATAAAAATCAGAATTTCATTCTAGATTGCTATACTACCTGATTTATAACTGGTAGTATAGTTTTTTGCACTTAAAAGATTAAACAGGATTTACTGTTTAATCAATTTTTGTTTATATATTTTTATTATATTGATTTAAAAGTCATATAAATATGGTATTATAAGATAAAAATATAATAAATATTAGAAAGGAAGATAAACTGTGAGAAGAATAAAGACCGGTTGGATAGTATTAGGAATTGCTATAGCTTTAATTCTGATGATTGTTTTTAGTGTAATAGGTACTTATAATAGCCTGGTTAATGCCAACGAAAACATTGACGGTAAATGGGCTCAGGTAGAAAATAATCTCCAAAGGAGAGCGGATTTAATACCGAATTTAGTTGAAACTGTAAAAGGATATGCTTCACAGGAAAAAGAAATATTCACTGCAATATCAGAAGCGAGATCAAAGCTGATCGGAGCAACAGGTGTTGAAGAGACTGCAGAAGCAAATAATGAATTGTCCGGTGCTTTAAGCAGGTTATTGGCATTAAGTGAATCTTACCCTGAACTTAAATCTAATCAAAACTTTATAGCTCTTCAGGATGAACTTGCAGGTACGGAAAACAGAATTGCCGTAGCAAGAAAGGATTATAATGATGCTGTACAATCTTATAACACTAAGATAAAGAGATTTCCTACAAATATAGTTGCAGGGATTTTCGGATACGAAAAAAGAGAATACTTTGAGGCAGATGAATCCAGTAAGGAAGTTCCTAAGGTTGAGTTTTAACAGTTCATTACTCTGGAATAGGGGAGGGATGTTGTGATAAAAAGGCTTAAAATATTTAGTATTGGAATGATAATTTGCCTGTTATGTATGGCAGGATTGGCTAGTGCGGAAATTGTTGTTCCATCCCCGACGAATAATTATGTAAATGATTTTGCCGGAGTGATGAGCGAAGATGCAGAGCAGAAAGTAGAAAACATAGCCAGGGAACTGGAAGAAAAAACCACAGCTCAGATGGTAGTTGTGCTGCCTGAAACCTTGAATGAAACCCCAATAGATGAATATGCAAATGCTTTGTTCAGGAAGTGGGGTTTGGGTCAAAAAAATGAAAATAATGGAGTGCTGCTGGTTGTAGCTCCAAATGAAAGAGAATCTCGTATTGAAGTGGGATATGGGCTTGAAGGACGCCTTACGGATGCTAAAACCGGCAGAATACAGGATGAATACCTGCTTCCATATTTGAAAGAAGGTAATTATAATCAGGGAATTATTAATACATGCCAGGTACTTGCAAGTGAAGTTGCTGCTGAGTATGGTGCAGAACTGACAGGAATTCCTGATATTAATTACAGAGCAAAAATCAATGCGAGGAAATCATACGGTAGAAATATACCTGTATTAGCAGTCATTATTTTAATTATACTGGATTTCATCTTTAACAGAGGCAGGATAACCCGCTTTATTTTGGAAATGCTTTTCTGGGGCGCTCTATTCGGAGGCCGGCGAGGCGGAAGAGGCGGCGGCAGAGGAGGCTTTGGAGGAGGATTTGGCAGCGGAGGATTCGGCGGCGGTGGATTTGGTGGCTTCAAAGGAGGAGGAGGGTCCTCCGGTGGAGGTGGCAGCAGCCGCAAGTGGTAGATAGTTGGTAAAAATGCATGCTGTTATTTAAACAGCATGCATTTTTTTTGTTTTAAGGCATAAGTATGTATTATGTTTGCTGAAGAATGGTTTTTGCAAGAATCTTTAAAAGTCATGCAAAATTAACATAAAAATTAACATAAATCTGTACATTTCTTATTATTTTTATTAAAATATAAGATATTATACCTTAATAAGAGTGTTTAAAATAGTTTGAGGAGGTAAAGCATTGGATGGAGGAAAGATTCAAATATTAACTGCAATGATTCTGTATATTGCAGTAGTTATTGGTATCGGCTTATATTATGCAAAGCGTGCTAATGAAAGCAGTGATAATTATTTAATTGGCGGCAGATCCCTTGGACCATGGGTTACTGCTATGGGTGCTGAAGCATCCGATATGAGTGGATGGCTGTTGATGGGGCTTCCCGGATTGGCATATTGGTGTGGTTTAAGTGATGCAACATGGACAGCTATAGGACTTGGTATTGGTACTTATTTGAATTGGCTGTTTGTGGCTAAAAGACTTCGCATTTATACCCATGTTGCCGGGGATGCGATAACAATTCCTGACTTTTTCAGTAACAGGTTTAAAGAAAATAAGAAGGTTATAATGACTATTGCGGCGCTCTTTATTCTGGTATTTTTTACTGTTTATGCCGCTAGTTGCTTTGTAACGGTAGGCAAGCTTTTTAGTGAGTTGTTTGACGCGAAATATGTATACATGATGATCATTGGAGCATTATTCGTCCTGTTTTATACGTTTATCGGTGGCTTCCTAGCTGAAAGCGCATCGGATTTTATGCAGGGTGTTATAATGTTTGTTGCTCTGACTGTTGTGTTGGTAACAGGAATCGGTCATGCAGGAGGCATTTCAGGTGTTATTGAAAACGCAAAAGAAATGCCTGGGTTCTTTGAATTATTTGGCATTGCAAATCCAATAACAAATGCAAATGGTGAGCAGTTGATAAGTAATGGTGTTCCCAAGTTTGAAGCCGATAGTTACGGGTTTCTAACCATTATATCTACACTTTCATGGGGTTTGGGCTATTTTGGTATGCCACAGGTATTATTGAAGTTTATGGCTATTAGAAAATCAAGGGAGTTGAAAATATCCAGAAGGATAGCGGTTATATGGGTTGCGATTTCACTTACCGCGGCAGTAGCTATAGGTATAATAGGAAGGGTATTGTATCCGGAAAAATTGCTTACAAAAAGTGATTCAGAAAACATATTTATACTTATGTCGACTAATTTCTTTATGCCAATTTTAGCAGGAATAGTTATGGCAGGCATATTGGCGGCAACTATAAGTTCATCGGATTCATATTTGCTGATTGCAGCTTCTGCTTTTTCAAAAAATATTTATAAGGGTATTATGAAAAAAGATGCCAGTGATAAAACGGTTTTAAGAATATCAAGAATAACTTTGCTTGTAATAGCAATTATTGCAGCTATTATAGCGCTTGATGAAAACAGCGTAATATTTACTATAGTTTCATTTGCTTGGGCAGGTTTTGGTGCGACATTCGGACCACTAATGCTGTTCTCGTTGTTCTGGAAGAGGACCACAAGATCAGGGGCGATTGCAGGTATGCTTACAGGAGGAATTTCGGTGTTCGTATGGAAGTTGATTATCAGGCAGTTAGGTGGAATTTTCGACATTTACGAATTATTACCTGCATTTGTATTATCTAGTATTGCTATAGTTATGGTGTCTTTGTTATCTAAAGAACCTTCTAAAGAAATACAAGATGAATTTGAACATGTAAAAACATGTGAAATTTAACTATTTCGATTGATTCAGGGATGGAATATTAAGTTCCGTCCCTTTTTGCTGTGCCAGGCATTAAGCAGTTCCGGATATCATATACTTAAATATGGATATTCAGTTCGTGGAGGCCTGTATTTAGTGAAATTTGTTTTTACCCGAAGTGCAATAAAATCTGTTTGTGTGTCTGTGTGTATATTCCTGTTTATAATTTTAACCATTAATGTGATAGGATACATTTTTGACGTTAAATATCTAAGTATATTTACAGCAAGGGCTGAAATCAATAAATATGAAGTGCGAAGCCGGTTACTTATGGAGGCTATGAGCGATGTCGGTATTTGTATTCCTGAAAAAACCGTGGAGGTTTGGGTTAACGGGTTAAAAATGAGAAATGCGGCAATGCAGTATTCTGTTATGACCCAAAAGCTGAAAGATGAATATGCGCGGCAACTGGAGGAAACCGCTCCAAATTGGGTAACGGGTCTGTCCAGTCCGTGGGTTGAAAGCTATAAAATAATTAAGGCGGAAAGACTGGATGAAAGCAATTACAGATTTCATGTTATAATATCAACAATGACATCTACAGGTCCTGCCGGCGATTATAATGCCATACTCAGTGTCACTAGGGAAGGCTATTTCTGGAGAATATCAATGATATCTTTGGAAGAGGGTTTATACGTATATACTGGATTCATACCGGAAGACAGAAGGGATTAGAAGCGCCAATTGGATTTCATTAAAATCTAATGATAATTATAATCAAGGCATATGATTCTTGGTTTAAAAATATATAAAATCAATAGAAGTACACGGATATTATGTGTTTGACAAAAATAATTGACGTTGCTATAATATTCATAAATATTATAAATGAAGTAAACCTATGATCAAGAGTAGTAGGAATAAATACTTACACATAGAGAGCCGCTGGTTGGTGAAAATGCGGTTGCAAAGGTTATTCTGAATGGACTTGTGAGGGGAGCCCGAAATGAAAAAAGTAGGCGCTCACGGGAACCCTGTCCGTTATCAGTGGGGTGCATATGGTCGTATGCAAAACGAGTGGACGATTCAATCGTCAATTTGGGTGGTATCGCAGAAGTTACAAAGCTTTTGTCCCATAGTAATGGGATGAAAGCTTTTTTAGTTATTAGTATTGATAATAATACACGGATTTATATATAAACACTTAAAAGGAGTGAGATAAAGTGTCAAAAGGCAGATTTGGAAATTTTGGGGGACAATATGTACCAGAAACATTGATGAATGCCGTAATTGAGCTTGAAGAAGCATATAATCGCTATATTAAAGATCCGGAGTTTCTTGCTGAGCTTGACGAATTATTGAAAAATTATGCGGGACGCCCGTCACTGCTTTATTATGCAGAAAAAATGACAAAAGATCTTGGCGGAGCAAAGATATATTTAAAACGTGAGGACCTTAATCATACAGGCTCTCATAAGATAAACAATGTACTGGGACAGGTACTCCTTGCAAAACGCATGGGTAAAAAGCGTGTAATAGCTGAAACAGGAGCCGGACAGCATGGGGTTGCTACAGCAACTGCAGCTGCTTTGCTTGGACTGGAATGCGAAATATTCATGGGCAAAGAGGATACTGACAGACAGGCACTAAATGTTTATCGAATGGAGCTGCTTGGTGCCAAAGTTCATGCGGTAACTACCGGAACTCAGACACTGAAAGATGCGGTAAATGAAACAATGCGTGAATGGACAAGAAGGGTGGATGATACGCATTATGTAATTGGTTCGGTAATGGGGCCTCATCCGTTTCCTACCATTGTACGCGATTTCCAGAACGTAATTGGAAAGGAAATCAAAAGGCAAATTATGGAAAAGGAAGGACGTCTGCCCGATGCTGTATTGGCTTGTGTGGGAGGCGGAAGTAATGCCATGGGTGCGTTTTATAATTTTATAGAAGATAAAGAAGTGCGATTGATAGGCTGTGAAGCTGCCGGACATGGAGTTGATACTGATAAGAATGCGGCTACAATGACCGTTGGTAAAGTGGGAATCTTTCATGGAATGAAGTCTTATTTCTGCCAGGATGAGTTTGGGCAAATCGCTCCCGTTTATTCTATCTCAGCGGGTCTTGATTATCCAGGAGTAGGTCCTGAACATGCTTATCTACGTGATGCAGGAAGAGCGGAATATGTACCGGTTACTGATGATGAAGCGGTGGAAGCTTTTGAATATCTTTCGAGAACCGAAGGCATTATACCGGCAATTGAAAGTGCGCATGCAGTTGCATATGCAAAAAAACTTGCTCCTACGATGGGTAAGGATAAAATTATGGTAATATGTCTCTCGGGTAGAGGAGATAAGGATGTTGCTGCAATAGCACGTTACAGGGGGGTGCAAATATATGAGTAGATTACAGCAGGTATTTGCCAAGGGGAAAGCATTTATACCCTTTATTACAGCAGGAGATCCCTCTTTGGAAATAACCGAGCAGTTGGTGATAAAAATGGCTGAAGCAGGGGCAGACTTGATTGAACTGGGTATACCCTTTTCAGACCCGGTTGCGGAAGGACCGGTAATACAGGAGGCGGACTATCGTGCACTTTCCAACGGAGTGACTACAGACAAGATTTTTGATATGATTGCACGAATACGTAAGTCTTGCAATGTTCCGATAGCCTTTATGACTTATGCTAATCCGGTATTTACCTATGGAAAGGATAAGTTCATGAAGAACTGCAAGGATGTGGAAGTTGATGCAATTATCGTTCCGGATATACCTTATGAAGAGAGAAATGAACTTATGCCCTATTGCGATAAATATGGGATTGAATTCATTTCAATGATTGCTCCCACATCACGTGAACGTATACAAATGATTGCAGCTGAATCTCAAGGATTTATATATTGCGTATCTTCGTTGGGTGTAACCGGTGTTCGCAGAGAATTTAGCAGTAATATTGAAGATATGATCAAACATGTAAAGCAAATTAAAAATATTCCCTGTGCTATCGGTTTTGGAATTTCAACACCCGAACAGGCAGCAAAAATGTCAGCTATTGCTGATGGCATTATTGTCGGAAGTGCAATAGTGGATATTATCGCGAAATACGGCGAAGAATGCATACCGCATGTTATAGAATATGTTTGTGAGATGAGAAAGGCTATTAAATGAAATTGATTAAGGGCAACAGAACAAATTGTATTCATCCTAAATGTATTATTTGATGTCAGAAAAGGGGCAATGATAAAAATTCATTATGAAAACTAATAGCAATTCAATATTTAACATAAAATATGTATATTGCAGTAATAAACTGATGTAAATAAAAAAACGGAGTTGTTTCACAATATGATAACATCTCCGTTTTTTGACTATTGCGATTAAATAAATGGTATTTATATTTAATATTACGCATATAATTCTTCTATATAGCAGAAATATGTTTTTATAAAGTATTTCATAAAAACAAAAGGTTGGATTTAACATTGGAATTAATACAAACCATAAGCTTTGTCTACATGCTGTATGAAAATTATACCGTTTCCGGGTTTGTCTATTTCTAACTTTTCTTTAATTGATGAAACAATCGCTTCAGTTATGCTGTTCTCAGCCAATATCAAAACAATTTCCTTTTCCGGTTCTATATCCATGGAAAAAAGCTTGCTTGTTTCATGTATTCCTGAACCTCTTGCGTTAATAATGGTACCGCCTCTGGCTCCCGCTTTGGTAGCTGCTTCCACAACATCCTCTGCCTTGCCTTTATCTACAATTACGCAAATTGCATTAATCATTATATTCTCTTCACCTCTTATTTTATTAATATTACCGCATTTAATAGAACTCGTTCCTATTATTCTCGTTATGGATGTATTAAAAGCTATTCCGTGATGCGGTTTGTGAAAAGCAAATTTTTTGTCCAGTTCATCAAGTACAGTGTAAGCTGTTGACTTTTCGGCTCCCATTATAACAATTTCTTTTCTGACATCGCTTAAGTCTAACAGCTCAAGCACACGGTTTTTAATGGTTCCTTTCCCTAAAAAAATCGTTCCGCCTGATATACCGTGCTGCTTGGCAAATTTTATTATTTTGCTTCCGGTACCGTAATTTACTATAACGCAAATCAATTCAGTTTCCATAATTTTTGGTTGGTCATTCATCCGCTTTTATGCCTCCTTTTACAGATTTTATCTTAAAAATTAAGCCTAAAATCTGCAAAGTAATTAATGGTGTCATTGCAACCATGGAAATAACCCCGAAACCATCTATTAAAACATTTGCTCCTTCTATTGATTCAGCAGCTCCCTGTGCAAAAGCCAGAATAAAAGTTGCTGTCATCGGGCCTGATGCAACTCCTCCTGAATCGAAGGCAATACCTACAAATAATGTCGGTACAAAATAAGTCATGACTATTGCTATTATATATCCGGGAAGAATATAATGCCACAATTTAATTTCAGGAATTATAATTCTTATTATAGATAAAGCTACAGAAAATGCAACACCTATACTGAGTGAAAAAAATACAACGCTTCTTTTCACATATCCGCTGGTTACATCTTCTATCTGCTGGGTTAATACGTGCACTGCAGGTTCAGCCAATATTGTAACCAGACCAAGTATGAAACCTACAATTATCACGATAAATTTATTATCTAAAGATGCCAGTTCATAGCCGACAATACTTCCTACATCCATAAAGCCTGCATTTACTCCGGTTAAAAACAATACTAAACCTATGAATGTATATATTAAACCTTTTAAAATCTTTCTAAAAGGTTTTTTTCCCAATTTAAAAGATATTTTTTGAAATATTATAAAAAGTATTAACAGAGGAAGCAAAGCTATAAAAATTTCACCCGATACTTCCGGTATCTCGTTGATAAAAGGAGTTAAAATCGCATTTGAACCTGATATATTATAATCAAGACTTGCGGAAATCTTATCAGTTTTTGAAATAATGCTCATTACCATAACAGATATTATCGCACCGGTGGATGTTATCGCTACTAATCCAAAACTGTCTTTTTCTGAAGCTATGCTGTCTTTCTTCATCGATGAAACACCTACTGCAAGAGCAAGTATAAACGGAACCGTTAATGCACCTGTAGTAGCTCCTGAGGCATCAAAGGATATTGCCAGAAATTCCTGTGATGTAAACAATGCTAAGGCTAAAATAATTAAGTAAAGTATAGTTAATACTTTATGCAATTGGATATTATATACGATTCTTATTAATCCTGTTGATAACAATACGGCAATACCAATAGAAACAATGATTACGATAGTAAATTTGTGTATCATACCTGAAGTTACAAATTGCACTTGGTTTGCGAGTATATGTAAATCAGGCTCGGCTATTGAAATTAAAAAGCCCAGTATTGTTCCTGCGGTTGCAATTACCCAAACTTTATTGGTTTTTGTAACAATTGATCCCATATGATTGCCAATTGGAGTAATGCCAATGTCTACACCAAATAGGAATATGGACAGTCCGATAATTATTAAAACAGAACCTATCAGGAACCTTATCAAGACCGGGGTGCTAAGTGGCACAAGTGTAAAATTTAATAGTAAAACAATTGCAGTAATTGGTAGTACCGAGTATAATACTTCTTTGAATTTTTCCGTAATTATATTCAAATACTAATCACTTCCTTTCTTTCAGTTTTACAGATAGAAATGAAAATTTAATTTATAACAAGGTTGCCTCAGGTTGTTATGTTATTGTCTTACATTGTGCTTATTGCGTAAAAAATTTATGAAATCCTGTACTTCTTGAATTTCCTGTTCATTCAAGTCTGCAATTAATGAGAGAATCAGCGATGCATTATGAATGTAGGGCTTATCTTCAATATATCCTGCTGCTTTCATGATATCCTCAAAGTCTATATTAAGGGCAGCAGCTATTGATTTAAGAACCAATGGTGACGGATGTTTCCTTTTACCATTTTCGATGCGATGTATTTCGGTGTGACTCACTTTTGACAGTTCTGCAAGTTTGCGTACAGAGAGATTTTTGACTATTCTTTGAGTATGTATATACTCTCCAAGAGAAGCCATGTTTTACCCTCATTTCATTATTTATTTTTCTTTCATTATATCATATTGTGTAACCTATTGTCACCAAAAATATTGTTTCTGGTGACAAAGAGTTAAACAAGTTAAAAAGAGGAGCCGGTTTAAGTACTAGTAATACCAGCTCCTCTCTTATATGCCACAGTGAATTTATTTAACTCTATCAGGATAAACAGGTTATAGAATTTTATAAGTTCTTTATTATTCTAAATTATTTCAAAGGTAGAAAGACTGAAAAGGTGCTTCCGCCAGTTCCTGAATTTACTTTAATGTAACCCCCTTGCAAAGATGCTATCTCTCTTGTTAAGTAAAGACCTATTCCGATACCTTCAGTGTTTTCTGCATTTTTGCCGCGAAAGAACCTGTTGAAAATTTTGTTGAGATCTTCTTTGCAGACACCGATACCATTATCTTCAACATCAACTCGTGCAAATAATTCATAAGATTGAATCCGAATTTTTATGTTTCCTCCAGCAGGTGTGTATTTTACCGCATTATCAAGTAAATTAAATATCGCTTCTGCTGTCCAAGCTGAATCGTGATTTAAAACAACAGGATCGTTTTTTTCGAGAGTGATAGTAATGTTTTTGCTGATTGCTTTCTGATAAGCTTGATTTACAGATTTCATTACAGTTTCATTTAAACTGCATGGAACAGATTTAATTTGTATTACTCCGCTTTCAAGTCGGGACATTTTGATAAGGCTTTCAGTTAAAAATGTCAGCTTTTCAAGCTGGTTATGAAGGGAAGCAGTAAATTTACTGCGGTCTTCTGCCGTTAAATCTTTACTTTTTAATAAATCTCCATATACTTTAACATTTGCGAGGGGGGTTTTTAACTGATGAGCTATATCAGAAATGAGAGACTGAATTTCTTTTCGTTCCTGCTGTGCCTTGGCGGCTTGTGAAAGGTATATATTCCTAAGTTTTTCTACCTGTGATTGCAGCTTTGAAAGTAAGTCATCCTGATTTTCAGGAAAAGCTGCTGTATATTTATTATTTATTATATTTTCAAGCATATCAGAAACTTCAGTGTATAAGGATTGCGTTTCATACGTCAGACATTTATGATAAGACCAGGCGCAAAGATATAATAAAGTAATGAAACTTAATGCAATTAGAACGGCATAAATCGAAAAAGTAGCAAGATATATTGATATAAGACAGCCGAGAGTAAGTGTAAATGATATTACAAAAATAATTATTTTGCATAAAGCAGGATTATGTTTCATTGTTAATCTCCCCAAGTATAGCCAATACCGAAAACAGTTATTATGAACTTCGGTTTTTTTGGATCATCCTCTATTTTATGACGCAATCTTTGTACATTTACGTTTAAGGTGTTTTCGTCAACGAAGTTTTCATCAATATCCCATAGCCTTGAAAGCAAAAGCTCGCGCGGCATTACCTGGTCTTTATTTTTTATAAGCATTGTAAGAAGTTTATATTCAGTTGCCGTTAACTTTATTTCTATATCATTTTTGAATACTTGCATTTTATCAAAATTAACTGTTAGGTTTTTGCACTTGTAAATATTTGCAGGTGAATTGCCGATACGCCTAAGTACGGCATTAATTCTGCATTTTAGTATATCTATATCAAACGGTTTTGCGATATAATCATCACAGCCTGCTCTGAAACCTTCAATCATGTCCTGGGGTGTATCCATTGCTGTTAAAAAGATAACGGGGAGGTTAGATTTTTCATGCAGTTTTCTGCATAGTTCCAATCCATTACCGTCAGGCAGAGCGATATCCAAAAGAGCAAGATCAAAATCCTGCTCTTTCAGAATATTCATAGTGTCTTTATATGAATACACGGAAGTGATATTATGCTCTTTTTTCAGAGCATAGGAGATTCCGTTGTTTAATAATTTGTCATCTTCTACAAGTAAAAGATTTGCCATATAGTCTTACCTCTCCAATAACTGATATTTTAATTTATGCCTTATCTATACTTCATTCATACGTAAACGCTCTGTAACAGTTGCTCTTGCCGATGAACGATAAACAATACAAGGTACAATAAGGCATATTATAAATATCAGGGCTAATATAAAACATAGCTGCCTGACCGGAAATGAAAATACTGCGTAATCGGCTATTGACTGCATTCCCTGAGCTACCATGTATGCAAACCATACACCGATTGTCAATATCAGTATACTTGTAATTATAGAATAATACAAGCCTTCCATAGTAATCATCCTAAGGATCTGTTTCTTGGTCATACCAATACTTTCCAATACGGCAAACTCTTTTAGCCTGGAATTTATTCCGGTAATCATAATATTTATGAAATTAATTATTCCTATCAGTATCAGAAGTAAGCTTATGCCGGTGCCCATAATGTTCATCGTTTTTATTGAGGATGAAAAATCTACTTCCATATCCGATTTTGCTTCTAGATCAACTGCATCTTTAGTTAAAAGCATGGATTTTAACATAGCTTTAATTTCACCTTCATGTTCAGGCGCTGCATCGAATGTTATATCATATATTATGGCATCTTTATTAAGGTTCAGTATTTCTTTTTCACTAACGTGCATTCCGGGCATTCCGAAATTTTGCCCTGATATATAGGTATTCATTTTTTGCATGGGGACAACAGCACCGATGGTGTATGTTTTTCTTAATCGGCTATTCTCATCAGTAATCGTAAGTTTTTTACCTGTAAGAGATGAAAAATCCGGATGATTAAGTTTTGTTATATAAAAGGAGCTTAATACGATTATTTCACCCCGTTCATAAGCTTCTATATCTATAGGATTTTTTAGCTCCTTATTCAACTCTTTAATTAAATCTGTTGGTGTGCTTAATATCCAGTTGCTTCTAACCTCACTGTCATTAATGAATTTATTAATTATCGTATTTTTTCATCCTGATCAATATTTGAGGATGTAGAATTTAATTCCAAATTGATAAACGGCAGAAAGATTTCCTCATTGTAATCTGCTTCAATACCGGTAATATATTGAATATGCATATTTTTTACACCAGGTGTGCTTCTGATTTTATCAATAAATGAATTATCAAATTTCTGTGATATAGGCGGAAGATTGGTCAATTTAAAGTCATTTGGGTAATATGTTTTTATAAAATTTTCTACTTTCAATGAATCCAGCATTGCAAAAACACATAAGTATGTTGTAATACCTAAGAACAATGATGTAAATACCAGAATTGCACGCTTTTTATCGCGAAATACGTTAAAAAAAGCCATGCGATGCAATTTGCCGCTTTTTGTTGTATTTCTGTTATTTTTTAATTTGGATTTTACTTTAATTCCTGTAAAACGAATAGCTTCTACAGGAGATATTTTAGCAGCTATGGAAGCGGGTTTTTTACAACTCATTAATACAGCAAGCAGAGCAAAAAGGATTGCTCCTATGTAAATTACAGGATGAAAATATATTTTGACTGGCATACTAATATTTCCGTATGAGTTAACTCCAAGAGAAGATAAGGCCAAAGGTATTATTACAAATGAGGTTGCAGTGGCAAGTAATATGCCTGCAGGTATACCTATTTTGGCAAGATAAGCAGCCTGTCCGCGGACGATTTTTCTGAGCTGTTTGGGTGAAGTGCCTATCGTTTTTAATAGCCCATAAAAATGAATATCTTTAGTAACAGAGATATACAATACGTTATAGATTAGGAGATAGCCGCTAAAAACAATGAATAATGATATTATGATGATAACAACTGCAGCAATTATTGCCGTAGATGTATTTTGAGAAGTCAAATCATATGAAAATGAGAATTCCTGATTTTCTTTTAAAGGAAAGTCAGTAGTTAAATGTTTGGTTACAGCATCTCTGTTGAAATTGGAAACTGCCATTATTGCACTGCCGTCTTGCTCTAATGATAAACCTGATTTATTAATAAAAGCTTCAGATACATATATGACAGAAGAAGATGCAGTATAATCTTTATAAATACCGGTTAATTTAAAAGTATCTGTAAATTCACCGAATCTGTTTTTATATTTCAGGTTTATTTCCATACCGAGCTTCGGATGAGTAATACCAAGCTTCTCCAATGAACGGTATGAGGCCATGATTTCATTCTCAACTTTCGGATAATGGCCTGTCACATCGCTATAGGCAGGAATTTGTTGTTTGTAGAAATTTGCTTTGTCACTGTAAATCAAAGTAATAGATATATTCTTTTTAGTAAGCTCAGGTGATATAAGAGAACCTGCGTATATTTCATATCCTACGCTTTTAAAATTCTCTTTTTTTAAAAGGTCCATCTGTTCGGTGGACGGATTGGGTAGAGAGATGCTTGATGTAGTTCCCTGAACCCTTAACCATAATGTGTTATAATTTTTAACAAAGCTAACACAAATGCTGAAAACCGTAGTAATCATATAAGTGGTAAGTATGATTGCTATGAGAGCAATTATATTTCTGGTACGGTTTGTAAAAAGGATTTTTCGGGTAAGCCTTTTTATTACTTCTTCATTATTGTTCTTTAGTCTCATAAGATTTCCTCCAAAATAACGGACTTAATTAACTACCTTGCCGTCTTCTATATGAATGATTCTGTCTGCCAGCTGTGCAATTTCTTCGTTATGAGTAATCATTACCATGGTTTGATTAAACTTCTGGCTTGTAAGCTTCATCAAACCCAAAACATCCATGCCGGTCTTGCTGTCAAGGTTACCTGTAGGTTCATCAGCTAATATTATGGATGGCTTAGTGGCTAAGGCTCTTGCAATAGCTACTCTTTGCTGCTGGCCTCCGGAAAGATTCGAAGGCATAGAAGTTATTTTTGATTCTAATCCCAATGTTTTAATTATGGAATCGATATAGTCCTTGTCCGGTTTTGTGCCGTCCAATTCTATTGGTAGTACGATGTTTTCGTAAACATTTAGAATTGGGACAAGATTGTAATTTTGAAAAACAAAGCCGACATTTCTGCGACGGAATACAGTAAGTTCTTCATCACTCATTTTGAATATGTCATTGCCTGCTACAATAACATTACCTTCAGTTGGCCTGTCAAGGCCGCCTATCATATTCAGCAGTGTAGATTTACCGCTGCCTGAAGTTCCTACAATAGCGATAAATTCATTCTCATTCACTTTTATACTTACGCCGTCAAGGGCTTTTACCAAATTATCCTGTTGACCGTAATACTTTTTTAGGTTGTGTGTTTCTAATATACTCATTATTAACCCCCCAAATATAAAATCAAAGGAATATAATTTATTGAAATTATAAGATGCTTTATTATATAAAACAGTATAATGGTGACTTATTACATTTTTATAACAAATAGCGATAAATTTTAGCAGAAAAAATATCTATTTTATTCATATTGACAATGTTGAAATGGTATGTTATTGTCTGCTTTAAGATATTAAATTTTGTTTTTGCATAGAAGGCTCTGGAAAGCTGAAAAGTAAAGTTCCAGGGCTGATTTTCCGTTGAATGGAAACCATAACATTCTGCAACAAAATTTGTTTCTTAAAGCAGATTACAATAACTAACGATATGAATTAAATTCATAGGTTTAGAGATAAGATTTATAAAAAAAATACCGGATGAGATCACTGTATGTACATGGAAGGAGGAAGCTATGAACAAGACAGAATTATTAGGAAGATGGACAAAGGAAAAATCAGAGGAGCTTTATGGCATAAAAAATTGGGGTGCCGGATATTTTTCTATTTCTGATAAAGGGGAAGTAATGGTAAATCCTTACAGAGATAATCCTACAATTGCTATAAGTATTATGGATATAATTTCAGGAATACGTGAACGCGGATTGGACATGCCTGTGCTGCTTCGTGTAGAGAATTTACTGGATGCGCAGATATCTTTTCTTAACGAATCCTTTAATGAAGCTATGAAAAGCTTGAATTATAAAGGTCAATACCGCGGTGTATATCCCATAAAGGTTAATCAGCAGCAGCAGGTTGTTGAGGAAGTGACTAAATTCGGACAGCGGTACCATCATGGCTTGGAGGTAGGCAGCAAAGCGGAATTGATTGCAGCGCTTTCTGTTATGAAAGATAAAGAGGCTTGCCTGATCTGTAACGGATATAAAGACCAAGAGTTCATTGATCTTGGTTTGTATGCAGTAAAAATGGGTTTTAAATGTTTCTTTGTAATAGAGATACCAGGAGAACTGGATATAATTTTAGAACGTTCAAAGGCATTAGGAATAAAACCTAATATCGGCATACGCATAAAACTTTCATCTAAAGCGGGAGGACACTGGACTGAATCAGGTGGTGACCGCAGCATATTTGGTTTGAATATGTCACAGGTAATATCAATGGTTGATATATTAAAGGAAAAAAATATGCTGGATTCACTTAAGCTGCTGCATTATCACCTTGGTTCACAGATACCGAATATTCGTGATATTCGTTCTGCTGTTCTTGAAGCGACGCAAGTGTATGCTGAGCTTGTAAAAGAGGGTGCTCCGATGGGATACCTCGATTTGGGCGGAGGGCTTGCTGTGGACTATGACGGCTCCAATACTAACTACACCAACAGCCGTAATTACTCTGTTGAAGAATACTGTACCGACATTGTTGAAGCAGTTATGTCCATACTTGATCCGAGTAATATACCGCACCCGACTATAATTACAGAATCAGGGCGTATGACAGTGGCATATCATTCAATATTGCTGGTAAATGTACTTGATATTGAAAAGTTCGAAGAACAGGATATACCGGACAAACTTAATGAAAATACTCCGGAACAGATAAAGAATCTATTTGAGGTTAACAAAAGCATTACGCTGAAAAATTTGCAGGAATGTTATAACGATGCCCTTTACTACCGTGATGAGATTCGCGATATGTTCAAACATGGAAGGATCAGCTTGCGTGAACGTGCATTTTCGGAGAAAATTTTCTGGAATACGATTAATCAGATTGCGAAGGAAAAGAAAAAATTAAAAGTTGCGCTTCCTGACCTTGAGGATATAGAAAGCGCTATTGCCGATATATATTACTGTAACTTCTCGGTATTTCAGTCTATACCTGACAGTTGGGCTATAGATCAATTGTTTCCTATAATGCCGCTGCATCGTTTACTGGAACTGCCTAAACGCAATGCAGTTATAGCTGATATAACTTGTGATTGTGATGGTAAAATAGACAGATTTATAGACCTTCATGATGTAAGAACCACATTGCCGCTGCATGAGATGAAAAATGGCGATGACTATTATCTTGGTATTTTCCTTGTCGGAGCATACCAGGAGACATTGGGAGATCTTCACAACCTTTTTGGCGATCCTAATGTAGTCAGTGTAAGAATTAATCTGGACGGTACTTTTGATCTGGTAAAAGAATTGCATGGTGACAGTGTATCAGATGTATTGTCTTATGTGGAATTTGATCCAAAGGATATGATTATAAGCTTTAGAGAAAAAGCAGAACAAGCAATACATGAGGGATTAATAAACGCAAGTGAGAGACCGGAAATTATGCGTGCTTATGAAAACGGTCTTCGCGGATACACTTATTATGAGCGTTAAACAGAATACTGCTTGCTTTTATAAATAAAATGCGCTTGCATCTTGCTTTATATAAGTTTTGTAAACTAGATGCAAGCGTATTTGTTTTCATTGCTGGAACAGTCGAGAAGGTTCTTACTATATATAGTTATTTTTACGGCATATAAAACATGGTTATCTCAGGTCTGGAAAGAAACCTGAAAGGAACCAGGACATTTCCAAGGCCGCGGTTCAAATATACATTAATACCGTTTATCTTATGAAGACCACGTGTATAACCCATTTTACATAGTTTTTCACAGCGCAGCATTTTAAATTCCAGTTTGAAAGGAGCCCATATCTGTCCGCCGTGGAAATGCCCGCATAAAAGATAATCAACTGAGCCAACGGGAAGTTCCAGGACAAGATCCGGATTATGAGTGAAGGCAATTTTTGCATAAGACTTATCATCGATGCTTTTCAGTGCTTTATTAATATCAGCATTACCGGTTCTGAAATCACCGAATCCTGTCACGCTATAAGACCTGCCGTGCTTTATTACTGTTACGGATTCATTATTTAAAACTACGGCATTTGTGGATTCTATAGCTTTAATAAAGCTGTTAATGCCTGCGCTTTTATTTCTGTATGCTTCATAGTCATGGTTTCCCAGACACATATAAATTTTATTGCTGTCATTTATTTCTTTTAGAAACTTTATAAATGTATTCTTATCTTTAGGTGACTGTATATAGTCGCCTGTCATTATTATATAATCAGGTTCATATTTGTTTATAAGCTTCTTTACTTTGCTTGATGACACCCGCAGATGTCTTATGTGTATATCAGAAATCTGCATAATTTTAAGAGATGAACTGCTTTTTGTGAAATAAATCTTTTCTAATTTAACCAGGCTTGCTTCCCAGTACATATATAAAGGAAACAGGATTATTATAACTGCGACTGATAAAAAGTATGGCAAAGTGTTTACCTCCAGTAATTAAGTGTGCCTGATATTTTAATTGTATTAATTATACAAGATAAATATCTTACATTCAGGAGATTTAGGTATAATGATATTTGAACAGTAAATCTGCGGAATGTAATAGATTTTAGCAATATGCATAGAATAAAATTATTATCATAATGAGAATATAATAACAATATTTATAATGTCAAGCAATATAATAATTAATAACTTGCTTAACAAAGGAGATGCTTGTATGTCAAAAAACGATTATATGCTTGCAACAAGAACCCTTACACTTAAAGGTTACAGAAAAAGAAAAAGAGGATTGCTGGCAAATATTCTTATTTTAATTGGCATATTGGGAATAATAGGTGGAGGTACGGCAGCTGTTATCTATTATTTGCTGTAAGAACGGATACTTCATATAATTGCTTCAAACAAGTAAAATGCATAAATAACCAAACACATTCAGTGTGATAATTTCATGAGTGCAAGATATGGATTATTTATCTTAAATCGGGAAATATATAGACTCACATGTGCAAGTGATTTGTGTCAGCAGTATTATTCTTCTTGTTTTATGTGCAATATTTCTTTGAGAGATTTGGACCTATATATTCCTTTTAATATGTTAATAACCAGGAGCGCACAAATAGGGCCTAAAATTAATCCTAAGACTCCAAACAGTTTTAAACCGGTATACATAGCTAATAATGTCAGCAGGGGATGAATTCCTATCTGCTGGCCAAGTATCTTTGGTTCAATCAATTGCCTTACAACTAAAACGATAACGTAGATTATAACGAGGGATACTGCTAATCTCAACTGTCCTGTAATGGCGCAATATATGGCCCATGGAATTAATATGCCTCCTGTACCCAGAATAGGAAGGGCATCAACAAGGCTGATTAAAAGGGCCAAAAGAATGGGCTGGCCAATACCTATTATAGTGAAACCAATTGAAAGTTCGGTAAATGTAATTGTCATAATGATCAGCTGAGCTCTTATGTAGCCAAACAAAGCTGAAAACATGTCATTTTTAATTTCTTTAAACTTATTAATAAAAACAGCAGGAAGATGCTTGTTAAAAAATGTGCTGATAAGTGCGCGGTCGCTTGCAAAAAAGTATGTGGATAAAATAGTGACTAATATAAAAATAAGCATTTGAGGCAAAGATATAGCAGTAAGTACGGCATTTTTTGCCAGTACATTGAGAAAATCCTTAAGAATGTCTGATAATTCATTAAAAGCAGAAGCAAGAACGGCTGAAACTTCATCTGGCAGCCATATGTAAAAAGACTGAGCTTTACCGAAAATCTTATATATGTTTTCGGAAATAGTATTATCATGGGTCAGCATATTATACAATGATTTTGCCTCGGTGGTAATTTTCATGATGATTAAAGTGATTAAAAGTCCTAATGTTGTTAGCAGCAAAAGTAGGGAAATGATTGCTGCGGGTTTTCTTTTAATATGTACTTTTTTTGTAAGGAATCTTATAAGAGGCTCCATCATTGAAGAGAGTAAAAAAGCAATAACAAAAGGAGCAAAGAAAACACTTAGTTTAAAAAATATGTATAAACCCAGTAAAGTTGCTGCAACAGTAAGAGCAACTATTGCCAACTGTTTGCCGATAACTGAAAATTTCACATTCATATAATAACACCATATCCTTAATAAATTTTATAATGCTCGGTAAATTGTCGGTTTTTAATTTATTAATCTCATATTAAGTATTTTCCACAGTTTGAAAAATATTAACTAAAATATTAATTTTTGTTTTCTGCAAACTGTAATTGCAGAACTTATTTATATATTTTACTCAGAAGCTGGCTTCAACGTGTTTAAATTTATTTTCAAAAGTTTTATATTTATAGTTTAATAGTAGTTTATCATATTGACAAGATATATGTTCATAATTTATTAACTATTTTAGGTAAATAAGGATTGAACTAATAATACATAAATCGGTATAATTAGATTGATATGTAAACTAATTTTATGCTTCTTGTGCTGGCTTTAATCTTTAACATATTAGTAGTGTTTTTATTCAATACTTAGAAATCTTTTCTGCTATAGAAGGATTAAAATTGGAGAAAAGCTGTTTTTAAATGAGATATTTTTCAACAAGTATGATTTTCGCTAGAAGTAAAGCGTAATTTTACCCGATATGCTACAATGCTATCAAAAATAATATTGTGCCATTTTACTGTGTAATTTGTTTTTTCTTAATGTGAATTGATTAAGCTATTCAAAGGTTTATATCCTGGCTATGCATCTTTTTATATAAATTTACCAGAGTTTTAATTCTAACTGCAGCCCAAAGTTTCCAAGTTCGGAAACATTGATTATTTAAAATCAATATTTAAAACTGGATGATAACAAACTGTTAAAGGGATGATATAGTTGCAAATGAGTAAATTAGAAAAAAATTAATATTCGTGGTAATTCCGACACTATTAGTAGTCTTAACACTATCAGCTATCTTAATTATGACTTACATGGAAGGAACGGCGTCTGAATATAGTGTTGATAAAAGCGTTGTAGCATTGACTAAAAATGTTGAAACCATAAAGGATGGTATTGAGTGCGCATATGAAAGAGCAAAAAAGTGGCGAAAAGATGTGAAGCCCTATAGCGTTAGAGTATTTTTTTCGAATAAAGAACAGATAGAAAATAGAAAGGTTATATAAAATGTTTCTTTGCTGTAGATGGTCTTGGCCTTTTATGGGATAAAGGAACGGAGTGTATTGTTGAAATTGATATGAACAGGCAAGCAATTATTAAATTTACAACCTTTGGTTTAGCACCTGATATAGGGCACTCTAAACCAAAAAACTATAATTAAAGTAATATTGATATTAAAGAAGTATTTGATATAGTTGAAAATGAATTTGGTAAAGATGTTATTTACAGAACAGAAACTCCTTATGTTACGATTTATGTAGGAGAGGATACGTGGGGTTTCGAGGTATGTGACAGTAGGGATTATTTGCCAAGTCCAGATAGAAGCTTGTATGTCCTGATTGATGCTAAGAACGGTGAAATCATTGAATATGAAGATGAAGGATGGTTAGTAGATAATTTAGTTGAAGGTTGGAGTGATTATCTTATTAATGATAAAAACATTTAAAAATATAGTAATAATAATTTTAATTATTTTAACATGTTTACTAATAATATCAGCTTATTTAGAATGGAAAGAAGATTATCTTGCACATAAACAACAGGAAAAACATATTAGGGAACAACGTGAAAATAAAGAAAATATAATTCAAGCTTTTCTAGATAATAAAAATATTTTTGATGATTTGGTACAAAAAATATATTCCAGAGAAGATAATATCAATGTAAAATTTACGGATGGAAATGTCCAATTCTTTGTTGATAATAAGGAAGAAAAAATAAATGATGAATTTTCTGAATTACTAAATAGAATCCACGCAGCACTAGAATGCAATAGAATTAGCTTGTATATAAATTCTTCTGATAATAAAATTCTAGAAATTTATATAGGAAGCAAGGGTTTGCATGTAGAATCAATTATATCGCGAAGATAAAAATGAATGGTTAACTGATGAGTTTTCACCGGGCTGGTATTATAGAGCTTTATGGTATACATAGATCGTTATATTATATCTATGAAATTTTATTAAAATATATAATGTGATTGGTATTACACCTATTATGCTTAAATATTTATACCTGATTTTTAGTGGGGATGTTTATTAAATCCCTACTTTTATTATACTGTAAAAAAAATAATGACAGGCTAGATTAAACCAATAAAAGGAGCAAGATTATACTTGGATGCTGTACAATTCCCTGGCTGGGAGATAGTTGGACGTAATTATTCTAAGGCAGTGGTTGCTGATAATTCACAATTAGGAATTTTATCATCTAAATATGAATCAAATGGCGATCCGGGCGCTATTAGTAATTATAAAGGTGATGCTGGAGGTAAGTCATATGGAGCTTATAAATTATCTACAAACATGGATTCTGTGGATGAATTTTTAATTTGGTTAAGTAGTACAAATCCTAGTTATTATCAACAACTAATCAATGCTAAAATAAAGATGGTTATACATATGGCGTTAATATTGATTATACATGGAAACAGTTAGCTTCAAATAATAGGGAGGAATTTTTAAGTTTACAACATAACTATATGAAATATGCATTTTATGATGTAGCAGCAAAAGAGATAAAAAATAGATATGGTTTTGACATAAGCACTAGATCATTAGCATTTCAGAATGTTTTGTGGTCAACAGCTGTACAGCATGGCCCATACTTTGAAGGTGGTGGAGCTCCATATATATTTGGAAAAGTAAATCTTAATGGAACTGATGCAGAGATTATTACTGCAATTTATAATGAACGTTCAAGGGTTGATGCTAATTTTCCGGATGTGACCAAGCAACTAAAAATAGCATACTAAATAGGTTTAAAAATGAAAAAGTTGATGCTCTCAAAATGCTTAATTACTAGTGTTTAGAAAGGAAATGAAGATTAATAAAATGAGAAATTTAAAATTATTTTTGATATTCATTCAAAAGATACTCTTGGTATAAGTATAGAAGTTCCACATGTCGTTGGAGATCATATGGAAATTGAACTAAAGTATCAGGATATAAAAAATAACATAAAATTGGTAAGTGAATTGTGGGATTATTTATCGAATTGATCCTCGAAGGAAAATAGTTAAAATAGCAGTTAATCAAAGGCTCTGTATATGGCTATAAAGGAGCAGTAACCTTAGAATTACAATGAAGAATTATATAAGAATAATGTATTATACAAGCAGGAAACTGATTTGATAGCACAGATAAATTCTATTGATACAATGAGATTTAGTGTGGATATTAATAATTTCCAAAAAGTATACAAAAGTAACAAAGCTATTTATGAAGAAATATCTAGAAGAAAAGGAATACCTCCAGAATCAATAACAGCTATTCATTATCGAGAGTCTGGATGTGATTTTAATACATATTTGCACAATGGAGATCCTCTTGGGCAACCAACAACACACGTAACAGTTGTAATATTATGATAATTTTATTGATGCTGCAGTAGATGCTTTATTAGAAAAGTTAAGTATTATAGATAAATATAAACTTACTTCAGATTCTAATGACATAGCGGCAATGATGGCCTTTGTTGAATCTTATAATGGTTTAGGATATTATAAATATGGGTACGGTTAGCCCTTATGTGTTTAGTGGAACGAATGCGTATAAAACCGGTAAATACGTTAGTGATGGTGTCTATAATGCAACAACTATAGACGCTCAACTGGGAATTTATATACTGATAAATTCATTAAAAAAGTAATCAGTTATATAAATAAAAGGTATAAGCTAATATTAAGAATGGAAAATTATATGAATTAAAACTTGATTCAATTGAAGGTGTTCCGAATGACCGTTTAAGTTTAGGTTATTTTTATGTGCAGAAAGATACAATATATAAAATAGATCTAACAGAAGAAAACCTTAGCAAGTTAAAAACAAGTGGAGAGTTACCAAGTGGAAGCATAATAGTTTGTCGAAACGATGAAATAAAAGATGAATTAGATAAAGATGAGCCTGGGCTTCACCATTATCTGATTGCAGATGGAGATAAGCGTGAATATCACTCCTACAATAATCAAGTAGCTACCGGATATTATGAAACGTTTATATGGGAAAAAGGAAAAGGGTTAATAAATTATCGTAGCGGATATGGTGCTGCAAGAGATTCTATTGAATTACAGTTAAAAAATAATTAGTTAGAATATAGTTTTTTTTATCTAATATACAGATAAAAAGATGACTGAGTTTGCTTTATCTGAAAAATATTGAAAGTAAATCTTCAATATTTCTCTGATTACGTAACTTTAACAGAAATAATTCTACCCGTAGCTTAAAGTTACTACGAACGGGACTCATACCTTTGAGCACGGATTCGAATAGACAGCATCAGAGGAGGTAAGTCTGTCATGATTGAGGATGTGGTGTAGGGGTTGGACACTCTACACCAATCCTAACAGCCGGGCGGCACTGGATACAATGAAGCATATGACAATGCCGGCTGCTGTGGGTATAAGAATGGATGCCAATGTCCACCTCCAACTACCTGTTTCTTTTCTAATGGTCCAGCAGGTTGTGCAGCAGGGCCAGTGCATCAGTGAAAATAGCATCACACATACTGCTGTCAGCCAGGTCCAGCCGTTGTTTACTAACAGCTCTCTTAACTGCTGCAGATTATCCAGTTCTATCATACTTCCAGTAGACATATAACTCATAATAACTATAGGTATTACAATTTCATTTGCCGGGAAGCCCAGAATAAATGCCATTAAGATGTATCCATCCAATCCTATTAAATGAGCAAAAGGATTAAGAAATTCTGCGCAATGTGTTAAAAGGCTAATTCCGTTAATCTGAATGTTTGCCATAATCCAAATAACCGCACCGGCAGGTGCTGCTACTGCAACCGCGCGTCCGAGAACGAATATTGTCCTGTCAAATATGGAACGGACAATTATCCTCCCTATTTGCGGCCTTCGGTAAGGAGGCAGTTCAAGCGTAAAGGATGATGGAATGCCCTTAAGTATTGTTTTGGATAATAACTTTGATACTGACAGGGTCATAAATATCCCAAGAATAATAACTCCTGTAAGCATCAAAGTTGAAATCATAGACTGAAATGGACTGGCTATGGCTCCGGCAAAAAACATTGTAATCATGGCTATCAAGGTGGGGAAACGGCCGTTACATGGGACAAAATTATTAGTAATGGTAGCAATTAAACGCTCTCTTGGTGAATCAATTATCCTGCATCCAATTACACCTGCGGCATTGCAGCCAAATCCCATACACATGGTAAGCGCCTGTTTTCCATGAGTGCAAGCTTTTTTAAAGAAGTTATCAAGATTAAATGCTATTCTGGGCAAATATCCAAGGTCTTCAAGCAAGGTGAACAAAGGGAAGAATATAGCCATTGGAGGGAGCATTACTGATACTACCCATGCCAGAGTCCTGAATATGCCTGATACAAGGAGCCCGTGAATCCATGAAGGTGCATCAAGCCATGTGAGCAAATCTGAAAGCAAACCTTCAATCGTGAACAATCCCCTGGATATTAGTTCAGACGGTATATTAGCTCCGGTAATTGTAATCCAGAAGATTACAGCTAAAAGCCCTATCATTATTGGGATTCCATATTTTTTCGAGGTAAGTATGCTGTCAATTTTTCTATCTAAATAATTGTATTCTTTTTTTTCATAAGTAACAGCCTTTTTGCAGATTTCTTCTGCTGTGTGCATGACATGTGAAACTATCTTGTCTCTAAGAAGATCATACTGAATTCCTGAATTATTCAGCAATTCTCTTGCTTTACCTAAAGATTTTATTACTGTTTTGTCCTCCGTTAGATTCAGGGAAAGATATCTAGATAATGCAGCCAGTAAAGTAGGGTCTCCTTCTAACAATTTCAATGAAGCCCATCTGCTGCTTATTATATCGCCGATGATTTTATTGACTGATGATTCAACTATATCAATTGCACTCTCAATAATTTCATCATATTTGATTTTTACAGGGTTTGTAATTATACTTTTATTAGTTACACCATAAACAGCATCCATTAATTCATTTAATCCTTTACCGTTTCTGGCGCTGGTTCCTATAACAGGAACACCAAGTTGCTTGGAAAGCTCACTTAAATTGATGTGTATTTTTTTTCTTTTGGCTTCATCAAGTAGATTTACGCAAACAACAACATTAGACGTTATCTCGAGGGTCTGAAGCACCAGATTAAGATTCCTCTCAATACAGGTTGCATCAGTTACTATAACAACAGTGTCATGATTACCGAAACATATAAAGTCCCTGGCAATTTCTTCTTCAACTGAATTTGCCATAAGGGAATATGTACCCGGTATATCAACTAAAATGAAATTATTATCTTTATGTTTGTACATACCCATTGCATTTGTTACTGTTTTACCGGGCCAGTTGCCGGTATGCTGATTCATTCCCGTAAGTGCATTGAAAACAGTGCTTTTACCTACGTTTGGATTTCCTGCAAGTGCGATTATTTTATCTTCAGGTTTGAAACGTCTGATGAAAAGTTGGTTTTCGAGTAGTCTGGCTCCTGTTGACTGACTGGTAAGACCCATTATGACCCATCTCCTTAATGCTTGATGAAATTATTTTAACTGCACAAAATTTAACTTTAGTAGCATATAATGTATGCGACTAATAATTAAACTAAAATAAATCGTAAAACCGCTTATATATGGCTATATAGAATTTATGCCATAATATATGTTCCCATAAGCAAAAAGCAGTGCTTGATGGAAACATATATTACATTAAATATTACTAAAGGGCTTCAACAAGTATTTTTGATGCTTCTTCAGAACGCAGGGCAATAACCGCACCTCTTATCTGATATGCAACCGGATCTCCTGACGGGCTTTTTTGAAGAGCTTCAACTTCTGTATCTGATATTAGTCCCAGATCCAGCATTCTTCTTCTTAAAATTCCTTCAGATATAAGTACTTTGACTTTAGCTTTTTTGCCAAGGGGTAAAAAATTCAACGGCAGCAATTTTTCATCCATATCCTGACCTCCTACAGATGTTATATAAACTTGTTATTTAATTAATGTGAGCTGAGGGAAATAATTTTTCCCTATACTAACATATGTATTAAAAAACTTATGTGTTACGTAAATAATTCAGTTTAGTTAAGTTTAATATCTTGAAAAAGGTATGTATGGAAGAGAATATATTTAAAAGGTTTCAGAACATTATTTATAAAAGTAAAAGAGCAAGGTCAGACTTTATTTAATTTCGGTAAATATAACAATGTGCATTAAATATTATGCTTAAGGAGGTTTGAATATAATGGACATGAATGGCGTGTTCTCGGCATTTGGTATGACATAGATAGCCGGTCTTTCAACAGGAATAGGAAGTTTAATTGATTTTTTGCAAAATACGGTTTGATAGCAGGTATGATTGTTATGGTGATAAGTTTACAATTATTTATGTGAAGTAAAGTATTAATATATTTTTCAATATTATGCATATATCGAATTTATGTTTCAGTTTTTTTTATGCAAAATTTTGCAATTTTTTGTTTCGAAATCTGCAAAAGTGGTATAATAAATTTGATTTGGTTTTTAATTTGTTTAATGCGAAAAGTTTTGCATTGTGGTGAATTAACAGGATTCTGTCAGGAAATATGAAAATCTTCCGAATGCAAAGTATTTTTCGCTAATTTTATTAATTATGCCGGTTGATTAAAAAAAAATCGGTGAAGATGCTGGGACCTGTTATCAGAGTAAATATATAAATAAGTTTTAACTTGAGTACATAATAGATGAATTTATATAGGTCTGGCATGGTATCGGATTTCTGCTAAAAAAACAACTGGCACAACAAAAAATATATAAGGAGGTATATATTATGAAAAGCTTAAAAGGAACAAAGACCGAAAAAAATCTGATGAAAGCATTTGCAGGAGAGTCACAGGCCCGCAACCGCTATACATATTATGCTTCAATAGCAGACAAAGAAGGTTATAAACAGATTAAAAACATATTTATTGAAACTGCGGATAATGAAAAGGAACATGCAAAGAGATTCTATAAATTCCTCCTGGAAGGCCTGAATGGAGAACTTCCTGCAAAGATTGAGTTTACTGCTGATTATCCTGTAGCACAGGGTACCACTTTGGATAATTTAAAAGCAGCTGCAGACGGTGAAAATGAAGAATGGAGTGACTTATATCCTGCATTTGCAAAAGTGGCCGATGAAGAAGGATATCCGGAAATAGCAGTGGCGTTCAGAATGATATGCGAATCTGAAAGAAGGCATGAGATTAGGTATAGAAAGCTTGCTGCAAATATTGAGAACGGTACGGTATTTAAAAAAGACGGAAAAGTTTTTTGGAAATGCGGAAACTGTGGTTATGTTCATGAAGGGGCAGAAGCGCCTGAAAAATGTCCTGCATGCTTACATCCGCAGTCATATTTTGAACTCTTTGTTGAACCTTATTAATATATTAAAATCCAAAACGATAATAAATAAAGCTCTGCTTAGAAAGCAGAGCTTTATTTGTTGGTTCTATAAAAATGTTAGTGTCCGAAAGTTAAAACTTTCGGTACACTAACATTTTTTTGTAAATAAATAGGATGAAGAGTTATGCACAAGTCAGTGTTAATTATAATTAATTGAAAATTG